>CABEDQ010000384.1_pt1 | contig 73361 bp, 49 predicted proteins | sample 3423111 | NCBI WGS metagenome assembly CABEDQ01 (sample SAMEA5534331, study PRJEB31848) | metagenome | biome: tundra; feature: field; material: soil | place: USA | collected 2013-05 | depth 0.15 m
ACTGCTGGAGCAGCGGCTACATCGCTCAGCAACTGCTCAATGGGCAGCAGCTTTTGCGCGTGGGCCATTTTGAGCAGGCCGAGTTCGAGATGGAAACGTTGTTCCTGCTTGTATCCCAACTCGCCGTGAGTGCGAAGCATGATTTGGAGGTGCCGCGTTAGATCTTCTTCGCCGAACCATTGGGCGACGCGGGCGACGCGCTCGCGTTCTTCGCTGGAAACTTGCAGCAAGGAAGAATCTTTGCCAGCGATTTTCGCGACGGTTGCGTTGCGCAGGAAACGGACCATCTGGCGGGCGAAGTGGGTCGGACTGTGGCCTTCGCTGATCAGGTGATCGACCTGGCGGAGAATTTCCTCACTCCTTCCCTCCGACACAGCTTGCATCACCTGTTCGAGGATGTGAGCGGGCGCGGCGCCAACCAGGTTGCGGACGGAATCGGCGGTGATCCTTCCACTGGAGGAGGCGATGGCCTGATCGAGGATAGAGAGTGCGTCGCGCATGGAGCCGTCGCCGGCTTCGGCGAGCAGGGCCAGAGCATCATCGTCGGCTTCGATTTTTTCTCGGGTGACCAGGTCGCGCAACTGAGCGACGATAGCGTCGAACTTGACGGCGCGGAAACTGAAGTGCTGGCAGCGCGAACGGATGGTTTGCGGAATGTCCTCAGGCTGCGTGGTCGCCAGCATGAAGACGATGTGGTCGGGAGGTTCTTCCAGAGTCTTGAGCAGGGCGTTGAAAGCGGCGTCGGTGATCTGGTGGGCTTCGTCGAGAATGTAGATCTTGAAGCGGTCGCGGGCGGGACGATAACGCGCGGCCTCGCGGAGTTCGCGGATTTCGTCGATGCCGCGGTTGGTGGCGGCGTCGATTTCGATGACGTCGACGGCGTTGCCCGCGCGAATCTCGGTGCAGGATTCGCAGACGCCACAGGGCTCCGGGACAGGCTTATCTTTGGAGCGGCAGTTCAGTGCCATCGCCAAAATGCGGGCGACCGTTGTCTTGCCGATGCCGCGGTGGCCGCTGAAGATGTAACCGTGGGCGGTGCGTCCCTGTTCGATGGCGTTCTGGAGAGTGCGGGTGACGTGCTCCTGTCCGATGACCTCGGAGAATTTCTGGGGGCGGTATTTGCGGGCCAGGACGGTGTAACTCATGGGCGGAAGACTCGATTATACGTGATCGACGGGGCCATTGCGGGGCACAGAACAAACCTTAAACCGCAGAGAGCGGTAAGAAAATGCGCTAAGGACGCGAAGGAACACACTATTTTGTAGCGGATTCGTCTTCGTCCTCTTCTTCGCAATTCTGCGATTTTTAGGAGGAATTCGTTGGGTTCGTGGACGCGGGCGCAGACGGAAGGGTCTCCCCAGATCCACTGTTGCTTAAGGCCGAAGGTTTGCTCGAAGTAGTGAACTGTGCGAGTACGTCAGAAGTCGCGATCACGGGAACTGTGGAGCTGAGGTTCGTGAGGGTCATGAGCGTCCCAACGCGCGGAATGGGCTGAATTATACGCGGGAGGCGCGAATGCTGGCAGGGCTTGCGAAGGGCTCTCGCACGCGGTAGGCTGGTGCCTCAAGACTGCGGGCGGATGCGGCTGGAGCGAGCCGCCAAGGAGCGCTGTTATGCAATTGAAACTGACGAAGCGAACGGTGGATGGAATTCTGGCGATTGAGTGCAATGGGCGGATCGTGTTTGGGGAAGAGACTTCCCTGCTGCGGGACGAGGTGAAGAAGGCCATCGCGGACAACATCAAGCGCATTGTGCTCAATCTGGGCGAAGTCAACTATATCGATTCGGGAGGGCTGGGCACGTTAGTGGGGCTGCATACCACGGCGCACGTCGCCGGGACCAGCGTCAAACTGGCGAACTTGACCAAGCGCGTGGGCGACCTGTTGCAGGTCACCAAGCTGCTGACGGTGTTTGACGTTTACAACTCGGAGTATGAGGCGCTGGAATCGTTTCGGTCGGCGGCGTAACGAATCCCATCTTTGCCACAAAGAATGAGGCAAAGTGGAGAACCCGGGCCTTTTTCTTAGGGCGAATACACTTTGAAACGGAAACGCCGCGGTCCTCTGCCGGGAAAGACCAATCGGAATGATACTGGCGCGACGCGTCTGCGGATCGAGCAGGCGATCCGCGCGATTCCGCGCGGGAGAGTCTCGACGTATGGCGGGATCGCGCGGGCGGCGGGTTTTCCCGGGGCAGCACGGCAAGTAGCAGCGGTTTTGCGGCGCGGATTTGGATTGCCGTGGCAACGTGTGCTGGGCGCAGGCGGCGAGATCAAGCTGCAGGGCGATTCGGCGGTGGAACAGCGGCTGCGACTGGAGGCTGAAGGGGTGCGGTTTCGCGGGCGGAGAGTGGATTTGAAGGCGCATGAGTGGAAGTTTGGACGGGCGAGCAGCGTGAAACGAACAGGAAAGTGATGTACCTCAGCGGGCTGAAGCCGCGATCAAGTTGAGCAGTGTTATCGCAGAGCTGAAAGCGCTGCGATAACCAAAATCGGCTTTTCTCCGCGAACTCGCGAAGATTCGCTCCTCCAATGCTGTTCAATACCATTGATGTGCGAACCTTCTCGGGGTGAAGGCAGCCGGGCTTCGCCCGGCCGGACAGCCGAGGGCGGCTGTCCCCACATAATCATTTCTTTGCTGTCCCCACATGATCATTTCTTCATTACACATAATTACTTCTTCAGTACATGATCGCTTCTTGATCCACGATCACTTCTTGAATTGGGGGTCGATTTCTACCTGATAGCCGGTGACCATTTTGTTGGTTTCGTTGGCCATACCGACGATTGCCATTAGCTCTTTGAACATGGCGTCGGTCATGCCTTTTTTCTGGGCGGACGCGGTGTGCGATGCGATGCAATAGTGGCACTGGTTGGTGACGCTGACGGCGACGTAGATCATCTCTTTGGTCAGTGGATCGAGCGCACCGGGAGCCATAATCTGCTTGATGTCTTCCCAAGTGCGCTTGAGCGTGGCGGGATCGTGGGCGATGGCCTTCCAAAAATTATTGATCCAGTCGGTTTTGCGGGTGGTCATGATGTCGTCGTAAACGGCGCGGACTTCGGGGCTGGCGTCTTTGTATTCGATGAGGCCGAAGATGGACATGAGGTCTCCGATGGTGAGGAAGTTCAATGCAAAGTCAAAACCTTACCGCAAAGAGCGCTAAGCAAGGGCGCGAAGAGCGCGAAGACAAGTGTCAACACGGTACGTCTCTACGGTTCATTTATTCGGGAGTTCTCCGTTTAGCAACTTTTCCAGCTGCGCTGCTTGGACTCGGACGCCTACGTAGAAGTGGCCGAACAGGGCGTAGACGGCGCTGACTTCGTCGAAGCGCATTTCGTAGATCAGTTTCTTGAAGACCAGGGGATCGTCGGCGAAGAGGTCGACACCCCACTCCCAGTCGTCAAAACCAATGGAGCCGCTGATGATCTGTTTGACTTCTCCGGCGTAGCGGCGGCCGATGAGTCCGTGATCGTTCATCTGGCGGGCGCGCTCTTCGATGGAGAGCTTGTACCAGTTCTTGTCTTCGCCGCGGCGGCGGTCCATGGGATAGAAGCAGGCGTAACGCTGCGGCGGAACCTCAGGGTAGAGGCGGGGACGCATGGCTTCTTTGTGGCGGTCGAGCTTGCTGGCGATCTCAGCTTTCCACTGGTCAGAATGGGGCTCGATGCCCTGGTCGGTGAGTTCTTTGTAGATCTTTAAGGTGGATTCGTAGAGGCCGAGTTCGATGATGGAAAGATAGGAAGAGGTGGGCTCGAGATAATCGCTGAGGCGAAGATGGGCGAGTTGGAGTTCGGCCTGATTGAGATCGGCGAAGGATTCGCGGAAGTGGATCAGCATGAGGTCGCCCTTGTGGCCGATGAGGGAGAAGAGGGCGGACTGTCCGGCGGAGTTTTTTTCCATGGCGGAGAGCGCGTCGGAGGCTTCTTTGGCAATGGCTGTTTTCTCGGCAGCGGGCAGGGCGCGCCAGGCGGGCCAATGGAGACGCATCATCTGGTGCAGAACGCTGTAGCCTTCGGTGGTGAGCGGGACTGCGGGGATTTCTGCGGCGACTTGTGGGCGAGGATGGTGAGTGGTGGTCATTCGGGCCTCTTTTGAGCGGTTCCGGAGTGCAAAAGGATATTGTACGCGGTGCTGAGGGGAGCCGAAAATTTCCAGGGGAATCTAGCTGGCGATTCTTGGTGAGTAGTACTCAGAAAAAAAGTAAGCGCGCCCCGGAGAGGGGCGCGCCTGGGTAAGAGGTTGAGAAATTAGAAGCTGAAGCGAGCCGTCAGCGTGACGGTCCGGGCGCCCGTAGCAGACGTAGCCTCGCCGAAGTTCGCGTTGGCAATGTTGTTCGAAATCTTAGTCGGGTCGAAGTTCAAATTGTTGAACAGGTTGTAAGCATCAACCCGGAACTCAAACCTAGCGTTTTCGCCGAGTACCGGCATGTTCGGCAGGCCAAAGGCCTTGGCTAGGCTCATATCCACGTCCCTGTATCCAGGGCCGTTAAGCGAGTTGCGCGCGACACCTGGAGCCTGAGGAAGCGCGGCTCCAAAGGCGGAGTTGCTGTAGGCGGTATAAGTCGGCGTCGAGAAGTACGCCGCGCCACCGTTGGGATAGTTCGTACCAGTCTTGAATTGATCATTGCTGGTGCTGGTGCCCGCGCCGCCCAGGTAGGCAGCAGGGAGCAGTTGCGAATAACCGCAGGTTCCGCAATAGAGGCTTCCGTGGGTAACGCTCACCACCGGACTCCAGGGGAATCCAGAGTGAAGATTGAGGATGCCGCTGAGCGACCAGCCACCAGCGATCTTTTCCACCCACCCCCGGTTGCCGTGAAAGAAGACCGGCTGCCACATGCCATAAAGCTTGAACGCCTTGCCGACATTGTAGTCCGAGCGTCCATAATTAATGTCGGGGTTGAACGGGTAGTCCTGTTCCGAGTAGGGCGCGGAACTGGTGTCCATGCTCTTGGCCCAAGTGAATTGAACATCGGCCATAAACTGGTGCGAAAACTGATGCTTCAATTCAGCGAGCAAGGCGTTGTAATTGCCGCTGCCTAAAACGCCCCAGTAGTCCCCGCCACCGATCTGGGGATTCAGAGCGAAGCCCAGGGCCGCGGGAGTGGCGTTCGGATTCTCGTGGAAGTAGGTGTTACGGGACAAGCTTCCCTGGTAGCCCACCGACGCTATCAACTGATGACCCAGATCGTATTGGGTATCGAGTGAGTAATGGTGGGTGCGCATGGTGGGGAGATTGCCGGGGAAGATGTTGACATTCACCGACGCGCCGGAGGAGGGTAGTCCATTCGGGCCAGGGGTCGAAACCGTGTTCATGTTTGCCGGATAGGCCAAGAGGGAGTGCACATCCGCCGAAGTGGCATAGAGAATGCCAGGATTGGCCGAGGCCGGCGTGGGCATGTTGAAGGTGGGACTTACCACCAACCCGGGATTCCCTATAATATTGGCGGAAAGAGCGAGTTCTTCCTGGTTGTAGCTCAGGCCATAACCGCCACGGACCACAAGCTTGTCATTGAATGGGCCTGGACTCCAGGCAAAACCGAACTGGGGTCCAAAGTTATCCTTCTGCGCGTTCCAAGAATTTCCCTTACGAACGGTCAGGCCAGTCAAGTAATTCGCTCCCGCGCCAGGGACGGCGACAAACATATCGCCCTGTTTGGCAGAGAGGGGACCAAAATAGGACCAGCGCAGCCCTAAGTTGAGCGTGAGGTTCCTGCGGACTTTGTAGTCATCCTGGACAAAGAAGCCCCAGATGTCTGTGCGGTCGTCCTGGCGCTGCGTGGTCGGAATTCCGGTATTAGGATTGAAGTTCCCGCCTTCGTTTTGCGGGGCGTCGTTGAGGAAGTCCCACATGTTGAAGAAGCTGTAGTGTGGCACGCTGCAACCGGCACACTCGTTCAGGTAAAAGAGACGCGTGACTTCACCGCCAAACTTAATGGTGTGCGGTCCGAAAATCTTGGTGGCCACATCCTTGTAGCTGTAAGTCCACTGATTAAAGATACTGCCGACATTCGGACCAAACGATTCTGGCGTAATGCTGCCGATTTGACCAATGGAGTCCGAGGGAAGTCCGACCGGCGACTGCGGGTTGGAGGCGACTTCATTCCAGCGCCATCCGGCAGCGTTCACGCGGAATTCGTTGAGGAGCGTCGGGGACAAGGTACGGTTCCAGATTGCCGCGAAGGCACTGTTAATTTGAGAATGATGGAAGAAGTTGTACTGACGAGCCGGGCCGTTCAGGGAACTGGTTGACTGGGGAACCCAGTAGATCGTAAAGGCGAGGCGATCCTTCGAGGTGACATCCGCATCGAGGCGGCCATTGTACTGAGCCTTCGAGAAGGTACTCGAGCTGGAGGTTATGAAGTTGGCAATGTCGGCCACGCCATCGAAGCCGCTGCCCAATCCGGGATTCGTGGGACTAACCCAGTTGGGATCCTGCGTACCCAAGGCCGTCTTCAAGGGCGAGCCGATATCCAGGCCCTGGCCCGGAATCGCCATGCAGTTTACCCCTTGAGTCAGGCCGGCGTCGGCGCAGGTGGAAGAATTGATGCCCTTGCTCACGACCCCAGAGCCGGGGAAGGTGAGATACGTCGCGGCGATGCTTCCGGCAGGAGCGGAGGAGTCGAAAGCAGAGGTATCGTACCACCCGTTGGCAATGTTGGCCTGGGCCTGGGGGCTGCGAACCGTCTCATAGTCGAAGAAGGCGAAGATCTTATTCTTCCAGATCGGTCCGCCAACGCTGCCGCCGAACTGATCAAAAAAGCTGTTGTCTCTCAACTTGCTGTTGCCTGAGCCGTTGAAGCGCTGATAAGCGTCGAGGCCCGGACGGTGAGCAACAAAGAAGAGACTGCCATGGAACTGGTTGGTGCCGCTCTTGGAAGTGACCTGAATCTGGGCGCCACTAAAGCGTCCCTGCTCGGCATCATAGCCGTTGGAAACGACTTTTACGCTTTGGACGGAATCTTCCGACGGGGTGATGATTGTGGTCCCGCCCCACACAGCGCTGGTGGTGCTGATACCGTCAATCGTAATGCCGTTGTCTTCATACTGCTGGCCATGGGCGAGAGCCTGCGGACCGTTTTCCGTTTGGAAAATACCTGCGTTGCCGCCGGTTCCACCGGGGCCCTGTGTGCCGGGAAGATTTTGGCTGCCACCACCGCTTCCCTGCGCGCCATCGCCGAAGACGCCCGGGGCCAACTGGATCAGTTGGAAAACATCTCGTCCGAACGAAGGCATATGTTCAATCTGGTTGGTGGTGACGGTGCCGCTAATCGTGGCGGTTTCCGTGTCGAGCGCTTGGATTGTGTCGGTCACGGTTACGGTCTGTGAAACCTGGCCCACCGCGAGTTGCAGGTCCAGCGCATTGAGCTGCTCGGGGATGATCACCACGTGCTCCAGCACTTGCTTCGTGAACCCCTCGTGCTCCACGGTGATTCGGTAGGGGGCTGGCGGCAGCGCGTTGAAGTTGTAAATGCCATTTGCGTCGGAGGTAGACACCAGGGTGTTGTTCGTGTCCGTGTTCAGCAGGGTCACAGTCGCGCCAGGAATCACTGCGCCCTGTGCATCACTTACCGTTCCGCGGAGGGAAGCGCGGTATTGCGCGTGCGCTGCGATTGAGGAAAGGATGATGCAGGCAACCATCGAAACGGTGCGGAGTATAGAAGAAGTGGAACGGCTCATTGCGGCCTCCCAGGCTTGCTTAGAAGCTCAATTCGGTAGAATAACGTTCACTAAAACGCTAGAAAAGCGTTTTAGTAGCAATATTGGCGCTTATAGCACGGGTGATTTTTCACAGTCAAGTACATTGTTTCCGCGAGTAAGATGCGGAAATACCCGACAACGCAAAAGATTTTTTTAGCTCGATTGCCTTAACGATTTTGTTAGGGTGACACGCGCTTTTGGATGCCAGGGAAGGTGGTTCATAGTTAAGTACGTTATGTTGCGGCCGCTTTGGCGAGTGGCGGGTCTCGAAGGGCTTTGGGCGAGTCGCTATTTGGGACGGAGGCCGTTGGGGGCGCGGCAGGTGGTCTCGCGGATGATCAGTTTGGGTTCGACCATGGTTTCGCCGCCGTGCGAATCTGATGCGGAACGCCGGATGCGGCGCAGCAGAGTCTCGGCGGCAATCCTCCCCATTTCACGAAGCGGCTGGCGCACCGTGGTCAGCGCCGGATTCTGGTAGGCGGCGCTCTGGATGTCGTCGAAGCCCACCACGGAAACATCGTCGGGAACGCGTAACTTGGCCTCGCGAAGCGCGCGGATGGCGCCCATCGCCGAGATGTCGTTAAAGGCAAACAAGGCGGTGAATGGTTTGTGCGAAGCCAGCAGCTTGCGCGTGGCCTCATATCCAAGGTGAGGAGAAGGAGAGTCTCCTTTGAGTTGAGAGACGAGCGCGGGAGAAATCGGGAGGCCGAGTTGGCGGGCAGCCTTTTCGATGTTTGCCCAGCGAACTTCGGTATCGGAGCTGAATTCCTGTCCTTTGATGAAAGCGATTTTGCGATGTCCGAGCTGAAAAAGGTGCTTGAGCGCGACTTCCGCGGCGCGCACGTGGTCCAGAACAATGTTGGTGACGCCTTTCACCTGGTTGTGCCCCGACACCGTGACCACGGGCACCGATAACGAAAGAGTCCAGGGAGTATCCACCGCGATGAGGCCGTCGACCGAGCGCTCCAGGAAAAGTCGGGGATATTCATCAATCAGGTCGGCGCGGTGGCGGTGACTCGCGACAAAGTAAAAGTATCCCTCTTGCAGGAGGTGGTCCTCGACGCCGCTCATGACTGAGGCCGAGTAGCCATCGCTGACCTCAGGGACGATGACGCCAATGGTGAAGCTGCGCTGGGCGCGCAAGGAACGGGCAAAGAAATTTGGACGGTATTTGCACTTACGGGCCGCATCAAGAATTCGCGCTTTCGTCTCCTGGGGGATGGAGTCCGCGACCGGCGAACGATTGATGACAAGCGAAACGGTAGCAGGGGACAGGCCGAGGCGCTCCGCCAGTTCCTTGAGGCTCACCGGTTTCGGCCCCATGCGCACGGTCCGCGCGGCGCTCTTGGGCCGCTTTTTTGTCGTCACGCTGCGCAGTCTCGCACAAACGAATCGGGGTAGCAAGCGGATGTTTGCGACAGCGGATGTTTGCGACATGTTTGCGCCATGCACGCGCAATATTGATTGACATTGGAAAGAAAAACGCTTTTCATACACTCCAACAACGCTCTACTAACCCGATTTAGTAAGTAGTGGGAGCCAGGGCCCGACGGAGGTGCCATCCCATGCCATTCTCAGCACGCAACATCATTACCCATCGTTGGTTGGCGGGAAGAACTCGGTCGATCCGGGCGAGGATGATCTCAAGTGCATTTCTTTCCGGCGGAATATGCGCGGTTCTGAGCGTGGCTCCGCTGGCTCAGACACCATCGCCGAGCGAGCGGGCCGGTACCGCGGACACAAGTCTCGACGCCCGAGTGGAATCGGTCCTGCAGCGCATGACGCTGGAAGAAAAAGTTGGACAGTTAGTGCAGTATTCCGCCGGGCAACCGACTGGACCGGGAACGGGCCGGAGCGACTATGAAGACATGATTGCGCGGGGACAGATCGGGTCGCTGTTCAACGTGGTCGATCCGCACGAGATTAACAAATATCAGAAGATTGCGATGGAGAAGTCGCGGCTGCACATTCCCATCCTGTTTGGACTCGACGTCATCCACGGATTCAAAACGGAGTTTCCCATTCCGCTAGGACTGGCCTCGACTTGGGATCCTTCGATTGTAGAGAAAGCTTCTCGCGTTGCGGCGATGGAGGCCGCGGCCGACGGCATCCGCTGGACGTTTTCGCCGATGGTGGACATTGCGCGGGATGCGCGCTGGGGACGAATGGCGGAAGGCGCGGGGGAAGATCCTTTTCTGGGCTCGGCGATGGCAGCTGGCTACGTGAGGGGCTATCAGGGTTCCCGATTGGATGCGCCGGACAGCATTGCAGCTTGTGCCAAGCACTATCTCGGCTATGGCGCGGCCGAAGGCGGGCGCGACTACAACAGCACCGAAATTTCCGAACACACGTTGCGCCAGTTTTATATGCCGCCCTTTCACGCGGCGGTGGAAGCCGGGACGGCATCGCTGATGAGCGCATTCAATTCTTTGAACGGCGTACCGTCGTCGGCCAATCCGTTCACGTTGAAGCAAGTTTTGCGGAAAGAGTGGGGCTTTCGAGGAGTGGTGGTCAGCGACTGGAACGCCGTGGGAGAGCTGATGCCGCATGGCATTGCGACTGATGGGGCAACCGCCGCGAGGAAGGCTTTCCTTGCGGGCGTGGATATGGATATGGTGAGCAGCCTGTATCACGACAACTTACAACAGATCGTGAAGGCGGGCCAGGCGACGCAAGCTGAAGTGGATGTCGCGGTCCGGCACGTGCTTCGCGTCAAACTCGCGTTGGGGTTGTTCGAACATCCTTATGTGGACGAGGGCGCGGCGGCGAAGGCGTTCTACCATCCGGAGAGCATTGCGCTGGCTCAGACCGCGGCGGAGCGGTCCTTTGTGTTGCTCAAGAATGCCGATGGGTCGGATGGAAAAGCGCTGCTGCCGCTGGGTTCGGGAACTCAGAGCATTGCCGTCATCGGGCCGCTGGCCGATGATTCTTCCTATCCGGGCGGAGCGCCGCAGGGAGCGGGACCACGCGTTTCTCTACCAGCGGCGCTGGTGCAGCGACTTGGCGAAAGCCACATTTCCCGCTTCAAGGGTGTGGGCATTCTGGACGGCACCGACCAGGAGATTGCAGTCGCCGTGGCGGGCGCTCAAAAAGCCGATGTCGTCATTCTGACGCTGGGTGAGACGCCAGAGATGAGTGGCGAGGCGGCGTCGCGCGCGCATTTGGGACTTCCGGGCAGACAGCAGGAGTTGCTGGAGGCGATTGTGCATACGGGCAAGCCGGTGGTTTTAGTTCTCTTCAGCGGGCGGCCGTTGACTGTCCCCTGGGCATTTGAACATGTTCCGGCGGTGATCGCGGCTTGGCTGCCGGGTATTGCGGGCGGACCGGCGCTGGCGCGTACTCTCTTCGGCGATGTAAATCCCAGCGGGAAACTGGTCGTCAGTTGGCCACGAAGTGTGGGGCAAGAGCCGCTGTATTACAACCATCTCAACACCGGTCGACCGGCTGGTAACATGGACTTGACCCGACCGCCGAGCGACGTGGCGAGCAGGTATTTATCGCGTTATATCGACGAGCAGAATACTCCGCAATTCCCCTTTGGCTATGGCGGTTCTTACACCAGCTTCTCGTACGGATCCACCAGGATCAGCACACAACGATTGAGTGCGGCAGCATTGAATAAGGGATTGAGCGCCGGCGCCGGTGGGACAGCAGCCATGACCGCCGAGGCGGCAGTCACGAATACTGGATCGCGGCCCGGCGAGGAAGTTGTGCAGCTTTACATTCAGCTGCTGGGAACCAGCGTTGCGGAACCGGTCCGCGCGCTGAAGGGATTCCAGAGGGTTTCTATAGCTCCCGGCGAAACAAAACAAGTGAAGTTTGAGTTAAGGCCGGAAGAGTTTGCGATCTGGACCGATCGTAATCAGTTCGCTGCCGAAACGGCCAAGGTCAACGTTTGGATCAGCCCTGATTCTGCGCATGGTTCGCCCGCACAGGCGGACATCCAGCCTTAGCCGACATGAGAACATTTCGAGGCACAAACACCATGAGGCACTGCAAGCGCATTTTTTTTGCGTCGGCGAACCTTCTTCTTCTCGCGCTGGGAACGGTTGGCTTCAGCGCAGCCGCGTGGGGCAACACGGAATACTATCGCCACGTTGTCTTCGACAATAGTTTGACGAGCGACTCTTATTTCTACAGCCACGGCATGGCCAATGGGTCGAGTTTTCTTGAATTGAAAAACCGTCGCCTCCCGGTCGAGACAAAAACTTTTATGACGCCGCCCAATGCACTTCGCCTGCAGTGGCAGTCGCAAGCGGGAGGAGGTTGGGAAGCGGAAGTTCGGGTGAATGGCTATCGCGATCGCTTCCCGGATCTTGCAGGACACAATCTCTACTTCTGGTGTTTTGCACCACAGGCGATTGCCGCGGACGATCTTCCGATGCTCGTACTCTCCAACCGGGGCGAAGGCCTTCAGGTCGCCGAATTCCCCGCCGCTTTTAGCGAGCCTCTGGCGCTCGGAAAAATCGCAGGAGACATTCCGGCTGGAAGGTGGGTTCAGGTACGAGTCCCGTTTTCCGCTTTTCGTACGGAATCGATCTATGAGTTTCGCCTGCAAGATTTGCAGAACATTACTTTTCATCAGGGGCGCGCCGACGGAGTGCGCCACACCCTGATCATCGATGAAATTCGGGTGGGGGACGACGTGCCTGCCAGCGATGGGGCTTCGCTGCCTGCCCCTGAAAATGTCCGCGCCATCGGCTATGACCGGCATGTGGAAGTGCGCTGGGATCCGGTCAACAGTTCCCTGCTCGGCCGCTACGTGATCTATCGCTCGATTGACGGCAAAGAGTTCGAACCGGTGGGTATTCAACTTCCGGGGACGAACCGGTACTCGGACTTTCTGGGAAGGTCAGGAGCCACGGCGCAATACAAGGTCGCCGCTGCCGACTGGCAATATCGAGTGTCTCCTTTGTCGAAGGCGGCCAGCGCCTCGACCCGCGAATTCAGCGACGACGAACTGTTGACGATGCTGCAAGAAGCATGCTTCCACTATTACTGGGAAGGCGCCGATCCTCACTCGGGGATGACCCGGGAAAATATTCCTGGCGACGATCGCATGGTGGCGACCGGCGCGAGTGGGATGGGAATTGCCGCGCTGATCGTGGGCGTGGATCGCGGTTTCATTACGCGCGCGCAGGGCATTGAACGGCTCACGCGGATCGTGAATTTCCTGGAACACGCGCAACGCTACCATGGCGCATGGTCCCACTATATGGATGGGAGCACCGGCAAGACGATGCCGGTGTTTGGGATGTTCGACAACGGCGGAGATTTGGTGGAGACTTCGTTCCTGATGGAAGGGCTGCTGGCGGCCAGGCAATATTTTCGCAGGAACAGCGACGGCGAGCGCGATCTCTACCGGCGCATCTCGCAACTGTGGGAGACGGTCGAGTGGGATTGGTATCGTGGGCCTGAGGCTGGAGACTTTCTCTACTGGCACTGGTCGGCAGAGTGGGGCTGGCAGATTCAGCATCGCCTGACCGGTTTTAACGAAGTGATGATCACTTATCTGTTGGCGATGTCATCGCCCACGCATGGCGTTCCCGTGGACATGTACTACTCCGGATGGGCGAGCCAGTTGCAGCCCGCGATCAGCTATCGAGCCGGATGGTCCGGCAGTGTGGACGGAGATCATTACAGCAACGGACACACCTATTACGGGATCAAGCTGGACGTAGGCGTGGGAACGGGTGGGCCGCTATTCTTCACTGATTACTCGTACTTCGGATTTGATCCGCACAGTTTGCACGACCGCTTCACGTCTTCGTATTTCGAGAACAACCGCAACATGGCGCTCATCAATCGAGCGTATTGCATCGCCAATCCAAAACACTTTCAAGGATATGGGCCGAATGCGTGGGGCCTGACCGCGAGCGACGGGCCTGAGGGCTATGTGCCGCACGCGCCGGACGAGAACAATGATCGTGGGACACTCACACTTACGGGCGCACTCGCGTCTTTTCCCTATACTCCGGAAGCTTCGATGGCCGCGCTGAAGCACTACTACCGCGACTTGGGATCTCAACTGTGGGACATCTATGGTCCGCGCGACGCGTACAATCCCGGGCAGGATTGGGTTTCCGTAATTTACATGGGGCTGAATCAGGCACCCATCGTGGTGATGGTGGAGAACCAACGCACTGGCTTGGTATGGAAATACTTTATGGAGAATCCGGAAATCGGCGTGATGCTAAATAAACTCGACGCGGTGACGGCGAAATAGCGCCGAACTTTTTAAGCGCATTCCGCTCCTGAGTACGCACTCAATTTCTTTCGGCGTTGAAAAAGGCAACCGGGAACTTCTGAAAGAGATCATTCACCATCACATGCGGGCCGGCAGCTTCATTCTTTGATGCCAACGTCGTCCGCGTGAGAATGTTGTTCCAATGCGCGGGAGAGTCTGAAGGCAACATGATCTTGGTATCTCCCCAGTTGAACTCTCCCTTCCATTTTGCGGGCACCTGCGAAAGCCATCTTGGAACCGCCGCCAGCGCCCATGATGTTCCCTGTCTCCGAAGGAATGCGGTGACATTACTTGAATAGGACCCCGCGGACTGCAGTGGCACAAATTCTCCGTCACGGAATAGATCTGCGTGGTCGCGACGGAAGCGGATGGCTTTCCAGATCAGGTAGAGCTTGATTCGCCCGTCGTGCCAGTGTTCGATGAGATGACGCAGGGCCTGGCCAGAGTCGGCGGCGTCAACATTGGCGATGCTGTGGAGCGCGGCCGCTCTCTTGTCAAAGGCGATCGGGCCACGGTTGTCGGGATCAACCAGGCGCAGATCCCATAATTCCGAGCCTTGATAGAAATCGGGCACGCCGGGCGCTGCGATCTTCAGGAGAGTCTGAGAGAGACCGTTGACCATGCCAAAATATGCGACCTTCTTCTGGAAATGCCGGAAATCCTCGAGAAACTCGCGATTATCTCGCGAGGAAAGAATTTTGGCGACAAATTTCACAAGCGCATCTTCATGCGGTTGATTCGGCCGCGTCCAGCGAGTGTGCACCATGGCTTCGCGGGTGGCTTTAATAATGTGATCCTGAACTCTTTGCTGCAAGGTCGCACAACTCTCGTGATCGAGCGGCCAAACGCCGAGGAGCGTCTGATAGAGAAAGAATTCTTCATTGCGATCGGGCACTGCGTGTCCGCCGACCTGTTCTTTGTGCTGAGCGTTCTGCTTCGCCCACAGGTCTAAGTGATCCTTCCACTCGGAGGGCATTTCGGAAAGCGCGTTGAGGCGGGCGCGGATGTCTTCACTCCGCTTGGTGTCGTGGGTGGAAGTGGCGTTGAGACTCCCGGGCCACTGGCGGCGGCTTCCAAGGAAGGCATAGAAGTCCTCGAGCGTCGCTGCATCCGACGGACGAGGATCTCCGCCGACTTCATTCAACGACAACAGCGGGTGGTAGACATAGAGAGCCGTGTCCTCCAAGCCCTTGGCCACGATGGGGCCGGTGAACTGCTGCCATCGCATCACGAAAGCGAGGCGGGCTTCCCGTTGGTCGACCAGCACGTGAGGAAGGTTCAGAATTAACAATACTTCGCGAAGGAAATCAAAACAGGCGGAGGTCAGATTTGGAGCCTTGGTGCGTGCCATCGTTATAGCGGCTTCAATATATCGGGTGGCATGGGCAGGCAAGTCCATGTTTCGGATGTAGGTCCGGTAGATGGAGAGGCAGGCGGTGACTTCGATGAGAGCGTCGATTAACTGCTCGCGGTTCAACTCGCGCGCGTAGCGATCCTGAGCGGCGAGTTCGGCCAACTGTCGCCCCAGAGTACGCATCTCGACTCCGAGAAGCGTATTCATGACCGACTTTTTCTTCTGATAAACGACGTCAACGAAATTCTGCTGGCGGCCGATGAAGGTCGAATAGATTTCCTCCATGCGGCGCGCGCCCTTCGGCTCGACGAAGAGTCCATTGGCTTCATTCAGGTAGTCATAGCCGGTGGTTCCGCTCACCGGCCAGTCGTCGGGCAGTGCTTCGTGTCGCGAAAGAATTTTCTCGACGAGCACGTACGACGATGTTTCCTTCCGGGCCTCATCGGAAGCCAGCCGCTCTTGCAGCTTGTTCAGATAAGCGAGAGGATCGCGGAGGCCATCAATATGATCGACGCGCAATCCCGCGTAGGGATTCTTCGACACCAAGCGCAGGATGTAGCCGTGAGTCGCCTCAAACACGAAGGGATCTTCGACTCGGACTCCTACAAGTTCAGCGATGGTGAAGAAGCGGCGATAATTAATGCTTTCATTCAGGTTCTGCCAGAACGCCAGCTTGTAATTCTGTTCTGCGAGCAAGCGCTGGAGGAAGCCAAAACTGGCGGGATCTCCTTCTTTGCCGTTGATTTCGCCTACATTTTCCTCGACAAAGGCCGCAACTTCTTTGCTGCTGGTCATCAGCGATCGGAGGCGGTCGCGAGACGATTCAATGCGCAATCGCCGTTCGGCAGGCGTTTCGGTGGAACGTCGATCCGCGCCAGAAAGCTCTCGCACGGAAGAAATAATCCCGGAATATTCGTGGTAGGCGGGAGCATCTTCTTCTCCCAGAACTTCTTTCAGACGATCGAAGCGATGATTAAGAATCGCGTGATACGAACGGGGAGCAAGGGGAAACAGAGAATCGAAATACTGGAAAAAGAAGCGGCTGTCCTGAAATGTAAGTTTGATCTCGCCGGAGTCGAGGGCCTCGCCGAAGGGACGTCCAAGAACCGGAAGAAGAATCTTGCCGTCGAGACTGCGGGAATGAGGATGCCATTCGATATCGAAGAATGCGGCGAAGGCGGACTGCGCGCCATTTTCCAGCACATCCATCCACCAGGGATTCTCGGCGCTGGCCGCCATGTGATTGGGCACCGTGTCGAGCAGCAGGCCCATACCGCGATTTTGCAGTTCGCTCTGCAAGGCTGCAAAGTGCTCTTCGCTGCCCAGGTCCGGGTTGATGCGCGTAGGATCGGTGACGTCATATCCGTGACCGCTTCCCTTCCGGCTCGCCAGAATCGGCGACAAATACAGATCGGAAATGCCCAGTTCGTGGAGGTAGTCGAGGATCTTGCACGTATCCGCGAAGCGGAAGTCCTGGTTCAGTTGCACCCGATAAGTCGCCGATGGCACGTGTTTAGGCGGCATTTTCTACGCCACCCTCAGGCAACAAAATGTGGAGCTGCGAGGCCAAACGATTTAGATCATCGTGGCGTCGCCTCGCGACCGGATCGGCTGCTGGAGAATGCCATCCATTCTGCTGGAAGGCTGTGAGCAAGGGCCGATAGCAGACATTCTGTGCTTCCCAAAGTTCGACAGGAAATGGAAGCGCAGGTATGAGGTCGAGCAACTTGATGATCCTCTCAGCGATAGCGGGATCGGCCGGATTCGCGGCGAAGTCGGCGGCTTCTCTTTCGAGCCGCTTGCGGGCTTTATATTCGAGAGTGGTCGAGTCTAAAGCGATTTTGCTCGCCGCCACTTCTCGCAGTAGGCCGTGAATACTGTCCGGGTCCAGGTCTGGACGGTCCAGATATTGCTCCAATTGGCTATTCAGAGCGATCTCGGCGGCCGACTTCAGGGCGTGCGGCACTGGTATATCCAGCCCATTCAGGAAGCGAATTAGAGGCGCCTGGCCCTCGAATACGGTGCGGTACACGGCCGCCACTGAACTCAAGGATTCGTTCAGGATGAGGTTGGCAATCTTTCTCTGCTCGTCACGGAAGAGTTGCCGCAGAGAGAATGTGCTTTTGCCATACACCTGATCGAGCAAGCGGATTACTTCGGCTGTGTCGGCCTGGGCAAAAGCAGCGACCAGTTTCTGCTGATCTTCGTCGGATGAGTTGTCAACCGAGCGGATGCCCGCAGTTACGTTGTGGTCGCCAAGATGCAGGACGGAGAAATCCAGGGTAGCGGATTCCTCGGTAATCGCGGAGCGAAGTCGTGCGCAGCCGCTGGCCAGGCGTATCTTCCCTTCCGCTTCCACCGAATACCGGACCCGTTCCACTTCGTAGCAGTAGATGCGTGTTTTTTCCGGATAGCTCTCGAACAGAGAACTGATGGCGTAGTGGCCACCGACACGTTCGATGTCGACGACCGCGGGCTTCACCCGCTTTTCATAGATCTTCGCCCCATCTCCATATTCGGGAAGATTGCTTTTTGCCATTGCGAGATGCTGCAGGAATTCCGGCTCGAGACTTTCTTCCGAGCATTCCTCGGCGAGTTGCAAGGCGCGTGCCGCGTAATGGATGACCTGGACGGTTTCGATGCCAGACAGCTCGTCGAAGAACCATCCGCAACTGGTGTACATGAGCAGAGCATGACGCTGCATCTCGAGAAGTTTCAGGGCAGTGACCTGCTCGTGGGGCTCGAGAGGCCGGATCGCGTGATCAACGAAGAATGCTTTCCGGGTCTCCTCGGAGCGATCAAGAATTACGCGGATGTAGTCGTCGCGAGTGGCCCATGGGTCGCAGACATAGTCCTTCAGCCGCGACTCGAAGATGGGAGCCAGTTTGTCGCGCAGCCAGTCGAGCGCCGCCCGCAGCGGAGCGCGCCACTGCTGGTTCCACGGATGTCCGCCGGAGTTGCATCCACAATCGCCGCGCCAGCGTTCGATGCCGTGGACGCAACTCCACGAACTGTTGTTGACGATCTCCACGAAATGCTTGGGGGGATGTTTTTCCAGAAATTCGCCGTAGTTGGTGAGCTTGGCGACGTTCCGTCGTTCGATTTCGTCCAGTGCATAGGTGAGCGCCATTTCGCCATGGTGGTGATGATGGCCGTAGCTTTCTCCGTCGGTGGCGATGTGAACCAGTTGAGGTCCCTGGCGGGAGTCGGAGAAGCCGCTCATCAGCCGTTCTGCAAATCGTTTGCCGTCGTTCAACAATCCCTCGAAGGCAACGCCCTGCGAGATGGGCCCATCGTAGAAGAACAAATTGATCCGCTTTTTCGATGGCAGTTCCGCAAGATAAGCTCGAGCCGGGTCAATGCGGGCTCCGCTTACGTCTTCGAACTTGGAGCTGTTTTTTGGCCTTATGCGTTGGGCCTGCCGTGGCGCAAGAATCGTGAACTGAATTCCATTCTCGGCCAGGACCTCGAGAGTTTCGGTATCCACGGCGGTTTCCGGCAGCCACATTCCTTCGGGGCGCCGTCCGAACCGGCTTTCAAAATCCCGCATTCCCCACTTGACCTGAGTCACTTTGTCCCGGCGATTGGCGAGAGGAAGGATCATGTGGTTGTAACCTTGCGCCAGAGCGGATCCATGACCGGAAAACCGTTCCGCACTCCGCTGGTCGGCCTCAAGAATCGCCTGGCAAATCTTGGGAGCTTGGTCTTTCATCCAGGACAAAAGAGTGGGTCCGAAGTTGAAACTCATCTGGGCGTAGTTGTTGAGCAGTTTGACGATGCGATTCTCGGAGTCAACAATTCGCGAAGCCGCGTTAGGAGCGTAGCACTCGGCCGTAATGCGCTCATTCCAGTCGTGATAAGGATAGGCGGAGTCCTGCAGCTCAATCGCCTCAAGGTAAGGGTTTTCGCGCGGGGGCTGATAGAAATGCCCATGGATGCAAACGTATTTCACGCCGTCTCCGTGTTTGGTTGGATTCGTTCCATGACCAGGAATGAGTGTGGCGACAGCCGAAATTCATCCGCTGTCAACAGTGTTATCTCGGGCGCGAGATTCGGTTCTGGCCCATTCCATGAGGCATCGGCCGAGTGAATCACCGTCGTCCATTCCCCCGCCAAGTCGGGAACGCGCAAGATGAGGGGAACCCCTGCGAAGTTGCACACCATCGCCAGTTGTCGAAGACCGCTCTCGTACATTATTAAAAGCGCGCAGCCTCCCAGTTCGCGAACGGTTCGGGAGGCTGGCGTGCCCAATTGTTGCTCCTCGCGAATGCGGATGAGTCGTTGGTAGAAGCGCAAGAGCGTGCGGTGAGGTTCTTTTTCCTTCAGGGAATGGTCGAGCCGGGACCGCGCGAACGTGGGTTCATCCTGCGGATCGGGCACCCGGCCTTCCCAGCCAAACGCGGCGCACTCCTCACGCCGCCCGCGACGGACGGCTTCGACCAGTTCGGGATCCCCATGGCTTGCGAAGTACTGGAATGGCGCCGTCTCGCCATACTCTTCGCCCATAAACAACATCGGGACAAAGGGCGAAAGCAGGGTGATTCCGGCCGCAAGCTTCAGCGCTTCGAAATCGACCAGGCTGGCGAGCCGTTCGCCTGCGGCGCGGTTGCCGACCTGGTCGTGGTTCTGATTGCACACGACAAATCTTGTGGGCGAGATACCGCAGGTTGAGTTGCCGTGCCGGCGCTTGCGGTAGTTGGAGTGTTGTCCGCTGTAATACCAGCCGTCTCGCAGCGTCGAAACCAGAGGCCGGACGCCTTCGAAATCAGAGTAGTATCCGAGGTTTTCTCCGGTCAGCAAGGTGTGTACGGAGTGATGAAAGTCATCGCTCCACTGGGCGTCGATGCCGTATCCACCGTGCTCGGGATCACGCAAGATGCGAGAATCGTTCAAATCACTTTCGGCGATCAAATGGAGCGGCCGACCGAGTCTCTGTGACAGGTCAGCGACCGCAGACTTGAGCTCTGCCAGGATGTGGCGAGCGCCGAAATCAAAGATTCCGTGAACCGCATCCAGGCGCAGCCCGTCGAAGTGGTAGTCCTCGAGCCAGTACAACGCGTTTTCGATGAAGAATCTCCTCACTTCGTCGCTTCCCACGACGTCAAAGTTGATAGCCTGACCCCAGGGAGTCTGATAGCGATCGGTAAGGTATGGGCCGTAGGCATTAAGGTAGTTGCCTTCCGGGCCGAGATGGTTGTAAACCACGTCGAGCACAATGGAGAGACCATGGCGGTGGACTGCGTCTACTAATCGCTGAAGCGACTCGGGACCGCCGTATGTGTTCTGCGGAGCGAAGAGATAAACGCCGTCATAGCCCCAATTTCGAGGACCGGGGAATTGGGCGACGGGCATCAGTTCAATGGTCGTAACCCCCAGGGCGGCGAGTTCGGGAAGATGGCGAATCACAGCGTCGAACGATCCTTCTGGTGTGTAGGTTCCGACGTGGAGTTCATAGAAGATGCTGCGCTCCAGGGTCGTTCCTTTCCAGTCGTGATCGGTCCAGCGGAAAACATTCGGGTCCACGATCTGGGACGAACCCTGCACGCCCTGCGGTTGGAATCGGGAAGCCGGATCGGGCAAGTCCCGCTCAGCGTCAAGCCGGTAGAAATATTCAGAGCAGGGCTCCAAGTTCTTGATAGTCGCACGATGGTATCCTTCGGCGAGCGGCTCCATGGCAAGGAGTTCGCCGCTTCCGCGCAGAAAGTGTAAGCTCACTGCGCGCGCTTGGGGAGCCCATAGGAGAAACTCCCAACTGCCGTCTGGCAGCCGGTTGGCGCCCACCCGCGTCTGTTTAGCAAAAACTTTCGTTGGTAACATTGAAGCGATTTCGGGGCTGGGTTAGACCAGGCCGATTTGGGGATGAGTGACTATCTGCACAGCACTTCAGTTTGCAGGAATATCAGCCCTGACGGTATCCGGGTTATGCAGTAGATGAGCTCCAAATACTTCGGTTAAGCGCTCTAGCTTGTGGGACGTTAAAAGACGTCTTAGGGCTGAAGCCTATAGGTCAAAGATTCGATAAGCGGTGGACGGTTTTTGAGCCTGCAATAGGGTGATGGCGACGTTATAGACGGGGCTTCCGCCAATGGTTTTTCCTTCCAATTGTCCGTGATGGGCGTGGCCGTGCAGTACCAGGTCTGCACCGTGACGATCGACCACTTCCGCCAGACGCGTGGTGCCCAGAAAGGGGAAAATCTCGGGCGCTTCCCCCTGAACCGTGGCGCAAATGGGCGAATAATGGACCACGACCACGCGTTTGGGGGTGCGAAGTTGGGCCATAGCGCGCTCCAGCTTCAAGGCTTCATCGATGGAGGCCTGCACAAACTGCTTGATCTCAGGTTCACCGAAGGCAGTTAACATGCCGCGCCCAAAGCCTCCAACGAAGCCCTTGGTGCCCGCGAATCCCACGCCGTCGCGCTCGTAGGCAGTTCCGTCTAGCACCTTGAGTCCGGCGGTCGCCATCATGCGCATCAACTCTGTCTGCTTGCCGCTTTCATAGTCGTGGTTTCCGAGCACCGCAACCGTCGGAACTCGCGAGCGAACGACGACGTTCAATAGCGGCTCCATCTCTTCGGGCTGGCCGTAATTCGTCAGGTCTCCCGCCAGCACCAGGACGTCAGCCTCGTCCCGCACCCGACTGAGTTGATCGTGCAAAGCGCTGTGATGCGATGCGGAGAAGTGTAAGTCGGCTGTGGCGGCGATTCTCATGGCATTGTGTGAGTCGGTGGGATGCTTCTCAAACGGCGGTCGCGGTACTCTTGAATCAGATTTTCAAGGCCCCATTCATTCACGTCGATGGCGAACTGTTTGTCATCGATCAGACTGCCTCGGAATTTGGCCGCCGGATCCGGGTGGGAGACGGCATCCTGAAAACGCGACACCAGGTCGCGCCATACCTCTTTAGGAACGTAGTGGGTTTGTGCCGGATAGACGTAGCGGAACAAAATAAGCGCCCAGAGCAGCATTTCCCAATGTTCTCCGGCGAGCCGCAGAACGCGCTGCCAGTCGAGTTTCCCGCGAGTTCCGTAGATTACGTGTACAACGTCAGCGCCATCGAAACGCTCACGGCGCGCGATAAATAGTTTCGATGCCACGAGTTCTTCCGCAGCCAACACCCTGGTCTGTACCCCATGAACCGCCGCAGGTCTCGCGAGTTCGATCCACGAGTCGTCCACGACGATTGCGGCGTTGCTCATGCCGGTGATGAGATCGACAAAGAAACCATCCCGATGCGCCTTGAACAACCAGACTGGGTCACAAACTTCACACTCGAAACCTTCTTCACGAAGAATCTTGACAGCCAGAGCGGCATTCGCGGGCGTCAGAAACAGATCGAGGTCCTTGGTGTCGCGGCAAATGCCCGTGTGCTCTCGAAGAGCAAATGCCCCCGCTACGGCAAAGGCAGTGCCCTTCTGTTCCAGGAGCTCGAGAATTTCGCGGAACAGAGCCTTTTGTTCCTCGGGAATTTCTAGCGGTCCCGCCGACGTTTCCGGTACAACATTCTCCTGCGGTGGCTCGTGCATGAGAGCTTGGATGTGAAAGGAGTATCGACGGTTGTCGCTTCCAGGGCAGGGAGAGTTCGCCGGACTCTGGCTGACGACAAGGTTCGGTAAAGTTCTCGTTACCCCGTCTCTCGCTCCCGAACTCTGTCGGACAGTGCAATCGGGGCGATCTTGGCGCGGTTGGGATGCTCACACGCCTGCTGATGATGCACATTGACGACGCTAATAGGCCGTGAATTGGGAAGTCTATCCGGTATTGCCTGTAAGTCGACCGGGAAAAATCGGGGGCGTATGTCCTGTAGGTGAATCGCAGCAGCCCGCGGCGAGCGGCCATTCACGCAGATTGGTCGCGCAACTCGGCGGCAGCCGGGGTTAGCCGGTTCAATTCACGATCCAGACGGTCCAGCGCAAGACCTGCACCATCCAATTTGCCAGCCTTTGCCATCATCTCCAGCTCGCGCGCCGCAGCCGTCGCCGCTTGCGCGCCAATCAAACCGGCGGAGCCTTTTAGCGTATGCGCCGTTCGCTGGATGGCAGCGGCGTCGGTGTTGGCAACTGCAGTCTGGAGTTCTGCCCACATGGTCGGCAGGTTGTCGAGGAACACTTGACACACGCGGCATAGAAGTTTCTCGCTACCGCCTGCGCGCGCCAGGGCCTCGGCCGCATTCAGCACTTCTTTCTCCGTAGGAATGGGATCGGGGCTGGAGGAGTCGGCCGGATTTGGCTGGTCTAGACGCGAACTGTAGGGGGCAAGAGCGTTGTACAGGTCGACGGGATAAAAGGGTTTCTGAAGATATCCATCCATTCCAGCCGCAAGGCAGCGCTCCCGATCGTGGTTCAGGGCATGAGCAGTGAGCGCAATGATTGGGACGTGGGTTCCGGTCTTGCGTTCCCGTCGCCGGATTTCAGAGGTGGCTTCAAGGCCACCCATTTCGGGCATTTGTACGTCCATGAGAACCGCGTCAAACTGCTCCGCTTGCAGGGCTGCGAGGGCTTGTTTGCCGTTGAAAGCTAATTCCACACGATGGCCCTGCTTCAGCAATATCTCGAAGACCAATTGTTGATTGACGGGGCTATCCTCAGCTACAAGAATGCGTAGGCTGTGATTCGCTTTTGGCAACGTCGGCACAGTGGTCTGGCTCGCGTTCGGATTTCCCCGGATGCCGAGAATGCTCTGCAACAATTCCTTGGGCGAGATGGGTTTTTCCAGATAGTTCGAGATTCCGAACTCGCGGCAGCGAAGCGCCGCCCCGTGAAGGCTATTGGACGTCAACATCATGACGATGGCAGGGCTCTGAGGTTGCTCTTTCTGGATACGTTTCGCCAGCATAAAGCCGTCCGTCCCTGGCATATCGGCCTCGATCAGTAATAGCTGAAAGGGCAAAGCAGACGCCGTGGAAATCTGCAAAAGGGTCAGCGCTCTTGCCGCATCGCTGGCGACCGAGGGCTGCAGCTTCCAGGATCGAAGAATGTCCTGCAAAATCCGGCAGTTGGTCTGATTCTTATCCACAATCAGAACCCGCACACCTTCCAGTTGTTTAATCGTGGGATCGGTTTCACGAGCCTGAAAGGTTTGAACGGTCTCCAGCGCGACTCGGAAATGGAAAGTACTGCCCCTCCCGGGAAGGCTTTCGACCCACATCGCTCCGCCCAGCGTTTCCACGGTGCGGCGCGAAATTGTGAGACCCAGGCCGGTGCCACCGTATTTTCTGGTGCAAGAGCCATCTGCTTGTGCGAAGGGCTCGAAGATGACAGCCTGTTTCTCGAGGGGAATTCCGATGCCGGTATCCTGAACCTCGAAGTGCAGAGTCACGTGGTTGGCGGTTCGCGATTCCGCTTTGATCCGCGCTACGACTTCGCCCTGGTCGGTAAACTTGACGGCATTGCCAATGAGGTTCACCAGCACCTGTTGCAACCGTTCAGCGTCCGAACGCAAGGTGGGGGGGACGTCTCTTCCGATTTCACACATCAGTTCGAGACCTTTCTGGTGGGCCCGAAGAGCGCAGCTTTTGAGCGTCTCCGCCATCAGATCTTCCAGATTGAAGTCGGTGACGTGCGTTTGCAGCTTGCCCGCTTCGATTCTGGAAAAATCAAGAATGTCATTAATGACATACATGAGGGATTTCGCTGACGATTGCACGGTCTGCAGATGGCCCCGCTGTTCCGCCGTCAGTTCGGTAGCGAGCGCCAACTCCGTCATGCCAATGACCCCATTCATCGGGGTACGAATCTCGTGGCTCATGTTGGCCAGGAATTCGCTTTTGGCGCGGTTGGCGGCTTCAGCAGCTTCCTTGGCTTTGGTGAGCTCCACGTTCATTCTGGTGCGCGATTCGACCTCGTTTTTCAAATCCGAGTCGCGCCGCTCGATCTCGGAAAGCATGTCATTGAATCCTTTCACCAGCAGGCCAAGGTCATCGTTGGTGTGCTGCAGAGCACGCACGGTGTAGTTCCTCTCCTGGGAAACGATCTTGGTCGTGCGAATGAGATCGAGAATGGGACGAGAGATGAACCTCTTGAACACCAGAGCCACCAGGAACGCCGCGGCGATGGAGGTAAGCATGAAACCCAGTACAAATGCCAAATAACGCTGCACCCGACTGCGGATCTCCTGCTCATCGGCCTGTAGACACACGCTGCCAACATTTTCCTTGTCCAACACGATGGCGCGACATTCCGTCAGATACTCCGGGTCGACAGAGCCGCCGACAGACGGAGAATGAGCTGGAAGCAGCACTTTGACTGAAGGATCGCGGCGGTACGTGACAAAGATCTCACCATCTGCGCGGTAGATGTTTGCGGCCAGGATATGCGGCTCCGCCTTGAGTCCGTGGAGCACAAGAGTTGCGCTGCGAGGATCGTCATAGGTAAGCGAAGCGGCAGTATTGGCGCCGATGATCTCGGCCACGCTGACCAGATGCTCGCTCAAGCGCTGCCGGAATCCGACAATATCGAACCCCAGGAAAAAGGAACACGCTACCAACAGAGCGACGCTGCTGGTTGCCATCATGGCTAAGACCAGTTTCTGGGCAAGCGGAAGTTGGCGGAGAGTTTTCATCACAGAGTCCCTCCGCCGGATGGGCTCGCTACTACTCGCGAGACGGCGAGGAGTCGTGAACTGATCTTCAGGCCTGCGGTTTCCGCGGCCTTGGGGTTGATTTCAAGTTCGATGCTGTTCTCGTTCCGCGCCAAGTTGATGGTGCCGCCCAAACGGATGAACTCGTCGCTCTGGCCGACGGTCAGGACGCTGGCGGACTGCACGCTGCGCAATATCGGCGAGATGCGCTCTTTATCGGGGAAAGCAATCCATAAGATCCGGCACGCCTTGAATTCGCCCGCGCCGGAGACCTGTCTGACTTCGATCGACCGTCCTTGTGCCTGCTTCCCACGCGCGGTCTGCTGCAAGATCTCCGCCAGGCGCGCGTCTCCCACGGAGCAGATGATCAGAGGATCGTCCACACTGGAGAAACTCGCCGGGGGCCACTCGACAAATTTGGCAAAGTTGTACAAGTAAGCCGCCTTAACCCGATCCTCGTCGGCTTGTCGCACCTGCGCTACGGCGGCGCAAAACAACAGGGAGACCAGCAGGCCCAAGCCGAGCCGACGCAGCGCGAGCGTAGGCGAAAGCTTCCGCGGTTCCGGTCCGACCTTGATTCGGCGATGAACCGGCGAGGTGCCGGTTTCGAGAGACTCGCGCGATATGATGCCGGAGGCCATCATTTGAACATCATTTGAAACGGAAGACCCGAGAGAGCTTGAGTCGGAAGTCGCGGCCGTTCTGCGGGAGTGCAGGCTCCCGGATTTCCGCGCCCACAGGATCGCTATAGATTCGGTTGAACAGGTTGTAGACGCTGCCCGAGAGCTGAAATCCTCCTGCAAACTCACGACTGGTCAGGGTGACATTGGCAATCGCGAAAGGCCGAACTTCAGATCCTGTCAAAGTTTTCCGGGCACTCACATATTGAATGTCGGACCCGAGAAACAGGCGGCGATGCGCAAGGGGCCAAATGACTACCGCTTTTGCCAGATGCTGGGGAGAATTGGTCAGGCCAATCCCGGTGGCCGAGTCCGCGGTGTGTTGAAAGCTGTAACTCACGCGGCCCTCGATGTTTTTCACGATTCGTCCCGCCAGCTCCAATTCCACGCCACGGCTGCGAGCTTTACCTGCGTTGGCAAAGAAAATTAAACCATTGCTGGGGTCGGTCTGTTCGTCGATGAGGTTGGCGATTTGATTATCAAAACCGTCAGCGGTCAGACGGAGCCTGGCGCCAATATCCTGCTGCCAAACCAACTCCGTGGTCGCAATCGTTTCGGGGCGCAAATGCGGATTCGATTCCAGAGTAACGCCGTCGGAGTAATACAGTTCATAGTTGTTGGGGGCGCGGAAAGCGCGGCCGTACATCAGCTTAAAGGTGCTGCTGGAGAGCGGGCTGTAGATCAACGCCAGGCGTGGATTGGTCGTTCCGCCAAAACTCTCATAGTGATCGTGGCGCAGACCTGCGTTCAATGTGAGCCGGCGGGTAAGTGAGAATTCTTCCTACGCAAAGATGGCCCAGTCTATCGAGTCTCGACTTTCATTCAGATAATCGTGATAGGGGCTGACATCGTAATTTGACTGGTCCTGCCGCAGGTTATCCCGAAAATTACCCCCAGCCGTTAGTTTATGTTTCTGCCAAAGTAGTTTTGTGATTTTTACTTCTATGTCGGCCCAGTCTCCTCGCCCAAAGTCATGGTTGAGCTTACTCCCCGTCTCGTCCGCGGATTCATTGGCGTAAACCCCATGGTAGGTAACGCGATCGAAGGAAATGCGGGCCGTGAGTTCGGCGTTTTCTTGCAGCGTGCGCTCGTATTTGAGGTCGAGGTAGCCGCGGTCATCGACGGTGTGGGTGCGTGGGTCGCCGAACAGTGTATTGAACGCTGCTGTCGGTATCTGCTTCTCACGGGTCGAGCCCGCCGATTCCAATGTGAAATGGCCGAAGCTGAGCCGGCCAAAAAAGCTCCCCGAGGAATCATGATCGGCGTGCAAAGCGTAGCCGTAGTTCGTCGAAGGACTGTCGAACGCGGGAAAAAAGAGCCGCGCCGGACCGCCACTGTCGTAGGCGGTGCCGGAGAGAAACAGGTCCACCCCGTGAAGCCTCTGGCCATAGGTGGACCGCCCTTTGTACGTGCCAAAACCGTCGGTCTCGCCTGCCAGCGCCATCCCTTGGAAGTGGTGGACGTCGCTGGTAATCACATTGACCACGGCAAAGAATGCGTTGGTTCCATACAGAGAGCTGCTAGGACCACGAACGATTTCCACGCGGTCAATCAGATCAACATCGAGCTGAAAATCAGTGCCGATCAGAGCACTGTTGTAGAGGTTGTCGGTGAGGCGATGGCCATTCAGCAACAGCAGAATGCGGGTGTTGTAGTCACCCGGCCGCGAGAATCCGCGCACGCCGACGTAGCTATAGTTTCGGTCATAGCTGACATAGAATCCCCTCACGCTGCGGAAAATGTCGGCCAGGGTGCGGTAACCGCACTTGCGTATCTCGTCGGCGGTAACGACGGTTACGGACGAGGGCGCCTGGCGATCGTCCTGAAGGTACATCGAGGCGCTATACACCTGGACCCTTCTCAGGTCTTCCAGGCTCAGATCGGTTACGTCATCGGGCTGGGGATCAACGGCGCGAGCCGGAGTAAGCCACAGGGTTGAGCAGACGAGCAACCCCGCTAACCAGGGCGCCCAAACCAACCGACAGGTGAAGCGACGTTCTCCATGCCGGCGCCGATTCAGCTGTGCGAAATCCATTTACACCTGCCGTGCATGCAAGCCCAGTCGCGAACCCTCATTCGGCCGTCAGTCCCGTCACCTCTCCCAAAAAGGCCGGAATGCACGACCGAAGCAGACAGGGTTGGGTCACGTCCGAGCCTTGCGGAGAAACCGCTGCCCTTGCCCTGATCATCGGCACTCCAGTCCTGAACTTCAGCGCTAGCCTTTCCTCAGATCATCGAGTGCTACGGCTGTGACGATCGTCAGGTAATGCCGGCACGGCGAGTTGCCGATGAACGGGGAGAACGCTTTGCGGACGCATGCCCAGGCGCGAGCGCTGTTTGCGTCCCGCCCGGAAGGAAAGCAAATGCGGAATAACCCGGGGCGAAGACATGGGTGAAATTTCCCGATCTCTGGATGGCAGTCCGAAGGTTCGCGGCTCCGGCAGTGCGCGACTCGGGACCGACCTCACTCCCAGCGGGAATTCGGAGCGCCGTTCGGTCAGGGTCTTGCTCGCCGATGATGATCCCGTAACGCTCGAGTCGCTCACCGGATTGCTCAGTGGGTGGGGATACGATCCAGTGCCGGTGAGGAACGGTCGCGAAGCATGGGACCGATTGAGCGCGCAGGACGGTCCATGCCTCGCGGTATTGGATTGGATGCTACCCGACATCTATGGCACGGAGATTTGCCGGCGCTTGCGCGCCTCGCAGAGCTCCCGCTGCGTCTACATCATTCTCCTGACCGGACGCGATGAATCCAGTGACGTGGTGGAGGGGCTGGGTGCTGGCGCTGATGATTACTTGCGAAAACCCTATGATCCATTGGAACTACGCGCCCGGCTGGATGCCGGAAGTCGAAAAATGGTCGAGAAGGCCTTGCGCGACAGTGAGCAGCGTTTTCAGAGCGCCTTCGAGCATGCCGGAGTCGGGATGGCCCTGGTCGACTTGTCCGGCAAGTGGCTACAAGTCAACTCTGCACTTTGCGATTTCCTGGGATATGCGAGCAGCGAATTGCTCAACACCAATTTTCAGTCGGTAACCCATCCCGACGACCTGTCTCCGAGTCTGGTGTCGCTGCAGAGTCTTCTTGACGGCAAGCTGAAAATCCACCAGACAGAAAAGCGCTACCGGCACAAGCAGGGCCATCCCGTGTGGGGCCTGCTGACCGTCTCGCCGGTGTTCAACGGCGATGGGAAACCAGCCTACTTCGTGGCGCAGGTTCAGGACATCAGCAAACGGAAGCAGGCGCTGCAATCGTTGCACGAACGCGAGGCAGAACTTCAACTGCTGCTCGATTCCACCGCCGAGGCGATCTATGGCCTGGATCTCAAGGGCAATTGCACTTTCAGCAATCGCGCTTGCCTGAGATTGTTGGGGTATCGCGATCCCAGCGATCTACTGGGAAAGAACATGCACAGTCTGGTTCATCACAGTTATGCGGACGAATCGCCGTTTCCGGAAGAGCGCTGTCAGATTTATCGCACCTTTCGTCAGGGAGGGGGAACGCACGTCGACGACGAGGTGATGTGGAAGGCAAATGGCACCTGTTTCCCCAGCGAATATTGGTCGCATCCGGTCCGGGAGGATGGGAAGCTCGCCGGCTGCGTCGTCACCTTTGTGGACATCACCAGCCGGAAGCTGGCGGAGAACGAGCTTCGGGCCGCGCACGCGGAGTCAGAATTGTTCATCAATTCTGTGCCGTCCATTCTGATTGGAACCGATGCCGTCGGGCACATCACGCGTTGGAATCTGGCCGCCGCCAACACCTTCGGATTGTCGGCGGTGGAGGTTCGTCATAAATCCCTCACAGATTGCGGAATCCAATGGATTGTCCCCAACATGGAGGTAGAAATCGACTCCTGGTTGCGAAGCGAAGAGTCTAGCCGACGGGTCGACTTGCCTTTCGAAAAGGACGGGAGCCGGCGTTTTCTAGGAGCCACCATCAATCGGGTTACGTTCGCCGACGACAAGAGCGCCGGATTGTTGATTACTGGCACCGACATCACCGAACGCAGACATCTGGAGGAACAATTACGGCAGGCTCAGAAATTGGAGGCGATTGGACAATTGGCCGCGGGCATTGCGCACGAGATCAACACCCCCACGCAATACGTCGGAGATAACACCATATTTATAAAAGAATCCTGGCCCGCCGTCAGCGATCTGGCCCACGTTGCGCAACGCATCGATCAAGAAGCCGGAACTGGCTCCATCTCCCCCGACTCTACGGCGCGCCTGCGTAGCTGCATCGAGAAGGCCGACCTCGAATACCTGCTCAAGGAGATTCCAAAAGCAATCGATCAGTCGCTGGAGGGCGTGCAGCGCGTGGCCAAGATCGTTCGTGCCATGAAGGAATTCTCTCATCCGGGCTCGGAGGACAAATCCGCGCTCGATATCAACCGCGCCATTGAAACCACGATCACGGTGGCGCGCAATGAATGGAAGTACGTCTCCGAGGTGGAAACACGATTTGATCCGGAATTGCCGTTTGTTCCCTGCCATGCCGGCGAATTCAATCAAGTGATTCTCAATCTGCTGATAAATGCCGCTCATGCCATCCGCCAGGTGGTGGGTGATGGCTCGGGACCTAAGGGAAAGATCGTGATCACCACCCGGCAGGATCAAAACTGGGTGGAGATCTCAATTCACGACACGGGAGCGGGCATTCCGGAAGAAATTCAATCGCGAATCTTTGAGCCGTTTTTCACCACCAAGCCGGTGGGCCAGGGAACGGGTCAAGGTCTCGCCTTAGCCCATACCATCATCGTCAGGAAGCACGGCGGACGCATATGGTTTGAGACCGTTCTGGGAAAAGGGACGACATTCTTTATACGCATGCCCATTTCGCCATTGGCCACAGAATCGTAGTTCTGGCCGTGTGCCCCCGCCCGAGACGGTTTATCGAGGGTACCGAGGTAACGCAGTCCCTTGGGCGAACCTGCAGTTCCCTCCGGATTGAGCCGAAGTCTCAAACAGGCACGACTTTATCCGGCCCATGAATTCCAATTCCGAAAAAACCGAAGCGAAGCGCAGCCGCTTGCTGTTCGTGGACGACGAGTCTTTGGTCCTGCAAGGACTGCAACGGACTCTTCACGGCATGCGCGGGCAGTGGGACATGACTTTCGTTGGGGGGGGGAGAACAGGCGCTGGAAGCCCTGGATCGCGAACCCTATGATGCCATCATCACCGACATGCGCATGCCCCGCATGGACGGCGCCCAACTGCTGGACAAGGTGACGGAACTCTATCCGCAGGTTGTGCGGATCGTGCTTTCCGGGCAAGCCAATCGGGAAACGATCCTCCGTTCCGCGGGCCCGGCCCATCAATACGTTTCCAAGCCCTGCGACCCGCAAGAACTCAAATTGAGACTCGCCCAAGCCTTTGCCATGCGCGACCTGCTGCAAAATTCGGCTGTAAGGGCGCTGGTCTCGGGACTGAAATCCATACCGAGTCTGCCGGGGTTGTACTACGAGATCCAGGCGGAACTCCAGTCCGAAGATGCTTCGCTGAAAAAAATTGCCGAAATTGTCTGCAAAGACGCGGGCATGACCGCCAAGATTCTGCAACTGGCAAACTCGGCCTTCATGGGCGCGCGCTACGACATCTCGAGTCCCACGCAGGCCGTCACTCTGATTGGCACAGAAATGGTGCGGGCGCTGGTTCTTTCGGTGCACGTCTTTTCGCAATTCAAGGATTCGACCACATCTGATTGCGCGACCTTGTGGGAACACAGTATCGCCGTCGCCTGCCTGGCACAGCGCATAGCGGTTGGCGAAAGATGCGCCAAGGCATTGGCGGACGAGAGCTTCACCGGGGGAATCTTGCACGAGATCGGCAAACTGGTGTTGCTTGCGGAAATGCCGAAGGCCTATGCCGAGCTTCTCGCAGGCTTAGCGGAGAAGCCGGGCACTCTCGCGGCGGCGGAACGGCAGCGATTCGGCTGCACTCATGCTGACTTGGGCGCCTACCTGCTGAGCATTTGGGGCCTTCCGCAGTCCCTAATTCACGCCGTTGCCTATCACGATCGTCCAGTTGAGAGTGTCGAAAAACGCCTGTCGTCACTCACGGTGGTGCATGGCGCGGATGCGATCGTAAGCTCGACCAACGGCTCCCTGATCATTCAGGATGTGCAGTGGGACGAGAAATACCTGCAGGAATTGGGGCTGAGCGGACGGGAACCAATCTGGCGCGGATTCTACGAGCAACAGAGAGAGCAAGCGAAGGCTCATGGAGAGCCAGCCTCGCTATGAACCGGCAAATACTCTTGTCACCGATGAACGTGTCGTGCTGGAAAGCTAAGAAACAGATTGTCCAAAGATTTCAGTAGCAATGCCCGGATTTAAAACGTTAGCTTTTGGGTTAACGGCGGAGCGTTTGGCCTACGAAGCGCCTTTCACAAAAGCAAGTGTGGTTTTGGGGGTCGAGATCGTCACTTCGCCGGCGATGGTGCGCCGGGCGTGGAAGTTCTTGAGCTTGTATATAACCGCCGAAGTCACCTCCTGACCGTTGGAGACGAGCAACGCCCCGTCGAGGGTGCGCACTTCCTCTTGGATGATCATGCCGGGCGCAAGGTCTTCGATCCGGCACTTTCGCGTTTCGCCTTCTTCGGCGTTCGGGTCCAGCGTCACCAGGGCCTGAAAGAACTGCGGACTGAAGTTCGTATTTTGGCGAGCCAGCACGTGCGCCGTCTCGGTTCGCGAAGTCCCCTTATGGATCGCTTGTTCATAAGCCAGGACCAGGCGCAGGATTTCCGCTCCCAGTCGCATATCCGCCATTTCGGTGTCGCCGGCCTGGGCGGCTGGCCGGTTTTGGTGCTCGATCATCCACGCAATGGGTTCCAGGCGCGGAATTTTCGAAAGCAACGCATAGGCCACACTGGGGTGTGCATCATATTGTGCCTGCTCGTTCGCAGAGAGCTTCTGACCGCTGTAAACGGCATCGATGGTTTCCGGAGCCAGAGTGACGCAGCCCAGTTGCGACAACATGGCGGCGACCTCATATTGCCACGGGTTTCCCAGCTTCATCGCGGTGACGATATGGTGGATGTAGCGGCGGGCGCGCTCGGCGCGGCTGAAAGCTGCAGGATTGACCAGGCTGAGCACTTCGGTCAGCACCTGCAGGCTGCCGCTCAAAGTCTGTTCCAAGAGCTGCTTTTCCGCCGTGACTAATCGGTACTGCACCAGCGCCGCCGTGAGAGTTTTCGCCATCCCTTCCTTGTTGCAGGGCTTGTTGAGAAAACGGAAGATGTTGCCCTCATTGATGGCGTTAATCGCCGTTTCCGTGTCAGCGTTCCCGGTAAGCATCACCCGGATGGTGTCGGGTGAGAGCGCCTTGATGCGGCTCAACAACTGGATCCCATCCATTCCAGGCATTCGCATGTCGGAAACCACAACCGCGTAGGGGCCGTTCTTAGCCGCTAGAGCCAGGGCTGGTTCTCCTCCCTGCGCAGTCTCCATTAGAAACTCACGACTCAAACTGCGGCGATACCCGTCCAGAATGTTGGGATCATCGTCCACCAGAAGAATCTTTTCAGCCAGCATTTTCCCCTCTCAGTTCTTGCGCCTGCCGTGCAAACTGCGTTCCCGACTTTTCCCTGGCGCTCTGCTCAGTCGGGCAAACTGGCAGGGTGCAGTCATCCCTTTACAATCATCGACTGTCGGCGGACTTTGCTTTAGGCAGGTGTGGAATGCAGGCAGCACGGGTACGCGACTGACCGACCAAGGCCTCGTCATCGAAAAAAAGCGGGCGCCTGGCATCAATTCTCCTTTGTAGAGTCGGAGCGCTTGATCGGCAGGGTGATGAAGAAGGTTGTACCTTGGCCGATCTCCGTCTCAAACCATATTTTGCCCCCGTGTTTTTAACGACTACGGAATAGACCAGGGCCAGGCCTTGCCCGGTCCCTTTGCCGACCTCTTTGGTGGTAAAAAACGGGTCAAACACTTTGGTCTGAATGGCTATGGGTATTCCGTTGCCGGTATCCGTAACCGAGATTTCCACGAACTCTCCGCCCGTCCGCGTGCGCACGGTAATCCGTCCCTTTTCACCATCCTTTATTTTTTTCCTGATGGAATGCGCGGCATTCACGAACAGATTGAGGATCACCTGGTAGGAGATTCAGGTCGACCGGGATCGGAAATTGGAAGCGGCAAGAGAACACCGGACGAATCGCCGCCAGCGGGGCCGCGTGATCGACGAAACGGATTTACTTCTGGGTGGCCGACATCCCGACCAGTGACGGGCGGAATAGCCGGTTTTGAGCACTATTACGAAGGCGTTGTACAGTAGGCTGGACTCGCCAGTGGCTTTGGCTTTGCACCCATGATCAGTAGCCAGAGCATGAACGCCTGTTCGCCAAAGTGGAATGGGCGCATCCATCCGTGGACGAGTGCCTCGTAGTGTGGCAGTACTAACGACGTAAGACTGCCTATCAGAAAGGCGAAGCAATTCACTATCAGCGCCACCCCCAGGATGCGGGGAAGAAAGCCCGACCGGTACACCAGGAGCCCAAGCGGAAACAGCCAAAGGCCCCAAAATATTCCGGCGACATCAAATCCGTACCCATGCACATTGAGGAAAAGCATAGCCAGTGCATCGCGTTGAGGCTGGTCAAACAAGGAGAGGAAATCAGTTCCATGCACCAGAACGAGGGCGGCGATGGCGTTCAGCTCATTCAGAAACGCTATCGGGATTGCGACCAGAATCAAAGTCAACATGCACAAAGCGTTCCGGTGGTTGACCGCCTTGAGCAAGTCATAGAGAGCCAAGGCAACAAAGACAAATAGGGCTTCGCCGATGAGGTGCGCCGCAATGCCGAGACGAAACAGTGTCTCGGAGGCGGCGATGTTGCGGGCAGTCTCCACGGCATTTCCGTCCACTATCAGCTTGCTGGGAACGTAGAGGAGGCCGAAGATGCCCACGATTGACGCTAGTACGTACAGTGCGCCTGCGAGCCTGCCTGGGTTCTTGGTGAAACTCATAGGTCCTCCCCGAGAGTGTAAGCCTGAGATACGGCGACGGCTGCCAAATGGTTCCAAGGGAGGATAATCTCTCGTGGCACACCGCGAGCGGGAGAGGCACAATGCTGCGGACCAGGAACGAGCCATGTGTTCCGGTCCGACAAGGCCGCTGGCCCTGTGTGGATGTATGATGGGCAATCCGGGACTGATGGACGGGGCAGAGTTACAATGACTTTGCCAGGTGAAACGGAGGCGGGCCTGCAGGGATGCGACCATCAAATGAGCGACAACGGAACAGTCCCTTTTTTTCTAGTGTCTTTCCCCGTTTCCCTGTTATCTGCGTCCAAAAAAAGTGATCGGTTGTGAGAGAAATTACTGAAACAGGCAAAGCAAAAAGGAGCACGTTAGTTACCTTGCGGGTCACCCTCTCCTCAGTCATGCTTTGGGAAGATGTGGGAAATCGAATATCTTGCGGACTTGGACGCGCGGGACAGCACTCCGGAGTCGATTTGCGCCTGCGTGGCCAAGATCTTCTACGCAAAAGAAACGGAAGTCGCGCTGCTGGAGCTTCGTGGAAGTCTGCTGAATTTCCTATACCCCGCTGAGTTGAAAACGGCGGGGGCGATCCCTCTTTCCAGTTCGGCGGTAGCGGCTCGCACAGCGCGGACCAAGCAGGCGGAGCTTTTCAATAGCTTCACGCAAGTAAAGCATTTCAGCATTTTTGAACTCGTCAAGCTAGGCGACACCGGACTGGACGCACAGGTAATTCAGAAGCTCATGTCTGCGCCCGCTCTTGCCAGGACCGGGGAAGTAATTGGCGTGATTCAAGTCTCCCGCAAGGCCCCACGCCCAGCCGCTGCGGGGCCGGACTTCACTCCTGAGGATCTACGGAAACTGGAATCGGTTGCTCTTCTCGTGGGTAGACTGATGGCCAAGAGCAGAGGCATAGGCCAAGCAAGCTCAGGCTAGATGGACTTCCCGTGCCAACCCAAGGCACTAGTGTGAGCAATTCTGACCAGACTACAAACAAAGCGACGCCGTAAGCTGATTTCGATGTGAAGGAAACCAGAACGGACCTCTCAAGGGTCATACGCCTGGTTCCTCTGGCGGCGTGCCTGTTCCATTGGCTACGCCGCTTCTTTTTGCGGAGGAGATGGGCCAGTGAACTCTGGGCAGGCTCCGGGCAACGCGCCCCAACTTTTGCATGCCGCCCGCACCGGAAACTGCCCCGCCACAGCCGACTCACGACCTGCGTCCTTGCTGGGACTCACGCCCGAAACGGCGCGAAGGGGTAAGCACGGGAACAACAACCTTGCGCGAGCCGGTGGACGGTGAAAGCGTAACGCGTGTTATTTCAGTTTCACGAAGAGCAGTACGAAAATCGCCCAGACCCCGACCGTCAGGGGAAACTGCACCAAAGAGGCGTCCCGCAGCGCACCTCCTCTGGGCAGGAAATACGTCAGCAGCATCATGGCGAGAGCAGTGAGTACTCCAAGAATAACTCTGCTTTTCCAGTTCATGCGTGTTCGTCCTCCCTTTCCCGTTTGGGCCTTCGAAAACGGTAGCGATTGTACACTGTTTTCGCCCGGCCGGGCGTTGTGAGTGCAATCGCTGTCGTCCCTTCCATGCAAGCGGCCGGACCCGCTAAAACGACGCCCCGACTGCGACACAGTTTAGCCTAGATGGATCTTGGGCGGCGTAGAATCGCCATTTCACTCACAACCGGGTCAAAGGCTTAGTGAGGATGACCAATATTGAACAGACTAGTAGACAATGCACTTGATAGAGTCAGCCCAAGGCAAAGTTCAACTCGCACAGGCAGAAAACAGAAACGAAGAAGCGAACAAGCTCACAAGCCCATCTTTGCCGACTGAATCCTTGGGGAGCGACATGACAGACAAATCTGAGTCTTCATTCGCGGTCGTTTGGTTCAACGAGCGAACCTACCAATCGGGGGGAGTTGTCGCCGTCATCAAGGGAACTGAGGCCGCAGAAAGAACTCTCAATGATTTCGATTGGTGTCAGAGCGAGGAAAACCGAAGGGCAGGTTGGCGCTATTTCCTAGAGGAAACCGATCTGCGGCCCGGAATGGACCCGGAGAAAGCCACCAAACTTCGACAAGTGCGGCTCGATCTTCAAGAATCTTAAGCTTAGCGTTTATCACCAAGCGTGCACCTGCAGATCCCCTGACGTAACTGTCCAACTTGCCAGTATTGTGTATCAACTCGGTCGGCTGTGTGTGGTGGGATAATTTTGATCGGGTTCGTACCCCTTGTCATTCCAGCTCTGCCAGATTGCGGACTTTCTTCGGCCGGCATCTGCGGGCTACCGTCCGCTGGTTTTCGTGGCGGGTCATGCCCCCAACGCGCCCGTGCTAACGGCTTCTTTGGCTGCATCTGCGAAGGAAAACCTCAGCAAGTGCCCTCAGTCGCCGGTATCGTTTTGGAAAAGGATGGCAACACATTCAGGTCAACGGTATACTGCGGCATCCAAATATCGCGCCACGGCTACAATCGCGGTTGCGGCACCGTGTATGCGGTTTCCGTCATCCGGCAATTCGCAACGAGCGTACGCTCTCAAGGATTGAACAGTCACGTCGTTAAGAACCGTAAGTAGCTTTTCGCCGGAGGGCTTCATGGGATTGACGTCCAATCTGCTGAAGAGTGATGCGAAGCTGGAGGCTTGTGCGGTTAGCGATCCGGCACACGTCTATCAGGGACAGAGCGGAGCGCACGTGGGCAAGATCCAGGAAGCGCTCAAACAGACGGATGGTGCAGTCGTTAATGCGAGCGAATTGGCGTCGCAGACGTACGGGCCATCGACGGCGAACGCGGTGCTGAAGTTCAAGCAGAATCCCAAGCGCAACATCAAGAATTTCCGGGGACAGTTTGACAATATCGTGGGGAAGAAAACGATCGCTGCGTTGGATACGGAGATGTTTGTGATCGAGCACGGCACTCCCCCACCGCCGCCGCCCGTGGATCCGGACATGGCGCTGGTGAACGCAGCCGAAGGTCAACGGCTGAGTGCGCTGCGCAAGGCAATCGAAGAGGTGACCAAGCTCAAGAATATTTTTGAGCCGAACCCGCCCGATCAGGATGATCCGGTAGTGCAGGCCTTGCAACGCCAGTTGTTCCTCAGCCCGGACAGCAACTTCTGGCTCACGGTGAATACGTTTCTAGCGCACATGGTCAACAATTCGCTGAAAAGGGCGTCTTTCGTGATCAACAAGTCGGACCCGAATTTCGCGCACGTCGATCCGTCGAACTTGCCTAGCAAGGGAGTGACGATCGGGGCGTCATTTTTCGCGCCGGGGACGACCGACAACTGCCGCCAGGAAGTGGTGACGCACGAGTTCTTTCACTACGTGGTGGGGCTGCAGCATTTTTACTCGACGCACGAGACGGGGGAAGCGATGCGCTGTCCGCATCATCTGGCTCGGGCAGTGTTTGACATTGCGATTGGGCAGCAGAAGGCGCCCTGTGGGGTCGACATCGTTTGCCGGTGAAGACCGCTATCGCCGCCTTCCCGGTTCATTCACGGACTCCCTCCGGTGAAACCGGACACCCAATTCGGTTCCCATACATCTGCGAGATCCCGCAAGCCGCTTCGTTCTCATAAAGTTGCATTCACGACACTTTGGCTCTCGATGATCGACTGCTCCAGCATCCCCGGGTGCGACAATGGGACATGCGCTCCGGGCAAGGAAGCAACTTCGGTGCGCGATGGGGGGCGAATGCATACTGCGTACCTCGTGATTACAATCCTCTTCGCGATGATGGTGGCGTTTTCCGGTCTCGGGAAGATTCGCCGCGATCCGCGTCAAGTGCGAGTGGTCCACGAAACGGTAGGCGTACCGTTGAAGTTTTTTCCCTTTCTGGCCGCTTGTGAGTTTGCCGGCGCAATGGGCCTCGTAGCTGGGATCTGGTGGCCTCCGTTGGGGATCGCGGCGGGAATTGGCCTCGTCCTCTACTTTGTGGGGGCGATCGTGTCGCATCTGCGTGTCGGCGATTTCAAAGGCATTGGATCTGCCTTCTTCATGCTGGTAGTCGCGGCGGGAGCGCTCGCCATGCGTGTCCTGACATATAAGCCGGGCATTCTGTGACCCGCACTCTGTCAGCTAGCGACTTCGTCCAAGTCCCGTTGCGCGAAGTAATGATGCTCCATTGGCGCTTGCCCCATTGTGGGCGGATGGGCGACTCCGACCTTACAGTCGCGGCACTGCTCTGATCATTGATCGGTGGCACGGAAACCGCCGGTCATGAAGCCTCGACTCAGCAGACGCAAAGCGGGGTTCTCGTCACGCCATCGATGAGTTCGTTGACTGGTCTTGTTCGGAACCGCGCTTTCGAACCGACACCCTACGTTGGCTGCGTCGGCAAGGATCGCCGCCGACTTGGAAGTTGACCAGCCGGTTCGGCGCTGCGCCCTGGGAAGTTTATAGAGACTTCAAGAACTCGATGATGGCTTCTTGGTCATCCCTTTTCAGTTTTTCAAATTGTTGACTTACATGGCTTGCCTCGCCGCGGTGCCGCAGGATCGCGTCGCGAAGCGTCAGGGATGCGCCATCGTGCATCAATCGCGGACGCAAGCGGACTCCCCATAAAGGGGCGGTGCGTATTTTGTTCCGACTGCTCTCGAAGTCCTGTTTCGAAAGATACCCCGACATCATCTGGAAGACTTTGTTCCCGTAGTGCTCCCGGGTCGCCTGCAGGATTCCGTCGCCCGTACCGACGTCATGCATCAAGAAATCCCCATACGGATGAAATGTGATTGACCCGAGCGCGACTGGAATCGTGAAGGTTCCGCCGTTGATCTTCGTTCCAGTGGGAGCAGTGGTCAATATTTCGACGTGGCAAGTCGCACAGCCGATCTGGTCAAATAAGCTGTTACCCTTCTTTGCCACCGCGCTGCTCGCGAGCTGGGAATCACGCGCCGGCGCTTTCGTGGCCCGAATAAACCGGGCAAAGTGATCGATGTCGGAGAGGCCGTCCGGCCCTGGAGTGTCATTCGGCTCCGAAGCAGTGTTGCAAAGATTGGTTACTTCGTCCGGTTGAAGGCGGTTTGTGATGCCCATCTCATTGAGGTAAGCATCGCCGGCGAACGACAGCAGGCTCGCGTGCTGGTCTTTCCAACCGAACCTACCTACACTCATCTGTCCGGGTGCTTCTACGATAGGAACATGGAGAACCTGTCCGCAGATTTTCCGATGTGAAGATTTGCATTGTTGCTCGGAAAGATCGATGAGGGTTTGATCGGCAACCGCCTCGACGAAGCCGTCTCCCAACAGATTCAAGGAAAGGCGAAACGTCCGGATGGTCTCGGTCTCTGGAACTCGCTCTTGAATCTCCTTGTCAGGGAAAGCAGCGTTGGGACAAATAGCGCGGTCATTCACGAGAGACCGGCCGGAGATTACTTCGGCCCCGTGAGCGATCGGGATTTCCGGATTAAGGAAGTGTCCCTCTGGCCCCTGATGGCCGACCCGTAATTCCGAGACCTGGGAGGAGGCGCCTGAAACCGGGCTCTGGTGGCATTCGCGGCAGGACTGCGCGTTATAGAGCGGTCCGAGGCCATCGCTTAGCTGCTCGACTTCCTCGAATTTCGTTTGATCGGCCTGATGAGTTGTATCGTCGGCAACGCCGTTGCTTTTGTTGTCAAAACCGGAAGGTGCTTCCGTCGAACGCGAGGCGGAAGAGGCCATGATAAGACTGAGGATAAAACTCAGGACCGCCAAAGGGATCAAGAACCGCATGGTTTACTCCCCTTCTCTGGGATGGCCTCGCGACAGGCGCTCTTGTACCGAGGACTTAATTCCGCTCGTTCAACAATCAGGCCGGTCGATCTTCCCTGTTTGCTGACCTGAAAAGACGAAGTTTCAATCATGAATACCATCTTTGCCAGTTTCTGTCCAAGACAAAACAAAGATGCCTGAAACATGATGTCCCGCCGAGAGCCGGGGTTTCGCGGCGGGTGAGGCTTTATCGTCGTGAGAGCGAAACGGTCGAGACGGTTTGGTAACCGGAGAAGTTGCTGCAAAAGACGGGCGGGCGTTCGCGGATACTAGACTAACGCTTACAAAGGCTCGGGACGCTTTCACTGCTGTTGCTGAGCTTCGGCCATCTGAGATTGATGGGTCTCGTCAAGAAATTGGGACCACTCTTCGTCCGCCGCAAACTCCTCGTCGGGAGGGAGCACGGCTTGCGACGGGGTCACCCGAACTCGAACCTGCAGCTGGGTGTCCGTTTTTCCCTTCATCATGCCCATGGTGGGTGGAACGTCGGCATAATCGCGGCCGATTGCGGTGCGAATGTGCTTCTCACTCGCGAGTCGATTAATTGTAGGATCGAAACCTACCCAGCCAACCCCTGGGAGAAGAGCTTCCACCCATGCATGCGTCGCACCGTCCGCCGAAGGATGTGCATTTTCGCTGCTGTGGTAAAGGTATCCACTGACATAGCGACAGGGAATCCTGGCATTTCTCACGAGTGCGATCATGATGTGAGCAAAATCCTGACACACGCCCTGCCGTGACCGAAGGGCATCCTCAATCGGTGAATTTACTGTAGTGCTCTTCTTTACATAGCTGAAACTGCGATGCACCCCGGAGGCAATATCCCGGAGGAATGCCAGGGGGCTTCGTCCCTTCCTTTCGGTCGCTCCGATCTCCACTGCCAACTGTTCAAGTTCCGGTGATGAGCGCGCAAAATGACTCGGCATCAACATGTCCCAGTAATCTTTTTTCTCGACGAGCTCTTCCAGTTCCTGCCACCCGGCATACTCCATGTCCTCCGCAATCGATGGCTGAGCGTCAATATTTACCAGAGCGTCAGAGATGATGGTGAGCTGGCCATGACGGGAAGGCAGGTCGAAGTGGTGGACAAGATTGCCGTAGGAATCGGTATAGCCAAAAATCCGGGCGCGCGGATTTACCGATAGCTGAAAAACAAAACAGCGCTGGTTGCCCTCACTTCTGGGGTGCATGCGAACCTCCATCATGCTCTGCCAGACGAATTGGCTGTAGCGATAGCGCGTAAAATGGCGAATGGCGTAGAACATTTAGTTTTGAAACGCAACTTCAATCGGATATTCGATATAGAGCTCCTGAACCGCCGCATGCAGTTCGCGACATTGCTCAATAATTGCCGCAAGATATTTGTGCAATCCGGCAATGATCTCGCCGATCTGGACGTAGGTCACCATCGATCGCAAACGCCCGATTAATCTCTCGACATTCTCGGTCCGGCGGCTCAAGGAAAGATTGCTGATCGCAGTCAAGGCCTCATACATTCGGTCCAGTGAATAACGGACCGAATAAGGAAACTCGGGCTTCAGCAGGAGGAAATTCGCTATTCGTTCCGGCCTCAGTTCGGCGGTGCATGCCTTGCAATAAGCTTCAAAGGCAGCACAACTGCTTAACAGGCCCACCCAATCTAGATCATCAGCATGCTTGCCCACGACAAAATAAGCGTCAAGCATGACGCAGAGATTGCAGGCCCTCTCGATATACTTGCCTAACTGGATAAAATGCCAGGCCTCGTCGTGATTCATGGTCGCGGAGGTAATTCCATTAAACCTGTATGAGCCTTCGCGAACCAGCCTCACCACTCGCATGGCGCCGGCATCATCATCGGGTTTCAGTTCAAAGCCAGTCACGTCGTGGAAAAGGGTATTCAGGTGCTCCCACATCTCCGAGCTGATTTCCTCGCGGACTTGGCGGGCATTTTCGCGAGCTCCGCTTATGCATTTCACAATCGAAAAAGTTCCTTCCGGATCCGCCACCAACGAAAACAGAGCCCGCTGTGGGTCGACGTTTTGAGAAGCCGAACCGGGGGCTAGCGAGGACACGGCGCGAAACCATCGCTCTTCCGTGGAAAACTTTGCGGGATTCAATATCAGACTGTAGGTCGCCTTTAGCACACGCGAGGCATTGTCCGCCCGCTCGAAATAGCGGCTCATCCAGTACAGACTGTCGGCTACGCGGGAAAGCATGACGTTCTGTCACCCAATTCTTCTAAATCTCAATTCTGCAACACCCACGTGTCTTTCGAACCTCCACCTTGAGACGAATTCACTACCAGTGAGCCCTTTCGCAACGCCACTCGGGTCAGGCCACCGGGGACAATGGTGATTTTTTCGCCGTAGAGAATATAAGGACGGAGATCGACGTGACGGGGCTCGATTATTCCATCTACAAAACACGGCGCGGTCGAAAGATTGATTGTAGGTTGCGCAATATAGTTTCGCGGTTCGGCGTAAATCTTTTGTCGAAATTCGGAGCGCTCTTGTTCCGTGCTATGCGGGCCGATCAGCATTCCGTACCCACCTGACTCGCCCACCGCTTTCACCACGTACTCGTCCAATCTCTGGCAGACGTGGTCCCGTTGCCCCGGATCGGACATCAACAAGGTTTCAACGCCTTCCAGAATCGGATCCTGATCGAGATAGTAGCGAATGATTTTGGGCACAAAAGCGTAGATAGCCTTGTCGTCGGCGACGCCCGTCCCCAGCGCATTTGCAAAGGCTACGTTTCCGGCGCGATAGGCATTAAAAAGTCCCGCCGCACCAAGTGCCGAACCATTTGCGAAAACCAGGGGATCGAGATAATCGTCGTCGATTCGACGATAGATCACATCGACACGCTGCAGGCCGAAGGTCGTTCGCATGTAGACGACATTGTCGTGCACCACTAAATCTCGTCCCTCCACCAGTTCAATACCCATCTGCCGAGCCAAATATGTATGTTCAAAGTAAGCGGAGTTGTAGGAACCGGGCGTCAGTAAAACCACGGTCGGCTCGGAACGGCCCTCGGGAGCGAGCGACCGCAGCGTCGACAGAAGTGCCTGGCTGTACTGCTCAATTGGCCGCACACGGCATTTTTGAAACAGTCCGGGGAATATCTGCTTCATCACCCGGCGGCTGGTGAGCATATAAGAAACCCCGCTGGGGACGCGCAGATTATCCTCCAGCACCACAAAGTTCCCCTCGGGGTTTCGTATCAAGTCGGTACCGACCACCGTGATGTATACGTCGCGGGGAACTTTGACATTGCGCATTTCGCGCCGGTAATGTTTGCAGGTGTAGACAATGCTCCCGGGCACGACGCCGTCTTCAATGATTTTGCCTTCATGGTAGACATCTTCGAGGAAGAGATTCAGCGCAGTGATCCGCTGCGTCAGTCCGCGCTCAATCGTTTCCCATTCCGCCGCCGTGATGATCCTGGGCAGCAGATCGTGAGGAAAGATCCGCTCCGTCCCTTTATCGTTCCCATACACCGTGAACGTGATTCCCTGGTTGAAGAAGGATTGGTCAGCCTCGTGTTTGCTGCGCCGTAACTCGTCCGGCCCCAAGCTCAGAAGCAAGTTGTGCAGCGGACGATATTGTTTTCGGGGATGGTCCACGGCGCTGAACATCTCGTCGTAAGCGCTATTGAGTTCGTACCGGTGGAGGGCTTTCGCACCGCTACGATCGGACGGATCCGTTTCTATAATCATGATTGCGGCGCCGTATTCCTCGCCAGAATAGCGTATCGACCGCGAATTGAGAATCGGGAAAACCGATTCGCGTCATTGAAGAAACTGCTCGGAGCGCTCTAGCGAGCCTACACCCTGGATCGCGCGACTTCTCTGATGCTCTGCGCCGGGTTTTCGCTGCCTGAGGACTGGAATTCAATGTCCGGTAACTGTTCCACCGCCCGCCGAAGGGATTGCTCCCAGGTTGAGTGGATTAAGTTTAAGTCCCGGTCCCCGGCTGAAACTCGTCGGTAACGCGTAATTTGCAGGCTGTCTTTCTTGTACAACAACAGGTCGAAGGGAGGGCCTACGGTCACATTAGAGCGCATGGTTGCATCCAGTGAGAGAAGAGCATATTTCGCCGCAACCTCGAGCGAAGTCGTGGATTGGATGCCGCGGTCGAGGATCGGTCGACCGTATTTGCACTCCCCCAGTTGCAAATACAAGGAATCTTCCGTGGCCGCAAGAGGATTTCCCTGGGGATAAATCAAATACAGGTTGGGCTTTTGCCCCCGAACCTGCCCCCCCCAGCAGCAGGTGAACGTTGAAGCTGAAGGAATCACGCTCCAGCGAAGCCCGGTCAATGTCGGAGATCCTGCGCACGCAGTCTCCCACGATGCGGGCAGCGTCATAAAGCGAATTGGCTTGGGCAAGCCCCCGTCCGGAATCAAAATCATCCCCCAGCAAAGTGATAACCGATTGGCTGATAGAGAGGCCGCCGCTGGTCAGAATTACAAACACTCTCTCTCCGGGCTGAACGAAGCGAAACATCTTGCGACAGGTGTTGACCTGATCAAAACCTGCGTTGGTCCTCGAATCCGAGGCCAATACCAGACCTTCCTGCGTCGCAATTCCCAAACAGTATGTCACTTTGCCCCCTGATGTGAAGCTACCGCATCATACACTGATTGCTGACACCGAATTTGTGATCCAGACCAGCAAGAAAAAATGTGCAAGATCAACCGGATTAACGTGATAGTTTCTGCATCTGATCTGCGCCGGCACCCCGCTCGCACAAGGAAAGCGGCATTTTTATGATGATTCGCCTTGGCTACGACATCCAATTCGAGATGGTTGGTGAAGTACCGATCGTGACCCTGCTCAACGTACACCCGTCGCGAAAAAAGGACTTACGAGAGCTCGACGAACTGCATACCGATCCCCTTGTGAAGGTCGAGAACTATGAGGACACCTTTGGCAATCATAGTTGCCGCTTGGTGGCCCCACCAGGGAAAATTCGATTCCAGAATTCCACGCTGATTGAAGACTCGGGAAAACCCGACCTTGAGGGTCCGGATGCAGCCGAGATTCCCATCAATCAACTGCCATTGAATGTCCTGCCGTACCTGGTGAGCAGCCGGTATTGTGAAGTTGATCTTTTGTCTAACACTGCCGCGGAGCTGTTTTGGAACGCTCCAAGAGGGTGGAACCGCGTGCAAGCAGTGTGCGCTTGGGTGCACAACAAAGTCACTTTCGGATACGAGTTTTCCAGTCCAATTCGCACCGCGCTGGGAGTGTATACCGAGCGAGTCGGGGTCTGTAGGGATTTTCAGCATCTGGCTATCACCTTCTGTCGAGCCCTCAACATTCCCGCTCGCTATGCAACGGGATACTTGGGCGACATCGGAGTGATCGTGGACCCGAGTCCAATGGACTTCAGCGCCTGGTTTGAAGTTTACCTGGGAGATCGCTGGTGGACGTTCGACGCCAGACACAATGTTCGGCGCATCGGACGTGTGTTAATGGCAACCGGCCGCGACGCAACTGACTGTGCGATTACAACGTCATTTGGAAGAGCACGGCTGATTAACTTCCAAGTCACCGCCGATGAGGTGCAGAAGTCATGATCGGCAAGCATGTGTATTTAAGCGCAGGCGAGTAGACGTCGCCGGGTTTCGGGGAATCCGCCGTGACCTCCTTAGCTGGAAGATCGCTCAGCCCAGAAACATCGATCTGCTTGACGTACCGACCGCCTTGCGACCGTCTCACTCTTTGTCAGCTCTGTATCGTCGATGATTTGTTTGCGAACAGAGTACACGCGTAGGCCTGCCCGCCCGGTGATCTCTAGAGTACTGGTGCCGTTGCGACGCCGATGTTCTTGTCGGCGCCACCGTAGTAAAACAGCCAACGTTTGCCGTCCCGAACCATGCCCTCAACAAACACGACATTCGGAACTTGCCCCACCTTTTCCCATTCTCTATCGGGCACAAATACTGGTTGTTCGGAGCGAGCCAGGACTTTGGTGGGATCTTTCTTGTCGAATAGAACCCAGCCCGTTGAATAAACCTGTTTGTCGTCGGCGCCGTTGTAAATCAGGAAGATGCCCTCCGGCGTTATGATTGGCGCGGGACCCGGCTCTACAACTTGCGAGTCAAATGAACCTGGGCGGCTCGCCAGAACTGGGTGGTCGAGGGCCTCTGTCCAGTGCAGCAAATCGGCGGAGTAAGCAACGCCCATTTGAGTGTCCTTGCCCTGGGCGTCGGCCAGATAGTACATCCAATACTTGCCATTCAGTTTTTCTGGAACAATCGCGCCAGACTTCGTCCATTTCACATTCCATTGTCCCTTGAAACTCGGGATGATAATGCCGTGCCGTTGCCAATGAATCAGGTCCGCGGACGTAGCCAGACATAATTGAGCATCTTTCTTGTCCGCCGCCGCCCCATCCACATTGTTGTATCCGGTGTACGTCAGATAGTAAGTGTCACCAATTCTTTGCAGCCTCGGGTCTTCCACGCCGCCGCCTTTTTCGTACGGAGCCTCAGCAACCATGACCGGTTCGGGCCGGCGAGTGAAGTGAATCCCGTCGTCACTTGTAGCATAGCCGAGCGACGAAGTACCGTTACGATCCTGCGCACGGTAAAGCATCACAAACTTTCCCTCCTTCTTTACGACCGAAGGATTAAATGTTCCCGCGGACTCGAATGTATCTCCCTTTGGAGACACGATCGGGTCGACGGAGAGCCGGGTCCACTTTCCAAAAGGAGGGGTAAAAGAAACAGTGGCAATCGCGGCAAAAGCGATGAGGACCAACGCCGATACACTGGCTGTTTGCGCCGAGCGGGATGCAGAAAAAGAAACTCTGGTCATTGCAGCACTTCCTTCCCTTACGAAACTACCTGGACATAAGAACAACACTAGAAGGCCGATTTGCGGCGACTAGGAACGAACTGCCGGGGCCGGTCAAAACTCCGCCATAAGCTGGATGAAAGACTGTCTCGGGACCCGCAATGTAGCCTCAGTGGTCTTGCCATTCACACTCAAGCGAGCGGTGCGCCCTTTCGCCGCCGGAATCTTAATATTTGCCGACCGGGCGGTTAGAGTGGGGTTGTACAGAATGAAGTTCAACTTTTGTGGTGGAAACTCCTTTATGTGGGCCGCGTCGAGAAGGTCAAGGTTCACCAGCATTAACTCCCGATCACTAACCTGCCCCAGCGCTTCAAACATCAGATACATCCAAATCGATTCACCAGCGCCGTAAATTTCCTTGCCCACATTTCCCGTCTGGCCGCCTAGTTCGAGGGTGCCCAGATTTTCGAAAGGGATGAAGGCCATGGGAGCTCGCTGGCGATTTCCAGCGCAATCTTGAAAAAAATAAAAATTGTTGCGCCTTTGCTGATCTAAAAAGCGCAGAAGTCCTTCAAAAACGATCCCTCGCTTCATAATGCCGGTCCAGGGGAGAATGGCTTCAACGTTCTCTTTAAAAGCGGGATACAGGATCGAGGCTGCCGCTTGGACCATCCCGCGAATGTCGTGGGATTTTTGGCTCGGGTCAGAGTACCAGTAAAACATGCGGAGCTCTTCGTACAGCAGGTACTTCGCCTCCTCCTGCATACCCAGTTCCGCCGCCGCGAGCGCACCGTAGGCAAGTTCCTGGGGTTCATGGAAGAGGCGGTCCGCCGGAACGGTGTACAAAACCCGAATGGCGTGCCGGGCTTCTTCGAGATAGTGCGGCTCTCCAGTCAATCGGTTCGCCAGGATCGCTGCCCAGGCATATAAGCCACCAACGGCGTAATTTGTGCCGCCACCTTCAGCTCGGAGCGTGGCGACTCGGTAATAGATCGGAAAAAGATAATCGTACTGCTGGGCCATCTTCTCAGCGGTCTGGAAGGCGTCCAGGAAATGATCAGTAACTTCCTTTGATCCCGCCAGAGAACCGATCATCGGATACTTAATGAGGGTATTTTCAAACGGGTACCACGAATCGGCCCTTTCATCCGGGGGACGCTTGAAATCGTTGCTGATGCTGCGGGTGTCCGCATGGTAGAAAGCCGGAAGATCGTCCAGAAGATCATTGCACTCGCGCTCGAAACTGAGCGAAGGATGCAGTTGGAGATAAAGAAGCGAAGGCCACAGGACATCCGCCAGCGTCATCAGCTCAAAATTGTCGGCGGGCTGCTTCCAAATCTGAGAACTTTCTTTGACATAGGCGCGAAGTCCAGCATGTCCATCGGCCTCCACACGCGTCGCGCTTCTCTCCTGCAAGTCATGAACAGTACCTTCGGCAAAATCCTGCCAAGTGGTGGCACAGGAAGGCCAGGAATGCTTTTGCTCAAAAAGCGGAAGCAGAGCCTCCATCCACCGCCTTACGGCTTCCTGTTCCGTGAGAAGGCGTGTGAGCGGCCGCTGCAGCAGGCAGTAGGTGAAACTGACGTCGCCCTCGGGAAGGACGTTGCCGGTAGCTTGCTCCGCCAGCAACCCTATGCCCAGACGCTGAGTCCCATCTTTTTCAATTCGCGAAATGCTGGAGCAGCGATAAACCAGGAAGCGCGGCAGATTTTCGGCGGACATCCAGCCCATGTCATCGATATCGAAATACATCATGGTCTCGATGCCAGCGTTCTGGTCAAGAAGATACACGGCGGGAAGATCATTCCCTGAGGTGCCGAGCGAGTTCCGGGTTGGCTGCCCAAGCAGCACGCGTCGCCAGCTTCCCGATTGTCCTTCCATCAAGGTGGAGGTTGAACTCAGCCAGATGATGATTTGGGGTTCGAGGGGGCTTTTCTGCAGCCTCAGGGGCGACGGGAGATGGAGCGTCGTGCGGAAGCGGAGCCATGGATCTGGATGATCGTCGCCCAGAGCGGTGATCTCGGCGTTCCAACCGTATTCCAAAGATTTGCCGTCCAGGCCCTGCGCCTCGGCTTTTCCCTCGCATCGAACCCTCAATCCCTCGCGTCGCACCCGTGAAGTCACCAAGGGGAACGAAGGCCCGCTCACCAGCGGAATTTCCGCCAGCGTGGACGGTTTCCACTCACTGGCCGCACGCACGAAGTTTTGGTAGGTTAGCGGCGCGCCCTCTGGCGATATCCGGAGCCGTTGATTCTCAGACTCAAGATCTGTGGACCTCGAAGCTTCTTCCGCCGCCAGAGGGAGAGCGATTCCTTTGTGCAGAGTTGCGAAGGCCGACGATGAACTCGCAGCGGTCGCCAGAAGCGTTTTTACAAATACTCGCCGATCGAGAACATTCATGTGGCCGGAACCGCGGTAGGAGAATGACAAGTCGAGCTCTGCCCCGGACGAATGTCGAGGCAGAGTTCACCGTCTCAATACGAGATTTTCAAAGCAAATTGAATTGTTCGCGGCCCGCTTGCATTCGAGATGGCACCGAAGCCACAGGCAAACTTTTGGTCAGCGCCATTGCATCCAGGAGAGCCCAGAGCAATGAATGGACTATTCAGCTGAGGGTTTCCCACGCTTGGCTGGAAAATGTGACGGTTGAAGATGTTGAAGAACTCTGCCCGGAAGTCGACCATAGCCTTCTCCCCGAAGAGCCGGGTTTTCTTACCGAACGTGAAGTCTTCATCCCGGCTCCCGAACGTCCGGGCAGAGGCAAGGGATCGGGGTTCGTTGCCAAACGTCAAAGGACCTGCTTCTGAAAATGCAGCGGGATTCCAGAACGGCGTCGTAAAGGGGTTCAAACTCGAACTCTTGTTCGTCTCCTTCACTCCCGGGATTACGTTTACGCGCGCAGCACCGGTGAAGTGGCATCCGGCAAACAGAACGTCGCCAGCGGTGCCTCCACAGGGGCCATATACCTCTGTGGGTGTCCCTGACTTGTAAGAGGTGACGCCGCTGACGTACCAGCCGCCTACCACGCGGTCCACCACTCCGCCTCCGCTCAGGTAGTGCTTTCCACGCCCAACGGGCAGTTCATAGAAGAAGCTCGCCACCAAGCTTTGGGGTGTATCGAGCTCGCTTACCGCTTTTTCGGCTGTGCGGTTGTACGAATTCTGACCGATGAATTCGTTGGTGCCGATGAAACCAGAAACTCCGGGTCCCGATGAATCGGCGTCGGTAAGGTTCTTGGAAACGGTGTACGACACCAGAAAGCTCAGCCCCTGGGCGAAGCGCTTGTCCACTTGCAACTGCATCGCGTGATAGGTGGAGTTGCCGGTGCGATCGGGACTAAAGGAATTATCTTCCTGGTTGAAGTCGCCGTACTGCGGAAAAGGTCGAAGGACTTGGTTGATTTGTCCAGTGAAACCGGCGTAAGGCAATTTGACCCCTGCTGCGATGGCATTGGGACAGGTTCCGAGCGAAAGGCAACTGACATCCATGGTCAGGTCGTTGCCCAGCGAAAGATATGTGGGATTCACCTGGTTGGGAATGATGTTCAAAGCCGGCAAGTGAGTGCCCTTGGAGCCAACATAGGCCACGCTTACCAACAGGTTCGTGGTGATCTGGCGTTGTATGTCGAAATTCCAGGTCTGGATGTCCGCCGGGCGTCCGGTATTTGAGGGAACCAGAATCACTCCGTTGCTGCCGTTCTGGCCGTCGGGGGTAAAGGGTCCGGAATTAGGGAAAACGTGGGTTACCCCATTGTCAATTTGGATGGGGCCGCCATTCGTTGGCGTGATCGTCTGCCGGTTGAAAAATCCCAGGCCGTCCTGATCGGCATACGATCCCTCCTTGAGCGGTTGGTAGAAAATGCCGTAACCGCCGCGCAACACGGTTTTATCGTTGATGCTGTAAGCGAAGCCGACGCGCGGGCCGAATGCTTTCTTGTAGATATCCTGCGGGCGCGTCTTTCCGTTCCGACCGGTCCCACTTCCATAATAGGTGTAAGCTCCGAGAATGCCGCCGGCGCCAGGATTCGAAAGGGTGGGGTCAACCATGGAAAAGCGATTTTGTGCTTCGGTAGCCGGCAAGTCGACGTCATAGCGCACGCCGTAATTCAGCGTTAAGCGAGGCTTCAACCGGTAGGTGTCCTGAGCATAGAAAGAATAATCTTTGTAACGCACGCCGCTGAACGAGCCGTAATTCAGGGTTGACGTATTCACCAGGCCGAAGAGTGAACTGGCCACAGGATCTCCGCCAACTCCATTCAGGCTGGTCTCCTGAGCGTTAAAATCGAATTCCCCGGAGGACTGTGTAAGCCGCCGCACGTTGAACTGCAGCATGCGAACCTCTCCGCCAAACTTCATGTTGTGCTTGCCTTTGACCCAACCCACGGAATCATTGGTTTGGTACACGTTGTCGGCGAATTGCGAGTCGCCACAGTTGTTCAGCAACCCTTCGTAAGGTGTTCCAGTAAACTTGATGCATGGGAAGGTCGTGTTAGCTACCCCGGTGAGTCCGATCTTTGCGGGGTATCCCTGGCCGACACTGTTGGAGATTTCCTGGCGAAAACGGCGGCTAAATCCGAACAAAAACTGGTTCACCAGCGATGGAGTGAAAATGTAGTTGTCGCTGACACGCGCATAGCGAGTGCTCTGAGGGGTGATGCTGCCGAAGATGGGGCCCAGGTTTGATGTACCCCCAGTGTTCGTATTGTCATAGTCGAAGCCGCCGGAAATCCTGTGCTTGTCTGAGATCGCGTGATCGATCTTGATATCAAAAAGATTCGCTGTCGTGCTCGAAATCGTGGTGTCAATCACGTTGTTCGTAAGGCTGCCGTTGGTTGCTGGTAGCAGAGCAAAAACCTTCGTCATTACCGCGCTCGGCGTGAAATTGGGGTCGTTGGTCAGAATGTCGCCAAGGATCGGAGCGTGCGTGGTGGGATCGTAAAGCTGGATGGCGGGGAGTAGGGCGGACAAGTTGCCGCTCCGATAGGCTTCGTTAGGAACGCTCTGTGTTGAGGAGCCCCCGGTTCTAAAGCGGAATCCCTCATAATCAAAGAAGAAGAAGGTCTTGTCGTGTCCATTGTAGAGGTGGGGAATGCGCACCGGACCGCCTGCAGTGGCGCCAAAGTCATTCTGCGTATTGATAGATTTGGGTTGGCCGAGGGTGTTATTGACCCAACTGTTGGCGTCCAGCACGCGGTTACGGAGAAAATCATAAACCGAACCGTGCCAGTCGTTGGTACCAGACTTCATCGTGAGACTAACTATGCCGTCGCCGGATTCACCGTATTCCGGAGAGAAGTTACTCTGCAGCACCTTGAATTCCTGCACGCCTTCCGTCGAAACACCCTTATTCCATTGTGTGTTGGGCGAAACCAGGGAGATCGAAACTCCGTCCACCAGCACGTCAGTACCGCCCTCCTGGCCGCCGTTTACCTTAAAGTCATCCGTTGAATTGCTCCCCGGGTCGTTCCCCACATTCCCCACGAACCCTGGGATCAAGGTGATGAATTGAACGGGATTGCGGACAGTGCCGGACACCTCCAGAGGCAAATTCTGGACCAGGCTGGTTTGTACCGTCGCTCCCACGTCCGAGGTTGCCGTTTGAAGCTGAGTAGCATCGGCAGCGACCGTCACACTCTCGGAGACCGCGCCAAGTTGCAACGGGATGTCTAAGCCAACGGTGGCACCCGTCTGCACGGTGACACCCTGCCGCGAGTATTTCTTCAGGTTCGGTCCTTCTACAGTAACGTCGTACCGGCCGGGCGGGAGGTTCGCCAACGCATAAAGTCCCGCATCCGTGGTCACAGTTGAAATCGTGAGGCCGGTATCCATGTTTCGACCCGTCACGTGGGCTCCCCCGACCGTTGCACCACTCGGATCGGTCACAGTGCCCTGAATGTTGCCATTCGTTGTCTGGGCGGAAACCCACACCGCCGATGCCACCAGGAAAAACGCAATAGTACAGACGAGTCTTTTCACTGATTTCCCCCTTGCCGTTCTGACCAGACTTCGGCAGGCGCGCAAACCACTTTCGCAAAAGTTGAACTTCCTCAGCTAAGACTGAGGATCCCAAAGTAAGGAACCCCAAACTGACCCCTGCCTGACAATCTAGTACTTTTACACTAGACGCGTGAAGGGATAGTTAACCTCTCCAAACCTCTAGCAAAGGGTCTAACACGTGAATTCATTGTGATTCACACGGCTAATGTCCCGATTCGACGCCTCGTTAATGGCGCCAAAACGATTGACAAGGAATTAGTTGAGCTGTCTCCAGCATCGGTGGGAGTGGAGTGGATTGTATTAAGGGTTTGTAAAAGGTCCTCAATCTCTCTGGAAAATCATTTGTGGAAATGGTCAGGATCCATTTCCCGGCTCCGCAAGCCTGCCAGCTCAAGCGCTTGAAGGACAAAAGAATTCCAAGCAAAAACGCGATGGTAGCCAAAGAACGGGTGCGCCGAGTCGGTGGCGAGGTATTCCTGGCTGGTCGGAAAGTCTGGGGCAATATTGAGTTCCGCCCATAGCCGGTTTGCGATGGCTTTTGTGGCCGCGGTCCATCCATGAAGCTTTCCGGTAACGTATCCGCAGATTTCAATCCTCATCCAACTGCCGCCGTTGTAATAGATTCCGTCCATGCCGTGCTTGGCGTAGCTGGCCGCGAAGGAATCACTGACCATCGGGTGCCAAGTCTCATTGAAGTAGCTCCACCCCTTACCTCCTTCCGGCAGTCCGATGAGGATCGGCCGCACCGCACCCCCAGCTTCCGGGTGCGGGCAATTTTTTCGCGACATCATCGCTGGGATGCGATCGAGATGATTAGTCACCATCTCGTCCGACAGGATTTTTCGGCCAAATAGCCAAAGTGAAAGATATTCCGGGAAGATTTCCGCAAACCCTATGGCATCCCCGATGTCGCGCGCCGGACGCAGGAACTTTCTCGCGGAATCGTAATAGCTGCGATAGACTTCTTCCATCTTGCCCAGATAGGCATCGGAAATCGTTTCACTCACACCGGGAATCTGCAGTTCCTTGATTACTCGCGATGTGACCGCCAACATTCCCTGGTTTTCACAGATGGTGGAGGTGCCCTCCGGATAACGGATGACGTCGAGCTGGCCCATGACGAACTGCGCCCAGCAGACACCCTCGCGACGCGGATCGTAAGTTCGAAGACAATATTCCGCTGCTTTCCGTACCTTTTCCATGGGCAACTCAGTGCCGAACCGGCGACGATTCAGAAATGCCCACATCAGCCAAAGAGGCGTGGAATCGTTCGACTTGCGCTCCACATTGGCAAGATTCGCCTCCACTAGCGTGTTGATTGCCCCGTCCGGCCCCTGATTTTCAGCCCACAGACTGAAAACGTTCTCGTTCAATTCGCGATTGTGGATGCCATTGAGCGCGAAGAAGCTGTCGCGAAGATACATCTCACCGGCGGCGGAATACCAAATGCTCGGTGCGCAAATCGGCCGAAAGCTCTCCGGTCCAGCGATCCAACAAAGCATCATGAGGTCGGCGTAGACGGCCTTTTCGGTCTCTCCACCCTTGAAACCGAGTCCGTCAGCCAGATAGAACTGACTGGCCAGGCGGTGACCTCGAACCGTGTCCGTTACCTTTTCATCCGCAAATACAAAGACCGTTTTCTCCGCGGGGCGGCCCATCTCCAGCCGATGGTACGGTTCGCTGCGAGTGGCGATGCGGCGAATTTGCAGGCCGCGCACCTCGACTTTCGCGAAGCCTGCCGGCGCCTCCACTTTTCTAGCTTGCTCCGATGGCGCAACCGAAATGAAGACAGCGCAGCCATGTCCTTGCAACCCCGATACCAACACCGACGTTCGGAAATCGGACCATGCTCCCGGCGATTCGGGCGCGCTATCGTTGTATAAACTGATCTCGCCCACCTTGCGCAGTTGCTCATCTACATTCCAAATCTCAATTGCCATCGGGGAAGCCGAACGATACTCCACACGCAACGAGTAAACCTCGGTGCCTGCTGCCGCAAAGGGAATCATCACCCCGTCGTCGGAACTCCTGGTGGAGACGGTGGCCACGCCATCGCGCTCGTCCAGATCTGCCTCGCCTTGTTTCTTCCACGACGAGATGGCCGGGATGGCCACGTCCTGCGCATTCTGCTCTCCGGCTACCTGCTCCATGACCTCGCCGAATGTCTGCTGTACGAAGAAATCGCCCTGGCTGTGATCCTCAGCACCCGAACCGGAATACAGATTGGCATCCGGGATTCGGCGCGGCGCGGGCTTCACAGGTCTGCCGTCCCGCCGGATGATTCGCGTCCACTGATTGCGATAGCCGGAGTCAGTGAGTAAGCCCACGCACAAACCATTCTTCGTGCGGAAACCCGCGGCTGGAAAATATTCCCGTAGCGCTCCGCCTTCCCACTCCAACTGATCAAAACTCCAAAACTTCGCCGGCCTCTCCTCAGGCTCCAAACGATTGCTTAGCTGGTAGAACAGCATGAACATATCGGCTTGGCGCAACCGGATCTTTTTTCGCACCACATGAGGAGTAACCAGTTCATAGTCCACGTGCGCGAACACGGTTGTATTTAGATTCTTCAGCTTGCACTCACCCTCGAGCACCACATGTGTGGAGTTGCCAGCCCACGACGTCGCCTTCCAGTCATTCACACGATCTTCCACGCTGCGTTCTTCGTTCTTGAAGGATGCCGAAAATTCGCCGCCCCGATTGTGGTGCGCGAAGGGTTGGCCATTGAAAAGAAGGGTGACACCGTAGCCCTGTTTGGGGTCGCCAGTAACTCTTAACGTCAAACCCTCGGCGCCAGGTGTCACTGCCGATCCGGCGCCTCGCATCGCTCCGGACCTCGCTCCTAGACCGACGGCTAGGCTAGCCGTGATTGTCCCCTCGATGAAACGACGGCGCGAAATGGTTCGGTAGGCCATATTTTGGTTTCCCCTGGTCAATTGAAAGCATAGTGGACATCTTCAGTTTCCAGCGGGAGGGTCTTACACGTGAATCCAATGTGATTCACCTGCACAGAACGAGCTATGGAACTCCTCTGCAATCACGCGAACACATTGGAAGGAAACGGGTTAGGTCCTTGCATCGTCTGTGATAAAATTCGTTCGCTTGATTGAATCAAATTCAACGAATCGATTCAGTATGTCCTCCCCGCAATCGTTGGTTCCGCAGCCACAAATCACTGATGAGCTCCTTAATGATAAGCGCTGGCAGCTGGTACAACGAATTGTTTCCAGTCCACCCTTTCAGAAGAGCACGCGGCTCAGAGATTTGCTGCAGTTCATCACCGAGCAGACCATCCACGGCAAGGCGCACGAATTAACCGAGCAACACATCGGCAACGCGCTGTTCCACAAACCCTCCGATTACAGTCCGCTGGAGGACAGCTCCGTACGGGTACACGCTCGACAACTGCGCCTGAAACTTCACGAGTATTTCAACGAAGAAGGTCGTAACGAGCCGCTCATATTAGAGATACCCAAAGGCTCCTACGCCCCGGTTTTCCGAACGGTTCTGAAAACTGCGGACCTGGCGGCTATTGCATCTACGGTGATACCAGTCGTGGCTGCTCGCGGCCGAACGATGCTTCCTTGGGCCATATGCGGCATTCTGACCGTCCTGTGCGGAGTGTTGTTGTACCGCGCAATCCCGCACCGGGCCGCCGGAGCAGTTTCAGTCACGGCTCCTCTTTCTTGGCCGTCTTCTCAGATTTTCGATGCGCGGCACCAGACGATCATTGTGGTAGCCGACAGCAACTATGGAATGTCGCGTATCCTCGCCGGTCAGCCAGGATCTCTAGACCAGTATCTCCATAGGGATTTCCTCCGGAGCCCAATGGTCGGCAAGATTGGGGAAGCCGACACTCGGCTGCGTGAGTATATTTCGAACTCGACGCTCACTTCATTCGCGGACGTGGCGGACGTCGTCTCCCTTTTCAAAATGGCGGGCGCGCTGCAGTCGCAGGTGTCCGTGCGCTATCCGCGGGACTTGAGGATGCGCGACCTGGACCACAACAATTACATTTTCATAGGAAGCGCTGGCTCCAATCCCTGGGTAACGCTGCTGCAGGACAAACTTAACTTCCGGGAGAGTGAGACCGCCGTTGGCAAAAGCGCCAAAGTATTTGTGAACACGAACCCTTTGCCCGGCGAACAGCTGCGATATGAAGGCCTGCGGTGGACAGGAACGATAGGAGAGGATTACGCTACCATTTCGCTTCTTCCAAATGCGACCCACGACGGAAGCGTGCTCGCGTTTCAGGGTCTTCAGCAGGAGGGCACGGAAGCGGCCGGCCGGTTCCTTGCGGATGAGGAAAATCGGCGTCAACTCATGAGCGCGCTTGGCATTTCTGCCTCGGCTAGCATCTCTCAAAATATCTGGTTTGAGGCTCTGATTCGATCCCGCACAGTTTCCGGGGCGCCGAATTCCACGACTCTCGTCGCCGTCCGCCGAATTCACTAGCAATTCGATCGATTGCGTGCGTGGCGCGACCCGCACACACTGCCCCGAACCCGGCCAGCTTGAGCGTCTTTCAGAATCAGAAAAGGCAAAAACTCAGCACCCTTATCCGACTAGAATGAGCGAACCATTCCACAATTTACCGACGTGGATTCCAACCATGAGCGCTCAATCGATCGCGGCGAGCCTGATTACTTTTCGATTCCGGATTTTGTTACTTCTGCTCGCTACGCTGACAGCCCCCACCCTGAACTTGGGCGGACAGGCCATCCCCTCCAACGCCGCTCGGGATTCCGCGATCGAGTCCCACTTCGCCGCAGCCCAACAAGCGCAACGCGATAAGGACTTCGCTACAGCGGAGCGGGAATACCAGACCGTGCTTGCTCTCGCGCCCGATTTCGCCGAAGTGCATATGAACCTCGGTTTGGTCTATCAGCTTCAGGATCGCGCTTCTGCAGCGATGACAGAATTCCGCCGCGCGCTCAAACTCAAACCGGGGCTTGCTGGAGCGAACTTTTTTCTTGGGGTCGACTATTGCAAAACGGGTGAGGGAACGAAGGCCATTCCCTACTTGAAAGCAGCGCTCCAGACAGAACCCAATCGGCCGGACATCTGGCTATGGCTGGCGACCGCGCAAGAGATTTCCGGCCAGCTTCAGCCCGAAGTCGTCACTGTCCTCCGGGCGCTGGAACTGCAGCCTAAAGACGTAGATCTGCTCTACATTCTAGGCAACGCCTACGAGCGGCTGGGAAAACAGGAGGTCGCGCGCCTGGCGAAGGTTGCTCCAGGCTCGGTGCAGAGCGAACAACTGCTAGCGGAGAGTTATGCCTCGAGCAACGAGTGGCCTTCCGCGGTAATCCATTTTCAGAATGCCCTGGTCGCTTCGCCGAACCGCGACGGATTGCACGCTGGGCTCGGCGAAGTTCTTCTACGCGCCGGAAAAGTGAACCAGGCGATTCGGGAATTTGATGAAGAGTTGCGGCGCGATCCTGGCAACCTTCGGGCCCTGGTGCGTCGCGGGGAGGCAAGGCTGATCCAGGAGAATATCGAGGCCTCGCTTCCGGATTGGGATAAAGCTATTGCCATCGACGTGGAGCAGACGGAGAGGCTTCTGGGTCTTCGCGAAACCGGATTCGGCGATGCCGCGCTCGAACAGCTTCCCGACGTAACCCGCGAAAAAATCCAGAAACTCGCGGGAGATCTGCAGAATCGGAATTCCCCGGCGGCGCACTTGGCTTTGGCATTTCTCGCCGAACAAAACGGGAATATCTCTCAAACAACGACAGAGACTGTCGTTGCAGATTCCACGGCCGGGAAGGACGTGGCCACGAGCTGCGCCGCAGCAGACGTGAACCTCGCGCTCCAGCGCGGTCAGTTTTCTCAGGTCGCGTCGTGCGCAGGGAAGATCCTTACCTCGCGTACTCCAGCGGAACTTCGCATTCGTGTGGCGGGCGCATTGCTGGAAGCGGGAGAGTATGAAAATGCTCTCCAGACTCTTGAGGGATTGCCGGTGGCAGATCGGAATTCCGCTGAGGCATCCTACTGGCGGGCGCGTTGCTACGAAAAACTGGCAACCGCGGCTTATCTTCGGCTCTACCAGGCGGACCCAAACTCGTATCGCTTGCATCAGCTGATGGGTGACCTTGACGCGGCGAAAGGAGATGATGGAAAAGCCATCGAAGAGTACCGCGCCGCCATCGCCTTGAAGTCATCCTTACCCAATTTGCATTACAGCCTGGGCCATCTGTTATGGAAAGATCTAAAGGTGGCCGAAGCCCGCATCGAACTCGATGCCGAGCTCGCGTTGAACCCACGTCATCCGGGGGCGCTGAACGACCTGGGGGACACTTACCTCCTCGAACATCAACCTGATAAAGCTTTGCCTTACCTGCTAAGGGCGCTGGCGGCGGATTCCGGAAATCCCGATATACGCCGTGATCTAGGGACCGCATATTCCGAACTCGGCGACTACCGGAAAGCGGAGGTGCAGTTCAAGATCGCCATCTCTGCAGATCGCGATGGTTCGGTCCACTACAAGCTGGCGAGAGTTTACCAAGCCTTGGGCGAAAAGGAGAGCGCGGCTCGTGAATTCGCTCTCTCCGCAGCCCTGAACCGGGAATCGCACAACAAGCTGGAAAAGCAAACGGAGCGCGTGGGAGAAGTAACAAGATCCGCCGAGGACCGTTAGGATGAAATACTTCCTGAATCTTTTCTTACTTTTTTCTCTCCCGGCTGGCCATCTGCTCGCCCATTCTCCGGGCAAGTCCGCGTATCAACTATCCGTCGAGGTAGATGCATTTCAGAGGGGGCTCACGGCGCTTAAGGACAATCGGAACGCGGATGCCCTGGAAGAGTTTACAACGGCGGAATACGAGCATCCTGACGACCCACGGGTGCGCAATTTTCGCGGGATCGCACTAGCTCGCCTCGGCGAGAACGCCAAGGCCGCCGCCGAGTATCACGAAGCGATTCGCCTGGACCCGCGCATGGAAGATGCCTACCGAAATCTAGGATTTCTCAAATGGACCGAGCACCAACTGAAGCCGGCTCGCGAAGCGCTGGAAGGCGCAGAGCAACTGTCACCCGGCGACTCTTATGCCCATTACTATCTCGGGCGGGTAGAGCTGGAGGCGCAGCGTTACTCACAGGCCCTGCAGGAATTGGAGACGTCTCGCGTGCCCTTGCCTGCGGACGCGGGTTTCTCTCTCCAAGTCGCGACCGCATACATGGCGTTAGGGCGTCGTGAAGACGCACGTAAATCGCTTGATCATCTCGTGACGCTCCCCTTGGACGACGCGCAATCGATCCAGGTAGCCGGCATGCTCCTGGCCGTCCACCAGAACGACGCGGCGATCGACCTCATTAAACAACTGAGCAAACGTTCATCCCCCGGCGAAAGTTCGTGGCAGGCGTTTGATCTGGCTCTGGTTTATCTGCTTGCCGGGAGCGATGAAGAAGCGATCAAACAGGCTCACGCCTACGCGGAGTCTCTGCCCCAAGGAACCTCAAAGTCGCCTGAAGCGGCGCAGTCCTGGTCGTTGATCGGCATTGCCTGTGCCCACCTGAACCAGGGCGAGGAGTCAGTCAAGGCTCTGCGTCAGGCTGCTACTCTTGCTCCCGCCAACGAAGAGCACTGGCTGAACTTAACCCGCGAGTTGATGGAACTGAGCCGCTATTCCGAGGCAATCTTCGCGGTTCAAGATGGACTGGCGGCCAACCCGAAGTCTTACGCTTTGCATTTGCGGCTGGGAGCAGCGCACCTCGCCGCTGGCCACTACGCGGAGGCCGAGGGTGTCTTTCGCGATCTGGTAGCCGCAGGCGATCCCCTGCCCACCGGCTACGTCGGATTGGCGCAGGTGTTGCTGAGGACGGGCCGCGCAGAGGAAGCGGCCTCCGAACTTGCCCACGCGGAGCAGAAGTTAGGACCCAATTTTCTCATCAGCTATTTTCGGGGGCTGGCCTTGGATCGTGCCGGCAAGCCTTTAGAAGCAGTGATGGCCTTTCAAGGCGCGGTGCTGTTGAATCCCAATAACGCCGAAGTCCACTTTAGTTTGGGCAAAACGGAACTTGCTCTGGGCCACGCGAGCGATGCCATCACCGAACTCCACGAAGCGCTTCGCCTTGATCCCGGAAACGTCCAGGCAAAGCGACTTTTAAGCCAAGCCTACCGCCGCGCTGGCGACTCAAAAAGTGCCGCGAAGTTCGCGGAAGCTTCTGCCAACGCGCCTCCTGGCCCCGAAGGCAATCTCCTCGGTGACTTCTTCGTGCCCCGTTGGCAGGGGCCCCCAGAAGGTTCAGGACAGTAGCTCCCCGCGGATCCCGAAGAACCTCATAACCGGCCAGGGATCATAAAGAATCGCAGAAGCGTTCTTCCATCGTGCGCTGCGGCATCGTGCGCTGCGGCATCCTTGACCCAGGCGAACCCGGACCTTACCCTGTTACAGCGAAGAGATTTCGAAGCGCAGTTCATCCTGGTCTGTCACTGTCGAAGGTTGCGTCCGTGAATCATCTGAGATCGCGTTCCCGAGAATCTATGGATCGACTCGCCACGCCCGAGGTGAACGCGTGAAGAGTGGCAGGCAGGAATTCAACAAGGCACTCACGCATAAAATATTGCTGTGGCCGGCCGCAATGATCCTCTTGTTCAGCAGCCCTTTGCCTTCTCAGACCGCCGCGCAGAGAGTTATCGACAATCAGGGTATCGCAAATTTCGCAGATATCGCGGAAAAAGCAGGGCTTACAGCAGTGAATGTCTTTGGCGGAGTGGACACCAAGAAATTCATCATCGAGACGACCGGAACGGGCGTGGCCATTCTTGATTATGACAACGATGGATGGCCAGATATTTTCGTTGTGAACGGCGCCACGCTGGAAGGATTTCCACTCAATGAGCCTCCCACCAACCACTTGTATCACAACAATCATGACGGTACTTTCACGGACGTCACCGTGAGGGCCGGCCTGGTTGCCACGGGATGGGGCCAGGGCGTGTGCGTCGGGGATTACGATAATGACGGCTGGGAAGATCTTTACGTCACTTATTACGGGAAGAATCGTCTCTATCACAATGACCATGGTGTGTTCACCGAAGTGGCCGAAAAGGCTGGGGTAGCAGGATCAGGAAAGGCCTGGGGTACTGGCTGCGCTTTCGTCGACTACAACCGTGACGGGCGCCTTGATCTGATGGTGGCAAATTATGTGGATTTTAATGTATCCACTACTCCAGTCCCTGGGGAGGGAAGTTCTTGCGTATGGAAGGGGGTAGCGGTGATGTGCGGACCTCGCGGTCTGCGGGGGGCGAAGAACATCTTGTACGAGAACCGCGGTGACGGCACCTTCGCCGATGTTACTACCAAGGCTCACATCGACCAGACCAATGGACGCTACGCGTTCAGCGTTTCGACATTCGACTTTGATGACGATGGCTGGCCCGATATCTACGTAGCCTGCGATAGCGCTCCGAGTATTCTTTATCACAACAATCGCGATGGAACGTTCACCGATGTTGCGGTGATGGCTGGAGTAGCGTTCAACGAAGAGGGGCGCGAGCAGGCGGGGATGGGTACCACCATCGCTGATTACAACGGCGATGGACGCCTGGATATTTTTAAGACCAACTTCTCCGACGACACGCCGACCCTGTACCGCAATGAACGGGAAGGATATTTTTCTGATGTTACCTTTGCCGCGGGACTCGGTTTGCACACGCAATATCTGGGCTGGGGCGCCATGTTTTTTGACTTTGACAACGATGGCTGGCCCGATCTCGTGCTCGCCAACGGACATGTCTATCCAGAAGTAGATAAGTTCCACCTGGGCAGCGGCTACATGGAGCCCCGACTCCTTTACCATAACAACGGCAACGGAACGTTCACGGACGTGTCAGCCACGGCCGGACCAGGGATTAACGCGGTTTCGTCGGCGCGAGGTTTGGCGGTCGCCGATCTGTGGAACGATGGGCGACTTTCCGTAGTCATCAACAACATGAATGCAAGTCCCAGCCTCTTGGTGAATGCGATGCATTACGGCAACCACTGGATTGCCTTTAAGACAGTCGGAATCCACTCCAATCGCGACGGGATCGGCGCAAAGATCACAGTCCAGACTGGCAAGAGGGCCTTGGTGGATGAAGTGCGAAGCGGCTCCAGTTATATTTCGCAAAACGATCTGCGGGTGCACTTCGGCCTCGGCTCTGCAGTCAAAATCGATGCCGTACAAGTGCGCTGGCCCAGTGGACTTGCGGAACATTTCGATAACTTATCGGTCGATGAGATCCACACTCTTAAGGAGGGGTCTGGCATAGCAGTCGGGGCAACCTCGAAAAAACCTTAAACGGAAGGCGAGCCATTCTAAGGCTTACGTGACGTCACTTCGAAGGATCCTTTCCAACCGGCCCCGCGGAAGGTTCATCGACCTTCAGAATTTGATCTCCAGGGACATTTTTGATCGTTTGACGAATCCCACTGGGCCAGCGAATTTCGATCGTCCCAACAACAGTCTCCGGTCCCAGACCGAAATGCACCCGTTTATCACTGGAAGACAGATAGCTGCCGGCGGTCGTCACCGTTGCCATCTGCGAGCCCTTCGCGGCTACCAACTTTACTTCCGCCCCAATCGCATCCCGGTTGCTCCTGTGCCCGACGAGCTCCAAAGTCAGCCAATGGTTCTGGGTTTGCGTGGCGTTGTGCAGAACGTAGAGGCCTCCATCATTACTGGTCACCACGGCATCCAGTCGGCCGTCGTTATCAATATCGCCGATCGCCAAGCCCCGCCCCACCCAGGCTTGTTGAAAGATCGTTCCGGCTTCCGCCGAGACATCCACAAAGCCTTTGCCGGTATTTCTTGCCAACAGCATGGTCTCCCGGTACCGAAGGTTAGGAAAAGTCAGTTGAATCGTATCTAAATCGTGTCCTTGGTTAATCAGAAGATCCTTCCATCCGTCATTGTCGTAGTCCATAAAACGCACACCCCAACCGGAGTGCGTCATGGTCATGCGGCCGATTCCGGAGGGATAGCTATCGTAAGTAAAGGTGCGATCGCCATTGTTCCGATAGAGCGCGTACATTTGGCTGGCGAGGTCGGTAACTACCAGGTCGGGCAGACCGTCGTTGTTGTAGTCCGCGAAGTCCACTCCCATGCCTGCGTAGGTATGGCCCTCGCCATCCACGGCGACGCCGGAGGTCAGCGCAACCTCCTCGAATGTGCCATCGCCTTTGTTGTGGTAAAGAAATTCCGGCATCGAGTCATTGGCGATAAAGATGTCAAGATGGCCGTCCCGATCGTAATCCGCAAGCGCGATGCCCAGTCCCTTGCCCGGCTCAGCGAGGCCTACTTTGTGTGAGATTTCAGTGAAGTGGCCATTGCCATCGTTGTGATACACCAAGGGTGCGATAGCACGGTAGGCATCCGGATGACAATATGAACGGTAGCCTTCTTTATGCTCGCCGCACCAGGTATCGTCAAAGTCCCACTGCAGGTACCGAAGTACGATTAGATCAAGCAGTCCGTCGCCATCTAGATCGACCCAGGCCGCGCTAGTGGACCACCCGCTGCCACCAACGCCTGCTCTCTCCGTCACGTCTGTGAATGTACCGTTTCCATTGTTGTGGTAGAGCCTGTTTCCACCATAACCAGTCACATATAAATCTTCATAGCCATCGTTATCGTAATCGCCTACCGCGACACCCATGCCGTAGCCCACGCCCTGCAGCCCGGCTTTTTCTGTTACATCCTCAAATGTACCGTCCGGCTTTTGGTGGTAGAGGCGATTCCAATATTTCGGCCCGGTCTTCTGCGGGATCGTCCCTTTGGGCGTAGGATCGCTGAGCGGCGCACCATTCACTGCGAAAATATCCAGACGTCCATCGTTGTCATAGTCGAACAAAGCCACACCTGATCCCATTGTCTCAATCAGGTATTTTCTTGACGTGTGCGATGCAACGTACTCAAACTTTAAATCCAGAGTGGAAGTTTTATCGGTGAACTTTGCCGCTCCCTGGGACGAAGCTGCAAGCTGATTTGAAGATGCCTGACCAGCAGCTAACGTCGGACTCGTCTGGCTTGCCCCACCGGGAACCAGCAGCCCGATCAGAGCTACAAAGGATGCCAGTCGACTGCGTGAGCAACGCGTCATATCATTTGCTCATCTGCCTTCGTGAGCCGCCTAATTTTTCCATTGACAACCTCAACGCGGCTTGGAATTAACCGCCAAAGATGTTCAGGTTCAAGAACTGGTTGCGAAACTTCCCATTCGGATCGAACGTCTTGCTGAGCTCAATGAACTCAGGCATTTTCTTGTGGAGACGCCTGAGTTCCGCAGGAGACGTGGTGAACAGCTTTCCCCAATGCGGGCGCGCATTGAACGGAGCCAGTTCTTTTTCGATCACGGGCAACAGCTTGCTTACGGCGGGCCAGTCGGGCTTCCATGTGAAATGGATGGTCACGCAATCTTGCTCGTAGCAAGGACTCATCCATAAAGTATCTGCGGCGATGGCACGAATTTCAGAAATCAGCAGCGACGGACTCACTTGATCGCGTAGTCGTTCCACCGCCAGAATGGCCTCGATCGCATGCTGCCGTGGCACGAAGTACTCGGATTGGAGTTCTTTGCCCGCACTCGGCGTAAATCCCATGCGAAAGTGCGGCAGGCGCTCGTACCAGGGACCAGGCACGCCCATCTGCTCGGTACAATTTTCCGCCGACAATTCTGCAATCGGGTGGAGATTGCGAGTGGCGAGCTTCGCTCCGAAAAACTCGGGAGCAGCTTGAAATGCCTTTCCTTCTTCGATGCGGCTCTTGATCCAAACTTCGTTGATGCGCCGCTTTTGCCAGTCCGTAAACAAGCTCACGCTATAAGCGCTGGATTCGATCGCATCAAAATGATCTTTTAGTTCGCTGATCGGAAGGTTCTCGTAAACATATTGGCGCATCATAAAGGTGGGTTGAATATCGAGCGTCACCTTGGTGATCACGCCGAGCGCCCCCAGCCCAACCACCGCTCCAGCACATTTCTCGCCATCTTGCTCCCGCGATAGATTCACGACTTCGCCGGACGCCGTCACCATTTCTAGTCCAGACGCTGCCGTCGCTAGATTGCCATTCTTCTCACCTGAGCCATGCGTTGCCGTACTGCAAGCGCCCGCGACGGAGATATGCGGCAGCGATGCCAGGTTATGGAGCGCAAACCCCTGGCTGTCAAGATAGGGGCACAACTGTCCATAAGTAATACCCGCACCGACTGTGACGGTCCGTTTCGCCGAATCGATTGCAATCACTTTGTCCATTGGCTTCAACGACAGGAACGCGTCCTTGCTATCGGCAATATTGTTGAAGCAATGACGCGTGCCAAGTACCTTCAGTTTGCTTTCCTTCTTGACGTAATCTCGCACTTGTTCGAGCGATGTGGTCGCATACAGGCGGTCGGTGCTGTACTCCAGATTGCCCGCCCAGTTCTTGAGTCTTTCCCCTCCTGCCCATGTCAATAGGCCTGAAACGCTCGGAGATGCAACCATGGCAGCGAAAAGTTTGATAAAAGTTCTCTTGTTCATTGTGCGAATCCAGGCAGTACTTGATCTGACTTCAGGGGACGTTCGTCTGCGGCTCCCATATGTTCTTGTCTTTCCGGAGAACACCGTGATCTAAACGCCCGTGGTGAGCCATGCGAACGAGTTCTCCACGCTTCTGATCCGTATGCCTCAACAAGCTTTCCGGGATTTATACGCTTATCAGGGTCGAGAGCCCTTTTCATCGTTCGCATGACCTCGACAGCGTTACCGACTAGCTTCCTCAAACCGAAAGCAATTGATGGGATCGAGGACGCATAGCCCATCGAAACTCCCATCGCCACGTGGCCGAAAATGGTTGCGGGAAGGAGACATAGGCGAGATCATTCTTGGCTTCGGCGATGCACCCCGCGAGATGAAAAATGGGGCCGCAAATGTTCGGTTACGAATACCCTGACGCCGGGAACCAAGGCGTGGGCTGCAAAGCAGGCATTATGTCGTGCGTTCCAGAGTTTTATCCATACTTCGAATTCTGTTTTCCCATTTGAACCCTTGTCTATCATGTTCGGCTGCGAGAGATTGTAACATTGCTGCTTGGTCTTCCACTTCGCGGTCAATCCCATGAAATTCGAAAAACAGATTGGGTAAAACGGGTGGGCGTGGAGGCGTGGCTCAAGACGTTTCCATCGACACGCGGAAGAAAGGCCAAGATCCGCAACATCATGAGTGCCTGGTTTTCTCATGCGATTCGCAGGGAGTGGGCAGATTGCGCTTCCGTATCTACACGAGCCGCAGAACTCGCCTTTACTTACGTCGCGGCAGTGACTCCAGATATTCGACAACATCGCCCTGTTCCTGCGCAGTAAGACCGAGGCTGAAGCAAGTGTCGTAATGATTCACGACCTCGGCTAGCGTGGCGAAACGGCCATCGTGATAGAAGCTACCCTTGGTGTGGGTCCACAGACCGTTCAGAGGCATAGTCCTGTACGCATGATCGGGCGCACGATTCGCTTGGAAATCATCTACACAGACCTCTGAAGCTTTGTGCATGCTCCAGCCGGGTTCCGTGAAAACAGGGTCGGAGTGACAGGTACTGCACTTCGCCTTACCACTGAAAAGTTCCCGGCCACGATCTGCAGCAGTGTGGTCGAAACGGTTGGAGGGCGGCGCCGGAGCCGGAATTGAGAGTTGGTAGAGGTGCAGAGCCGGCAATTTGGCGGTGATCAAATCAGGATTGTTCTGGACGCGGCCGAAATGGTTGGCGGCCGCAATTGGAAACTGCGTAGCGTCGTCCAGACGCGAACCATAGAAGTTCCCCTTGCCACGCATTTCTAGATTCGCAACCAACGCGTTCCAGTGTGGTACCGAACCCCATCCCGTCCAGGTGTGCAAATTGATACCTGCCAATCCGAAAGCAGGCGGAATCAGAGTTGCAGCCGGCTTACCATCGGGACGGAATGCCTTGCCGTCCAACAGCAATTCAGCGTCGAACTTCCCCGGTCCCCAACTATTTAGCACCTTGCTCACGGTAGCCTGATCTGTGCTGTGCAGATCAGCAATCGGCTGCACGTTGGGGGCGGCGGCAATAATCGCGCCGACATTCAGGTCGCGATTGGCCCAGCCGTCCAGCCGGTGACCGATTCCGTGAACGAGCGCGTTATCGACTGTGGAATGACACAACGCGCACTGAATTCCGACTGATTTCAAGCTGCCATCAGGATTGGAGTGCCCGGTCACGCCCACTACCGCTTTGAGCTTCAGCAGAGCCAGCGTCACAGCGGGATCGTTCAGGTTTACTTTCCCCAATTTGATCTGTTGCACCAGCGATGAGGGCAGCGCGTCCAGATCGACCTTGAGACCCAATGACAGTGCTGTGGCTGGGCTGATACCCGCACCAATCCCACCGAACTTGACTCCTTCAATTGCTTCATGGAGATGCAATGTATCTCCCCACCAAGGTTCATCTCCGAAGGTGTCGAAGCGAAATGTGCCACCTCGGATTCCCAGAAATGTGACCATCAAAAAATGTGCGGTTCACCCTCGATGCGCCGTAGGTGTGCCGGACTGCACTTCCGACCGGGCGGGGCCGCGATGGGCTGCGATTTGCAGGTAAAGGATAGGCGGGCGCCCAGTACCTCCAAGGTTGACCTACCGTTCATAATAATGTACATTAAACTTATTAGTGACCATTATTCTGGACATTAAATATGAGGACCAGCCGATCGTCCGTCATAATGCCACTCCCGGTAAGGCATGCCCTCCGCAAGCTCGGCCGCGACATCCGTGACGCCCGGCGGCGGCGGCGCATCCCCGCGGCCATCGCGGCGCAGCGCGCCTCGATCAGCCGCACGACCCTCGTCAAGATTGAAAAGGGCGATCCCGGCGTCGCGATCGGGATATACGCCACGGTCCTTTTTGTGTTGGGTATGGCGGACCGGCTGGGCGATCTCGCCGCGCCGAAGAACGATCCCGTGGGACTGCAGCTCGAAGAAGAAAACCTGCCGCAGCGCATTCACGTGGCGCGCAGCCCGAAACGCACGAAAGACAAGTGATGGACAGAGAGGCTCTCGTATACGTGGATCTCGACGGCGTCCCGCACCTGATGGGGCGGCTGTGGGCCCGCGTGCGCAAGAACAAGGAAAGCGCCACCTTCGAATACGACAAGACATGGCTGGAAAATCCCGCGCGATTCTCTCTGGAGCCAGCCCTGCAGGTTGGTCCCGGCCCGTTTCACACGCCGGCAGACACGCCCATGTTCGGCGCCATCGGCGACTCCGCGCCCGACCGTTGGGGGCGGACGCTCATGCGCCGCATGGAACGCAGGCGCGCGGAGCGCGAGGGCGGGGCGCCGCGCACGCTCCAGGAAATCGACTTCCTACTGTTGGTGGACGACGAGGCCCGTCAGGGCGCGCTGCGCTTTGCGGAAAAAGAAGGCGGACCCTTCCTGCGGGAGGCGGGCGTCAAGCGCATCCCCCCGCTGATCGAGCTCCCGAAACTGCTCTCCGCGGCCGAACATGTGATGGAAGAGAAAGACACCGACGAGGAATTGCGCATGCTGTTCGCGCCCGGCTCCTCTCTTGGCGGCGCCAGGCCCAAGGCTTCCGTCAGGGAAAAGGACGGCCATCTCGCCATCGCGAAATTCCCACGCAAGGACGATGAAATCAACACGGTGGTCTGGGAATCGGTCGCACTGTCCCTCGCGCAGAAATCTGGCATCCCCGTTCCCCGATCCCGTGTCGAAAACATCGCCGGCAAGCCTGTGCTCCTCCTGCGACGCTTCGACCGCGACGGCGAACGACGTATCCCGTTCCTCTCCGCGATGAGCATGCTCGGATCGAAAGACACTGAAACCCGAAGCTATCTGGAAATTGTTGACGCGCTGCGCCAGCACGGCGCCGCGCCGCAAGCCGACATGGAAGCGCTGTGGCGGCGGCTGGTTTTCAACATACTGATCTCCAACACCGACGACCACCTGCGCAATCACGGCTTTCTGTACGAAGGCCAGGCGGGCTGGCGCCTGTCGCCCGCTTACGACCTCAACCCGGTGCCGACCGACATCAAGCCGCGCATTCTCAGCACCGCAATCAATGAGGATGACAACACGGCTTCACTCGCACTGGCGATGGAGGTGGCGGGATATTTCGAACTGGACGACGGCACAGCGCGCGATATAGCAAAACAGGTCGGTAAGGCCGTCTCGAAGTGGCGCGATGAAGCCGCACGGCATGGCCTGAACAAATCCGAAATGGACCGCATGGCATCGGCCTTCGAGCATGATGATCTGCGCGCCGCGCAGCAGGACGGATCAGCTAAAGTCTGAGCAGGAAATTATGGACCCGGAATTTCAGAGACTTGTGGATGCCGCGGCAGAGGTCGCCGCGACTGGCCAGTGGGACGCCGTCAATGAAAGAATCAAGAACCTGGCGGCAAATCCAGGACCCGATAACGCGTGGTACGTGTAGCTATTGGGCTGTTTGTGTTCGCGGCTGTTTTCCGAGTACCTCCTTTTAAAGGGCGCGTACGATGATGAAAGCGAGAGAGACTCATCTCTCCTTGCATGGCCTGCCCGAAATCTGCTGGAACTTACGTTCTCATACGAGCATGAGAATCATTACTTATAGCGACCTGCATCTTGAATTTGGCTCGGGGCTGGATATTGCCGCCAGGTGCCGATGGAGACAAAGACATCGGTCCTAGTTCGGCGGATGCATCAAGAGAAGTAGACCGCCAGAAACTTTTCTGGAACAACTGATGGGAGACCGAATCCACCTGCTCACGGAGCAAGTTCAGTGAGAATCATGGGTGGGGTGGAGAAATTCGGACTTGTGCCGCTAAAGCCTTAAGAATGATGGTGGCCAGGGACGGAGTTGAACCGCCGACGCCAGCCTTTTCAGGGCTGGACACAGCCGTTGCGATCTCGTTGAATCTCCAAACCTTGTCGCCATTTTCTTCACTTTTGCCGCCTGTTTATTGGAACAGTAATGGAACAGGATTCGGAACAGCCTAATTCACGAACCCCGTCCCCTGTAATTCGCTGAGCTTGTTCACTACTCGACGCTGCGACTCGGGCACGAACTGCTGGTAAATATCCAGCGTGGTGCTCGACCGCGAGTGCCTCGTTTGTGCTTGCGCGTCCTTCACGTCGGCGCCAGCCATTTTCAGCCAGGTCGCGTGTGATCGCCTGAAGACTTGCCAATTCACGAAGCCGATGCCGAGCTTTCGGGCAGCGGGCTTGATGAACCGGCACAGGATGTTGTTGTCCCGCATCGGTCGGCCCATCATGACCGAAGCGAATACGAGATCATCGGGGCCGGTTCCTTTTACGGCGGAATAGCGCCGTAACCCGGTGCCGGCCTTGACCTCAACGGTGACAGTTTTGAGCCGGTGAATTCGATCAATCACGCTCGGATTCACCGCGATGGTTGCATTGCTGGCTTTGCTTTTGGGTGCCCCCCAATCGCCCCGACAGCATTTTTCGGTGACGCTGATGGAGTCGCTGTGCACGTTCTTCCACTTCAACCCGATCAACTCACTCACTCGGAGTCCCGTGTACACAGCAACAAATACCATGGTTGCGTATGGCTCCGGGATTAGAGCGAGCAAGGCAAAAAACTTCTGCGGGTCTATAAACGGTTTGACCCGATTCCCTTTCTTGTCGGGCGCAAGCCTCACGCCGTCGACAGGATTCTTGACGAGAAAACCGTAGGTCACGGCTGACGCCAGGATGCTGGACATCACGTCGCGAACCTTGTCGCGCGACTCGTAGGACAGGCTCCCGTCCATATTAGAAAAATACTGTTGCAGGGTTAGCGGCGTCAGGTCACGCAAGCACCTTGACCCGAACGCCGGTTGTAGGTAGTTCTTGATGACTCCCTGATAGCGATCACGGGTACTTTTGGCCATCAGCGGCAGCAACGTAGTTTTGTATATCGTTTCCACATACTCCTCAAACTTCGTTGCTGAGCCGACGGGTGCGAGCCCCTGATTCATCGGTCGCAAGAATTCTGCGGCCATCTTTTTGGCTTCACGCTCCGGGAGATCAGCCGGAGCAAGTTTGTGTCGTTTTCGTTTGCGAGTATTCTTCCCGTTCGCGAAAACGTCTTGCCAGAAGAGCAAGTACCACCAACGCCCGGACCTTTTCGGTACGGGGTCTTGAAACCTTCGGCGTGCCATCGATTCGAAGTCTCCTATCGAATGGCCTGCCGAAAAATCTGCCTCTGTTACCCTCGGGGAAGAACCGCTTCTGCATCGGCTTCTTTTCCCGATTTGCCTTCAACTCCTCGGCAATCTCCTGTTCGTCCAGCCGCTTGAGAAAGAGAAGATA
>CABEDQ010000442.1_pt1 | contig 68410 bp, 56 predicted proteins | sample 3423111 | NCBI WGS metagenome assembly CABEDQ01 (sample SAMEA5534331, study PRJEB31848) | metagenome | biome: tundra; feature: field; material: soil | place: USA | collected 2013-05 | depth 0.15 m
CATCTGGAGATATTGTGGATGATGTGACGCGCGGATGTTGATTTGGGGCGGTATGGGCGCCCTGGGGCGCGGAGTGGAGATGTGTGGATTTTGAGTTGGGGCGGATTACGCGTGGTGGCGCGTTGCGAGCGTGCGGGGGTAGGGCAAGTTAAGTGCGTGCGCGAGGATTTTGAGTGTAATCGCCTGTTAACAGCAGTTGTACACAAATTCAATGCACGCCGGACTTAGCAACACCACCTAGGTCAACAACTCTCACCACATCATCTTCCAAAATCGCCAATCGGCGGCCATCAGGGCTGAGATCGAACGCGAAGCGGTAATGATATTTAACGCTCGCGGGGATGGATGCAACCTCTTTCCCCGCTTCGACGTCGTACACCGCAATCCGTCGCGCCGTCACATGACTTCCGATATCGAGTGTTCGGTTGCCGCCACGTAGCGTGCGGACATGCACGGCTATTCGGTCCCCTCGCTCACTGGCCCGAATAGGCTCCCAAAGACTGTCCGCTGATTCATGCTTCGCCATATCCGGCCGAAACCTCACGTGACCGCTGGACGAAATCACTTCCACTCCAGTACGCGTGTCCAAGGCGAAAAGCTCATTGGTTAGGACCACCCAACGACCCGGTACACGCAGCGGTAGCTGGACACGATGTTCGTAATCGCAATGGGGCCAACGGTAGGGATCGCCATCCAAGGAGAAGTAGGCATATTCATCGGTGATGGACTGCGGAAAGTTCTGGATCGAGTCCTCAACGGACTTGATGAACTGATGTGCCTTCCCGCAACTTTGCAGACCTGGTTGCTGCGAAAGACGGATAAGCGTTACAGGCGGGTCGGCATCTTCTGTATACAGATGCAGGGTTTGACGACTGTGAGACTGTGTTACGTGGCCTCGTGCTGTACAGGGTGCGAGGATTTTCCAAATCCCACCTTGTGGGTTCCCTTCATCTTCTTGCAGTAGCTGGAGGCTGTTATTCGCTCTTGCGATGATCTGATCGGTGTCGGAGAGATAGATACCCGTCCTTCCGGCGGCGTTGGTAGGCAGTGATAGTGACAGGTCCGCCTTACCATCAGGCGAGAAACGCACAATGTGAAAGCTTAGACTGGGTTGATTTCTGGTTACGAGTCCGTTGCGCTCCCGGACTGTGAAACCGACTAGAACTCGATCTTTGTGATCGATGGCGATCGAAGGCGTGTCGATCCCGCGCGATTCCGGTGGTTCCCAACCAAAGGTCCGAAGTTTTAGTACGACAATGTTGCCCGTTGGAGATTGAGCTGAAGCGAACTGGGCAGTGCAAGCGAGGGTTGCCAAAAGGATCCAAACATTCCACTTCCTCAAGCCCGGATACATAAATTATTTCGCAGCAGCCTCGCGGAGATGATTATACGGGCCTCGAACGGAGGTTGTTGGCGTAACATCCCATTGCGCTCATTGATCTTCGTCGTACCCCAAGCACCCCGCACCCCTCGGGTTCCAATACGATATGGCGACTGCTACTTCTGCAAAGCTTCCCTCACGAACGCTTCTAGGTTGCGGATCTCGGTGACAATCTCGGAAACCGCGATAGCACAAGACTCACATTGGCTGGTATCCTTGCGAAGTTCGGCGCGAGAGAGGATTATTTGGAGCTTGTTGCGGATATGATCCAACGCGGCTTGGGGTCCCTCTGCCATTGCCGCCACCCCGTCATCACAAGAATTGTTCGCCGTTTCATGTGCTTCGCCTCAGGGGGGCTGCGTCTCAAGGGGCGGGAACTGCTCTTCGGAGAGGCGAGACGCGTTGATCTGAACACAAATCAGCGCGTCCTGTCAGTGACGTGGGTCACACCTGATATGCGATGAGCGCCAAGAGCCACAACTGTCGCAAAATCCCCATTACGCTCATCGTCCTTCGCGGTGGGATTTTGAGCGAAATGGCCTGGTTTCGTAAACTATCGTCAAACCTGAAGCCCTAGCGGGGCGCTCCGGTGTCTAAAATCAAGGTGAACCAAAAGATGCCAACTCGGGCCACGCCCACTGGGTGGAGGGTATCAGCCACATATTTTATCGCCGTCGGATGTGTTTTTCTGTCAGCGGCACTCGTCTCGCTGCATCGACATCAGATCGTTCGGCCTCATCTAGTCGTGCGCTCAGGCGACACGATTGGCGTAACCGACGTGTTATTAATAAACCGCTCAGGTGAAGTGGCTGACGTTGGACTCGCCTTCCTGTTCATCCTCGGACCAGTCGGCGGGATTTTCAGAGGCTCGATACTTTTGGCGATAGTCGGAGTCTTGCTGCTTTCTACCGCGGTTCTACAGTATCGTCGCTTACGCTTGGGAGCATTGGTAGGGGTTGCATGGGCCTTGGGTGTGGTTGTCCTACTGATGATCGCGATGGGCCGAATTAGTGTGTCGTATTCGTTAGCAGCTAGGCTGCTAATGTTCGGTCCGGCCTTGGTACTGAACATTGGATTGCTTTTTGTGCTGGGCCGTAGGTCCACCTTTCTTCGTCAATGACTAACACTCAGTTGTTGAAAAATCCCCATTACACTCATCTTCCCCTAGCCGTCTTCGATTGGAATCGCCAAGATTGTGGAGAGTGGAGCATAATGCGTGGTGAAATGAACCGTCGAACCCCTCTTGCTTTCTTTTCAATTGGCGCTGTGGTCGATTTCGTGTTCGGCTTAGTGAAGTGGCATTCGGTTGTCGCCGGAATGGTTGGCATAGTCTGCGGCTTACCGTTGACGGGCTTGCTTTTTCTTGTCTTCGGGGCATCCTGGAAGGGCAACGGCGACTCTTGTGCGTCCGGCACCTAGAGACAAGTCGCGACGATGGTTGGCGAGAGATCGCCATAGTACTCATCGACCCCTGCGAGGGGGTTTTGAGCGTAATGGCCTGTGGGTGTTGAAAAAGTCCATTTTTCTCAAAACAGCCGAAATTTAGGGGATAGAAAATGTCTAGGAAAACCGAGAAAGTCGTTTGTAGGGCATCCTAACGCGATTTTATTCTCGCGGATTTCGCGAGAAAGGAGTTTTTCAACACCCACGCCTGTTTTCGCCAATCTGCGCTTAAAGGCATATAAAAGTACGGGGTTCAACGTGCGGGAGTACGACCTAATCGCGGAGTGGTATGCATCAGAACGCGTCGATCAGACAGGGGTACCCGAAGCGACCACGCTTGCCTCATCCATCCCACGCGGATCGTTGGTTCTCGATGTTGGTTGTGGCAACGGTATACCCATCACCCGTGCGTTACTGAGCGGTGGCCACCGAGTCATCGGCCTAGATAGTTCGAGTGCGATGCTGGCAAACTTTAGGCACAATTGCCCCGAAACGTTTGCTGTTAGAGGAATTGTTCAGTCCTGCCCGTTCGCCGATTGCACGTTCGATGCTGCGGTTGCGTGGGGCGTCATGTTCCATCTCAATCCCGAGGACGCGATTAGGGCAATTGCGAATGTCTCGCGCATCGTTAAGCGCGGTGCGCCGTTCCTTTTCACATCCGGAGACGCCGACAGCTTTGATGGCAAAGAGGGCAAGATGAACGGCGTGACGTTTCGGTATTTCTCCTACAGCGTCCACCGCTACCGACGTATCCTTGGCGATCACGGCTTCACATTGGTCGACGTCCACGTTGATAGCGGGAATAACACCTATTACGTCGCGAAGAAAGCTGAGCCGCCGAGCTGATTGTTGAAAAATCCCCATTACACTCATCTGGCCTTGCGCTGGGCACTTGAGTGTAATCGCCTGGTTACATCAACTAGCGGACCCAAAAGCTGGTTCAATGGGGCTTGGTCTCGAAAGAGCCGGGGTTAGTGGGGACCATTCCGATCACTTGGAACGTGTGGAGCGTGGGCCACAATGGGCCCCTCTATCACCGTGATGCGCAACCAGTTACTGTACGACTACTGTGAGCGTCATGCCGTGGTTCAGGCCACCCGAACTTGCCATAATCGTCGACATATAACTCCCCGCCGGTGTTCCTGGAGTAGTGTGCGCGGACGACGAACTGCTTCCACCGCATCCGACCGAGAATGCAAACGCCAGCACGACGATTGGCGCAGCGAGTACTCGCAGGCGTTTGCGGTTTCGCATCCATAGGCCTGTCGAGCCCAGGAACATGAACGTCCAGAGAAGCAGCTTTGGTCCCGATGGGAAGTTGACGTGAGGCGCAGCGACCCCAGTCACGGGCGCAGTCGTCCCGACCTTCACCGTCACGGTCTGCGTTTCGCTGCCGCTGATCTGCACTGATGCACTCGACAGGCTGCACGTCGGGGCAGGAGTTACGGCCGGAGTGATCGCGCAGCTTAGGTTTATTGTGCCAGCGAATGATCCCGTCGGCGCGAAGGCCAGGCTGAAGCTGGCCGTTTGCCCGGCGGATATGGTTTGGGAAGTGGGTGAGCCGGAAGCTGCTCCCACCGAAAAATCCGGGGCCGCTTGAACGACGAGCGATCCAAGCACGCTATTCACAATCGAGCCCGAGGTTCCCTGCACCTGCACGGCGTAGGTATCGGCCACCACGCTCGCACTCGTCATAATAGTCAGAGCGGACGTTCCAGAGCTTTTGGCAATCGAGGCAGGATTAAACGCGCAACTGGCTCCGCTCGGCAGCCCAGTACAGGAAAGCGTGACGGTGCCGGTGAATCCGAATGTCGGCGCGACGCTCACCTCCGACGTGGCCGAAGACCCCACGATAACCGTGCCGGGCGATAAGGCAGTGGCTGAGAGTGAGAATCCAGGCGGGGTCGTGTTGAGCAGTACACCGACTCCGGGCCCCCAGAGGAAGACTATGTCGGGGCGCCCGTCTCCGTTCATGTCCACAATCGGATTGGGCGGAATAAATAGGTAGTGGGTTCCACTAATCGGACTAAATGGGTAGCAGCCGCTTGGTGGGACATTCATGACGGAACCAAAGGTACCGTCGCCATTGCCCAACGTCACTGCCGTTTGGCAGCCCGACTGCCCCGGTGGCAGCGCGTTGGGAATAAGAAGGTCCACCTTACCATCCCCGTTGATGTCCGCCACCGCCAATCCACCGTAATTCAGAATAGGTAGGAAGGTGAATGTGCCGTCGCCATTGTTCAACGCCACTTGGTTCCCACTAAACAAGTCCGCTCGGCCGATGTTCCTGAAATCCGCCGTCGCCGAGGCCGTAAAGCTATTCAAATCGGCGGGGATAATGGCGGGCTGGAACGTACCGTCGCCGTTGCCATAGAGCATTGCCGTGCCATCGGGGCTGAGGTATAAGTCAGCATGCGGAACGCCAATATCCACTTTCCCGTCGCCATTGAAGTCTCCCGTGATCAACGTTGGGTTGTACAGCGACATAGCGTTGTATGTAACGGTAGGCGCAAACGTCCCGTCCCCATTCCCCAGCGAGACACCTACACGCGGATCAGTGGCTGCTTCTACAAGATCAAGCGTCTTGTCATTGTTGACATCTATAAGGGTCGCAAATTGAAAATACACGTCTTGATAATAGAGGACAGGGGATTGGAAACTCCCATCGCCATTTCCCAGCAGCACACTGTAGCCCCCCTGCGGTGTTCCAATCACAACCAAGTCCAGATTGCCATCTCCGTTCAAGTCTCCGACCAGAATTTGGAAGCCAGGCTCAGGCAAGTAATAAGTGTGGAGCAGCGACAGCGTACCGCTCCCGCTATTGTGAAGAATATATAGGTAAGAGGCCTGGCTTCCGCTTTGTGCGGCGGATCCTACCGCAACATCCGGTTTGCCATTCCTTTCAAAATCACCAACGGCTACAGAAATTGGTGGCAAGCTCAGCGTCGTCAGCGGGATTGCCTGGAAGGTACCATCCCCGTTGCCCAGCAGGATGCCACCTGACGAAGCTATGTCCAGTTTTCCGTCAAGGTTAAAATCCGCAATCACGACTCTCCCATCAGCGTCACCCGCCGGAAAATTGGATACGTAGCTGCGGGGTTCGGAAAACGTACCATCGCCGTTTCCCAGATAAATCTGCACAACGGGCCCAGCGGCAGAAACCAAGTCGAGTTTGCCGTCGCCGTTGACATCAGCGGCAGCGAACCAACCACCGCCGGAAAAAGCAGCAGTTGGAGTCTGGAACGTACCATCTCCATTCCCCCGCAGAACGTACATGGTGCAAGGTGGGCAAATGCCTCCGACAGCGAGGTCGAGTTTTCCGTCTCCATTGAAGTCTCCAACAACGGAGGATGACCCGTAGGGAACGCCCGCAGAAGCCTTTGGCGCCTGAAGGGTGCCATCGCCGTTACCCAGAAAGACAAGTTCTTGCCCGTAAGTATTGACCACGACATCGTTCTTGCCATCGCCATTGAAATCTGCGATGGACAGCCCCCCGGGCTGTGAGGTTCCCAGACTGTAGGCAATGCCGGGTTTAAACGTGCCATCGCCGTTGCTGATAAAAACGTACAATGCCCCGCTGGATATTCCGACAAGGTCTGCGCGGCCGTCTCCATTGAGGTCGGCGGCAGCAAGCCAAAAAGGCAAGGTTCCAGTAGTTGCGGTATTAATGGGTGACTGGAAGGTTCCGTCCCCGTTTCCCAGCAACACAGAAAGCGTATTAATTCCCCCTTCCAGCAGATCAGGTTTGCCGTCACCATTGAAATCGGCCACCGCAAGCGCCCCACCTGGAACTGGTGTACCTACCTTGAAGGTGCCATCGCCGTTTCCCAAGCCTAAGACGCCAGAAGAGCACAACAGGTCGGGCTTGCCGTCTCCGTTGAAATCGGCCACAAACAAGGCCCCCGAGGCCAAACAACCGGGGTACGTCGGAGGCTGAAAAAACGAAACCTGAGCGCTTACTGAAATGTTAAGGGCGAGCAATAGGCAAACGAGGCCCGAGAGCACGAGCGTGTTAGTTTTCATAGGGCGACCTCGCAGGTAGGTTTTACTTGCAATCACTCTCGGCGGGGAAAGTTGAGGCCAAGGTTGGACAACTAGGAATGTAATCAGCTCAGACGTCTTCGTCAGTGCGCCCGATCACAGAGCCTCGCTGTTGCAAAATCCATTACACTCATCATCGACTCGTGCCGGAGAAGGTTGCTCAATCGTCGCCCACGCAGAGCAAAGTAGACGATGAGCATCGCCAGAACTATCCCGCCGTAAATCGCCCACCCTTCGCCCGTTTTCGGGGTCCACACGTACTGTGCTATCACCAGTGCAGCAACGGTTATCATCACGAGCTTCATGCTACCCGAGAGGGTACACCAAAGGTGGTCCACAGGGTGATTGACGTAACATCCCTATATCGCTCACTGACCAGTGGTCAAAACGTGCTATGGCCTGGTTTCAACAGTTAACTTCCGGTTTGCCCGTGATCCACCCAGAATCCTAAGCGGGGTATCCCGGAATGGGTCTGCCTGGATGGTTCGGTGAGTCGATCGGCCACTTGGCTTCACCCTAGATTTGAGGAGTGCGGAGTTCGCGAATGCTGCCTCACTCACTTCGCAATGCCTGAATCGGATCGATCCGCGACGCCCTCAATGCCGGAACGAGGCAGGCCAGGGCCGCCACAATTAGCAGCGACGCAGCCACAGCTGCGAAGATCGCCGGATCGAGCGGCCTGGTTCCGTAGAGCATCGACTGGATGAGTCGCACCGCTCCGAGACTGGCGGCAAGGCCAAGCACGAGCCCATAGAACGCCGGACGCAGGCCGTCGCCCAGCATCAGGCGGACAACCTCGCCGCGTTGTGCACCGAGAGCCATGCGAACGCCGATCTCTGCCGTGCGCTGTATCGTGAGATAAGAAAGGACTCCGTACAATCCCACGGACGCCAGTATCAGCGACATCACGGCGAAGCCGAGCACTAAGCTGGCGCTCAGGCTGGCATTGCCCAATGATTGTTCAATGATCTGCTGCATCGTGAGCACATGGGAGACCGGAAGCTGCGGATCGAGCTCCGCGACCAGCTTCTGGACTGGAATTGAAATACTCAGCGGGTCGCCAGCGGTCCGCACCGCCAAGGCCATACCCGTAGTGTTCTCGCCGCTCAAAACTGGGAAGTACAGAGTAACTTTATCCGGCTGACCCACCAGATACCGCGTGTCGGCTACGACCCCGACGATTTCGTAATCGGCATCGCCGCGCATAGAGTGAATATGCCTGCCAAGCGGATTTTCTCCGGGGAAGTATTGCCGCATCAGCTGGTCGCTGATGATCACGGTCTTCGGCCGGCCGTTGCGATCGGCGCTGGTAAAGAAGCGTCCGCTTAAGAGTGGGATCTGCAGCGCACTGAAATATTCGGGATCGGCGGTCCGAAACAACGCTTCGGGCTGCGGTGCGCCCGGCGCGATCCGAGGACGCTCGGGAATGGTGAAGAGGTCATCGCCCCCGTATCCCGCTCCAGGCACGGTCGACCCGAGCGCCGCGGCCCGTACTCCCGGCATGGCACGGACCCGCCCTAGCAGGGTTTCGTTGAATGCGTTCACTTTCGCGGGACTATTGTATTTCTTCCCGGGCAGACTGTAGCGCATCGTGAGCACGTTGTCCGTCGTACAGCCCACATCGGTGGTGCGCAGCCGCCAAAAGCTCTTCAGCAAAAGACCAGCAGCGATTAACAGGACCACCGTCATCGCAATCTCTACCGTAAGTAGCGTCTTGCGCAACGCCTTGCGCGCCTGGCTTCCGGGCGCAGTGCGCGAGGAAATCTCCAGCGCCGCGATTGCGCTCTTGCTTGTCGATGAGATTGCTGGCACAAGACCTGCCAGCAGCGCCGCTCCAAAGACGAGCGCACACGCAACCGCCAGCACCACTCCGTCAGGGTGAACGTTCACCGCGGTGGGGAGATCCTTCCATGTGCTGACGAGCCAATTCGTCGTCGCAAGCGATAACGCCACTCCAGTGATGCCACCTGCCATCGAGATGAGCAGGCTCTCGATGAGCTGGATGCGAATCAGTGTGATCCGCTTCGCTCCCAAAGCACTGCAGATCGCGATCTCCTTCTGTCTTGCAGCAGACCGCGCCACCATCAAGTTCGCTACGTTGAGACATCCAATCAGCAGCATGCAGCCGACGGCGCACAGCAGGATGATTAACGGCTTTTTCACGTCCCGTGCGAGATCTTCAATCAGGGTTCTTGGAGCCACGTCTTCGGCTACCGGCGCATGCAGATTCTGCATATGCAGTTGGTACTGCACCGCCTCAACTTGGCTTAGGGCGCTGGCCAGGCTGACATCGGGCCTCAATCGAGCCACGACGCGGCTGAAATGATATTCATGATGCGTGAGGACCTCCGAGCCGATCCGCGCATATGGAACCCATAGCTGAACCTCGGCATCCGGATAGGTGAACCACTTGGGAAGCACGCCGACCACAGTGTATGGCTTGCCGTTGAGGTGGATTTGCCTGCCGACGATCGACGAATCGCCGCCGAACCTCCGCTGGAAGAGACCCCATGTAAGGATCGCGGTGTTGCCGTCCGGACGATCTTCGCTCTCCGTAAAAGTGCGCCCGATGGCCGCGTCCACTCCAAGCATAGGCAATAAGTTCCAGCTCCCGCCGAGCGCCTGCACCGTTTCCGGCAATTCCCCGTGCTCTCCCGTCAGGTTGGGTGGCCAGTAGTACCATGCTGCTATGTCCTCAAAACCGTGGGTCTGCGCCCGCCAGTCGAGATAGTCGGCAGGAGCAACTGGGGTGTAGTTGAACCCCTGAGCATTGTTCTCGGCGTCTCGGAAATGCTCATAGATCATCACAAGCCGATCCGGATCGCGGAAAGGAAGCGGCCTCAGCAAAACTGAGCGCATCACCGTGAACAGCGACGTTGCTGCGCCAATGCACAACGCCATTACCAGGACGGCAAGAACTGAAAACCCAGGCGAGCGGAAGAGAGTGCGGATGCTGATCCTCACGTCGCGAAGAAAATTCTCCAATCCGTTCCAACTCCAGACCGCGCGAGTTTGCTCGCTGATTAGAGTGCGATTGCCGAAAGCACGGAGCGCGGCGTAGCGCGCCTCTTCTGGTGGCACGCCACCTTCCCGTTGCTCTTCCTCTTCCAGATCAAGGTCCGATTGGAGTTCCCGCTCCACGTCCTGATCCCGTTTCCTGATCTGCCACCATCTCATCTCAGCTCTCCTCAGCCGCGGGCCACATTATGCGCGCGACAGCTTCCGCCATCTGCCTCCATTGCGATTCTTCGACCACAAGTTGTTTTCTGCCCTTATCCGTAAGCCGGTAATACCTGAATTCTCTATTGCGATCCGGAGCCATTTCCCATTTGGAGACAACCCATCCCCGCTTTTCCAGACGATGCAAGGCGGGATAGAGTGACCCGTGCTGCATCTGCAGAACGTCATTCGTAGTCCGCTGAATGTGCTTGCCGATCTGGTGGCCATGAGAAGGCCCGTAGAGAAGTGTCCGCAGGATGAGCATGTCTAACGTGCCCTGAAGAAGACCGGCGCGCTGCTGCTTTGGATTCGCCATGGAAGACAGTCTACCCCCCAATGGCAACGATGGTAGACACTCGACCACCACTTCGTCAAGAAAACAACTGAAGGTCGATTTCCGAATAACGCTTTCAAGCAGATTCGCTCATTGCGCTGGAATCTGGAGGGGTTGTGTTCTGGGTGGTTTGTCGGCAGACCCGAAATTGGGTCCGTAGTTGACGATAAATCGCCATAGCACAAGTTTGCGCTTTCCTTTCGCCTATCTGGCGAACAAAAGGCGCAAAGTTGCGTTATCGACTGGTTACGACAGCTACAGCTACGCAAAGAATATTTGAGATAATATCCGGCAGGCATCCCCGAGTTCTTGCCCGGAATTCTAACCGGCAGGAGGTCTGCAATGAGAAAGTACGGCCTTTCCGTTTTCTTCCTTGCTGTTCTCGCTATCGCGATTACCTTGGCGTGCGGCTCGTCTCCGCGTGTCTTACAGTCGGTAAACCTCAGCCCCCTGACTGCAGATGCCCAGGACAGCCCAGTCCAGTTCACGGCCACGGGTTGACCTGACCGATCTTTTGTACCAAGTGGAGGATTCTCTCTCATTCCACCTGGTACAAAAATCGCCGGTCACGTCATCATGGTGGTGGTTGCTCCCTACACCTTTGCAGTCTGAAACACTGCGTTCGTGACCCTCGTAACCTTCGTCCCGGCCATTAAATCCGGCACAATCGAACTTAAATGGCTACTATTCCAATCGCCCGTCGTGTCCCTGCCCAAAGGTCAACCGCCTCTGAGCATCGCGTACTCCGTCGCAAGGCAAGAGTCCTCCGGGTTCTCACGAAACACGCCTCGCCGTCAACGATGACGATGAAAGAAAAAGCCGTTGCAGAAATCAAAGCAGCATGGCAACAATACCGAACGACCGAGAAGTACGGGCTGGAATTCGGTAAGGTTTGCTGCGAGTGGCGTGACAAGTTCGGACAACAAAGGACAGGGCCTCTCACTAAGGGGACTGGGTTGGCTCGGATTCTGAGTCAACTCAACCCGCCATGTAAAGAAGGTAAAGCCTATTACTGGATGAACCAATACGAAACCTCCACCGGAGCGAAAACGGCACGACCTGAAAAGCAGAAGCCTGAAGCCCATTTGTCGTGGATACCTGCCAATGAGAAGCGAGCGAATCGGTCTGAACCGATTGCCTGCATGGACGGCTACAAAATCCTCGCCAAGAGAATGCTCGAAGCTGGGTGCTGCGAACTCCTCAAGAAGAAGGCCGCAGACCAAAGCCATCTGTGGGCGGCGAAAGATTGGGCAAAGTTGAGGCTCGATCTCGGGGACGCCTTTTGAAGATTAAGCATGGATTCTTCGCAGAGATCGACAAACGGCTCGCAAGGCTGGCAGTCATCGAGCGGCATTATCTTCATCGACCTTGTCCAATCACGTGGGCGTGGGGAGTCGTCGTTGATGAGAAGCTTAAGGGAGTGTTGACAGTCGGTAGACCGTGTTCGAGAACGGTTTGCGAGGGCGTGTGCGGCAAAGAGAGGTCGGCCGACGTGTACGAATTGAATCGGCTGTGGCTGGACGAAGGTCTCCCGTGCAACTCCGAAAGCCAATTTATCGGATGGTGTTTGCGAGAATTGCGGAAGACGAATCGGAACGTGATTCTAGTCTCTTACGCTGATACAAAGCCGTCCGAGGATGCTCCAGAAGGACATCTGGGAATCATTTATCAAAGCACGAATTGGGTTTATACGGGAACCTCGACGCCGTTCGCAGACAAGGCACACGGCCAGATGATCGAGCGTAGCACCAAGCACAGGTACGTTTTTTTTCTCAACGCTGCTGACAAGAAGCTCTTGCAGTGGCAGACATTCGCGTACCCAAAACGACCAAACAGCGGCAACCGTGGCGAGAAAGCCCATCTCAAAAGCACTTGCCGCTTCGAGTTCTTGCCCTATACCACGCCTCACACAGAGTCTGAAATGACTGCTGCCGCGTTAGCACCCGTCGTAAACTTCGAGGATGCCTCGGTGACGCTCGCGACTGTCTAGTTCTCGCTTTCAGGGTCGCCGACCACGGGGCCCCCGCTGTCGATGCCGCCCTGAGGGACTGTTTGATTTCCCTCTCTAGCTACCCAAGACCCTGCACGACGTGTTCGGCCCGACGACCATGCCCTACTTGTGGCCGTGCGAGGAGCAGGAATTCGAGGCCCCCACACCATCCGCCACCGCCTCGCTTCACATCAATTCTTGATCCAAATCCTCTTCTGGTTGGGTAAGTCCCGTTTGGGGCTCGGTCACGATCTCTCCAGCGAGGAACTCTTTGGACATCGCATTCTGACTAGGCTTCATTAGAAGAATCCCTTCATCAGTCACCCGACGCCCTGTTCCATCACAGGATAGTGTCAGGAGGTGTACGAAACGGGTAGACACTCTGCGGGGTCCGCAGGAGAATGCTGCAGAGCCCATGGGACAAGACCGGCGCAAGCCCGTCGCGCACTTGGAGACTTAATTTAGGGCTTGGCTGGACTTACCGGATCATCGCTACGGGTCAACACCCATATCGTCCCACCGGCAACAATGCCGGCGCCGATTCCGATTGCGATAGGAGAATCGAAAATCGCCCCCCCCGCTCCAGGGACGGCTCCAGGAACGGTTCCAGCTGCTCCTCTTTTCTTCTTTTTCTTTTTGTCGCTCGGCGATTGTGAATCGTCTCGAGTAGTCTGCTCACCTTGTGCCAGTGTAGTGCTCCCGGTGTCATCGCTGATCGTCAGGTCACCCTTTCGCGCCACGATCTGGACCCTACCATCCACATCTCTGACTTCAAATTCGGTCCAAACACCAGCGGCCGGTGCCACCGTGACAGCGCCGGCGCGAGTCGCCAGCAATTTCGAGGTCGATACAGTTACCCCCCCGTGCTCCAAATTGAGCGCGCTGCCCTCATACTGAATCAGGGAGTCATTGAGAACTAGAACGCTTGAACCGGTAGCATTGATGTTGGCAACGGAGTCCGCATTCGTCTGCACCAAGTCGCCGGAAAAGAGGGCCGACGACCTTGCGATGCTGTTGCCATTGAGCAGTGCGGTTCCATGGCTGTAGAGCATGGCAGCCGGTTGATCCGCTGCAAACAAGGCAGCCGGAAGAATCATGACCATCAGGCAGCTTAGGATCTTCAAGTATGAAGGCCTCATCATGGCAAACATTACCGTCCTTCGGGAACCACCGTTAATGATGCTAATCCGAAAGGCTGGCGGAAGCAAACCTGGATCCCGCCGAGAGTGACCACCCATTCCCATACCCGCTATTAAACCGCTGGGTGCCTCGTTTGTCGAATCGTACCTTTCTACGTGTTGTGGAGTCAACGCCTTTTGTGCTGTGCACGCCGCTTTTCGGTGGAAAACGAGTGATTGGCGCGCCGGTTTTGCACAACAACCTTTTCTAATCGCTATTCAGCAATCGCGTTCCACCAAGCTCGGGAACCACTGCCTTCCACACGGGTCTTGCCCCAGTGTGGATCAGTTCACCCTTAGAGCCCGCAGAGCCCGCAAAAAAGGTCTTTTTCGGCATCGGTGTTCGCCCAGTGCCAGGCACAGCATAGTCGATACCAGCGCTGGATCCATAGCAGCGCTGTCACAAAGAGCGCTGAGGTTGCCGCGTGCCTAGCTTATTCATTGGTTATTCCCCTATAACCCATGAGTTTGAGCATCATTTCTGGGTGGTTGATCCGCCTGTACATCCTGAACTAGTTGTCGCGGCTCCAGACGCGTGCACGGACTTCCAGTTCACAGTCGTCACGGAATTGGACGCGCTCTGGCTCAGTCAACGTCGCTGCGTCGAGGACCTACTCGCGTTCGCCCTTGAAGTCGTGTAGACGCTTTCGGGGAGGCGGCTGATGCGACAGTCCAATCTCCCGACAGCCAAGCCGCAGCAGAGGCGGCATGAGGATTCTGGTCGTTGACGACGACAATGAGAATTCCCATGCCCCACCCTAATCGTGCGCTGCCCATAGGGAGCCTAACCAGTAACGCACCTCCTTCATTCCACGGTTGAGATGTGTGTTGGAATAGTCAGTTATGGCGATCTCTGCCGTCCCAAAATCGACACCCGCACCGTCACAATTGCAGTCCTCCACGGAACTCCGGGTGCGCAGTGTTTTGGTCAACTCGATTCGGATTGGTAAGAGGATGCGCCCAATTGGTGATATTTCATCGCTCATTGAGAGCATCCGGGAAGTAGGTCTTCTCAATCCGATTTCCGTGTGACGGGACAAGTGGCTCATTTCGGGTCTGCACCGATTGGAAGCCTTCAAGACGCTCGGTCGCCGACACATCCCAGCTTTCATTCTTTCGGTCAGCCCGCAGGAAGCGCGAATCGCGGAGATTGATGAGAATCTTGCCCGGAATGATCTGAGCCTGCTGGATCGCGCCGAGCACATCTATCGCAGAAAGCAGTTGTACGAGGAACTGCACCCAGAACGGCGGCACGGCGGCAATCGCGGAAACCAGTACACAGGCGGCAAAAAGTGCCAAGATACCAACCTGCAATTTTGCCAAACAGCTGCGGTAGTGTGCGGGCAGTCGTCAACTACCGTTCATCGCCTCGTTCGAATTGCCAGGCTGCTGACGGCTGAGACCAAACAACGTCTGCGTGGCACCGGCTGGGCAAACAATCAGGAGATTTTGATGAAGTTGTGCAAACTCACGCCCGACATGCAGCACGACGTTGCCGGTAAGGTCGCGAACGGTGAGTCAAACCAGATTTCCGACGCCCTAGCGAAGGTTCACCGAGACAGGTTGAGAGCCATGGGGTGTGTCGTGCCGCTCGAAGGCCAGGACTGCGTCGTGGATGTAAATCTGCTTGCCTCGAGCCTACTACGGGAAATCGAGTCTGCTGTCAAAGAATGGAAACTTAAGAGGGTCGTCGAATCCCGTACCCGTTTGAACCCGACTATTCGCAGACAGCTGATCTCCACGCTGAAAAATGCGGCGACAAACGTAGCGAAGGTTGAGCAGCAACTTTCCAAAGATTTTCACGAGTTCCCGACAAATGGGAAAGCTTATCAGCGGAAGATACGGGAGCAGATGGCTCTCACACCGGAGCCAGACGAGCATTTGAAGCGGGAGGCTGCCAGTTCGTTCGCCAACGCCGAGGTTCGGGAAATCACGAAGGAGCAGGCGGCTGGCATCATCTTGAAGTACGAGTGGTTGGGGAATCTTGGATGCTCCGACTTCGCATTTGGACTTTTCTGCAAGCACCCGGTGACGGGGATGGAGTATCACGCCGGGGTCGCATGCTTCGGGCGTACAGCCGGGAGCAACGTCACCCGTTCCATCTGCGGGGAAGAGTACGCCGAACGGGCGATCATTCTAGTTCGCGGCGCCTGCGGCCACTGGTCTCACAAACATTCGGCGAGTTGGTTGATTACGCGGGCGTGTGAATTGATGGTGGCAAAAGGCTACAACATTTTCATCGGCTACTCGGATGAAAGTGCGGGGGAGGTTGGCACGATTTACCAAAGCTGCGGGTGGACCTACTTCGGAAAAACTAAAGCCAGAACTAAATACAGAACTCCGGACGGAAAAATCCGCGACGATCGCCAAGTCCATGGCTTGACTCGTGACCGCGCGGGCGGAACCATGAAGTACAAGCGGACGCGCGCCGAGCAGAAGGAATTGCTCCTAAAAGAGGGTTGCGAGTTCTTCAACGACGATGGGCGTAAGCATCGTTACGTCGGGTTCTACGGCAACAAGCGCGACAAGCGCATGCTGCGACGCGCTCTGAAATGGGAGATGCTTCCCTACCCTAAACGTCAGCAGATCTCTGACGTAACCATTGAGACGCAGCAAACAGGCTTCGGTTTGCCGATTCCTCATCCTCACTCTCAGGAAAATCTTCATCCGGGCGCATGAAGCCTTGAGCACCTGGACGGTCAGCCTGCGGACTTGAGCGTCAGTTAGCCGCTCACCGCTCCCACATCTCAGTCCGGAATGCAGTCACCACTAACTTGGCTGAGGGGACTGTTCCCTTTGAGCCAGGGCCCATGGCCGCGCAGCCCCTGAGCCGCCCGCCGCGCGATCTATTTTCCCCCGGCGACAAACAGCCCGTCGTCTCCCACCCCAGCCCGGAGTGGAGTCACCACTAACCCGGCTGAAGTGACCGTTGTTGTCGGTTTGCCCATTCCTTTAGACCGCGCCCCCAACTTAGCCTCTCCGGCTTGTCCGGGCCTGCGCAAGCTCGATCTTCTTGAGGATTCAGCTAAGAAAGCTCGCAAATCAAGTATTGGCATATAAGAGGCCGAAAAAAGAGGCCTTTCCTACAAGCTAGATTTTCTTGCGCATTAAGCTAAGAAAGTTCGCAAGACCCAGTATTGGATATTGAGAGGCCTCGGAAACAGGCCTTTCTGGAGGATAAAAGTGAGTAAAAAGTCAGACAAGCGAGTATTAACTCTTATACAGGCCCGAAAAGGAGGCCTTTCACAAATGACCTACGAATATCGTTGTTCAGAAACCGTCTTAACCCGCGATGCCCTGTTGGCGACCTTGGTTTTCCTTTATCAGCCCACCAATGAGATGGAGCGGCACTCCCTCCAGAGGTTCGCCATAGCGTCCTGTGACTCTTGGAGCGACATGCATGGAGACGAGGCGTGCTGGCTGTGGCTTGCGGACCGGATGAAATGGAATCCAAAGCGAAAACGCCTCAAGACCCGAGACTTGGGGTTGCTTGCCGAGAAGATTGAGAACGACATCGACACCATGCCACCACTGATTCCTGAGGGGGAACGCCCTGCTGTTGGGATCCCTTCCAAGACGAAGAAGGCCGTTATCTGTGTAGACACTTGCACCGTGGGATCGCTGACCCGCGATGCTCTGGCGTCGACGCTGTCTTTCATTCTTCAACCCGACGACGCAATCGAAGATCGGCAGATTAAGTGTTTTGCTGACGCCGTTTGCCGAGTTTGGACAGCGATGGAGGGTGATGAGGAATGCTGGCAAACCTATGCGGGTTGGTTAAGAACCCGAGTGCACCTTGGAAAACTTCCTACATGCACCCACCTTGGCTCATTGGCTCAGAAGATGGAAGAGCACTTGGCGGTCGTGCAAGTCCTAAAGGTCTCCAAAACCCTCGCAAAGCCTGCCAACGACGTTACCCAGACCGCCGCGTAACTTCTGCCCTGCCGAACGGACTACCGTTCGGTGGGGTAGGTTGCGCCCGGTCCTGGAGCCAAACGCGAACCAGCGCTCGACACAGAGACGCCCTGGGAAACCAACCTTTCCGCTAGCAACCTCAAAATCTTCGCTACCAGCCCCTTATATAGGAGTGCCCAACGTAACGCCGGCGAGCAACCGCTAGCTGGAGCCGCGGGGGACTTCGATATTCACATCATTTGCAAAGCAGGAGCACACATGGCACACGATCGTAACGAAAACCAGCCCGAGAATCGTCCGATTCACGGCGTCAGTACGGCCCAAGAGCAAGGATCCGAGGCCGACAAAACCAATCCGTCGAAAATCACTTCGCCAGCCAGAGTGGCTGCCAACCAACGTAATGCCCAAAAGTCCACTGGCCCCAGAACGTCGGAAGGCAAGGCCCGTAGCCGTTGGAACGCTTTGCAGCACGGACTGTTGGCAAAACGTCTGTTTACGCGAGATGAATCGGATCGCTCGTCATTCGACCATCTGCTTGAGAGCTTGAGGGAAGATTGGCAGCCCGATGGAACCCTCGAGGAGATCTTGCTCGAAAAGATCGCCATCGGCTATTACAAGCTACACGTGGTGTACGGTTATGAAGCTGAATATGCTCGGAGGTCGGGGGAATTTTTCCTCACAATTGATCGCACGGGACGGTACGCAACCTCAATCAATCGCCAGTTGACGCAGGACGTAAACCAGTTTGAGCGGCTGCAGAGACAGCGTAAAGGCGAGTTCGTGCCAGCCCCGATCAGTATCGATCTGATTGTTAGTGGTCTCGACGAAGGGGCACAGGCCGATACGTTGCAGACGGTCAAGGACTCCTCGGCAACGGCCTCGCCTGTTTCGATGGGTTCCGATGTTCCACACCTTTCAAGGGCTGCCGATGAATCTCAGTTTGTAGGCCCGCACAATCTCGCCCGAGATCGAACGACGTCCTCTGACCCAGTCGCTGCGGCAGAACTGTCATCGGTAGGGAGCACCACACCCCAACTCACGGCGGGTCACGTTCACGTGGAGGGCGAACCCCCGTTGGAGACAATCTCAGAAGCGGCTGAGGACGCTTCGAGGATCGCCGAAGTTCCCACGTCACCGCAAACGCAAGATGAGTGAGCGGTGGCTCAAGAAGTTTGGCTCGAATTTACCAAACGAACCCAATGGTTCGAGAACGTCGGCTCGAATTGCGAAACGAACCCAACGCTTGAGAACATCGGCTCGAATTACCAAACGAACCCAAGGCTCGAGAATGTAGGCTCAAATTACGAAACGAACCCATGAAGGCCCGACCTTTGCTCTCAACGCCATCGCTCGACAGCATTCCACCATATCAGCCGCAGCCATTCGTCCAGGCAAGTTTTGGCCCACTGCCGGTCGGTCCACCAGCGGGTGCCGAATTGTGTATCGTCGCGAGCCGCAGCCACCGAAAAGGACTTCCCGTGAACCTCGTGGCGGAAGATGCTGAGAGAGCGGCGAGTGTGGTAGTCCGATGTGACGATCAGGACTCGTGTGCCTTCTTCGCCCGCCAGGCATTTTTCCACGTCGTGCGATTCCTCCCGGGTCGAGAGCCCCTCAATCGAACAAATCTGGACCGAGGCAGCCTGAGGTAGATCCTCAATGTATTTCTTGGCCAACTGGACTTGAGTAAATTCATAGATCCTGGAAGCCGCGGGAACGTCCATCACCACCCGGCGTCCATAGCCCTGATCCAGAAGCTGCAGGGCGCGAGCGGGACGACGATCGCTCTCGCCTGCAAGTACCAAAATCACGTCCGACGGCTGCGGAGCTTCCACCACGAGGAACCTCCCTGCATTCGCCGCGAAAGCCACGAGCACCGCGGCCAATGCAACTGCAAGGATCCAGATATGTCTTGCCCCGCTCGTCTTTCTCGTCAATCGCTCAATCCCTGGGCAGCGCCCGAATTGGCTTTTCGCCCTTTAATGACACTTGCCGCGAAAACTGTTCAATTCCGTATCTAAAACTGAGGTGCTTTCATGTTACCCATCTACGATTCGTTTTCGGAAAATTTCATGACGACCCCAATCTGGATGATTTTCCTTCCCCACGACGCAGCTTGGAAGGCATACAACGAGGAGCATGGGGGCCGGGCGGCAGGACACAACTGAGATTTGAAGGCCCGCGGATTCCCGCACACCCGTGGCTAAAACTTGCACTACGACTAACCACTAACCACTGCTCTTCAGTACTCCGACAGTTCCTTCATCGCCAGGAATAGATCGTTGGGTTGAGGGAGGATCGCGTCTTCCAGGATGGGCTGGTAGGCAACGAACACGTCTTTGGCAGCTACGCGGCGAACCGGGGCGTCGAGCTGGTCGAAGAGCTGGTCGGCGATGCGGGCCGCAATTTCGGCGCCGTAACCCCAGCTCAGCGTGTCTTCGTAAGCCACCAGCGCGCGATTCGTCTTGGCGACCGATGCGGCGATCGTCTCCCAGTCGAATGGATTCAGGCAGCGCAGGTCGATCAGTTCGACTTTCACGCCTTGCTCGCGCTCAAGCTTCTGGACCGCCTGCAGAGCGCGCGGCACGACCGCGCCATAGGTGATCACAGTCAGGTCGGTGCCGGGATGTACGACCTTCGCCTTGCCGAACGGAATCATGTAGTCCGGGCCGGGATAAGCAGCGCGGCCAAAAGATTCGCGATAGAGGCGCTTGTGTTCGAGAAACAGAACCGGATCGTCGCAGCGGATCGCCGTGCGCAATAATCCCGCGGCATCTTGCGAGTTCGACGGGAAGACCACGCGGAGACCGGGAATGTGGGTGAAAGCGCTCTCGCCGCATTGCGAGTGGTAGATGGCGCCGCCAGTCAGGTATCCGCCAATCGCGACCCGAATCACTACCGGGCAAGAGAATCCATTGTTGGAGCGCCAGCGGATCACGCTAAGCTCGTCGCGAATCTGCATCATCGCGGGCCAGATGTAGTCGAAGAACTGAATTTCGACGACCGGCTTGAGGCCGCGGGTGGCCATGCCAGTGGCGCGCCCCACGATGGCGGCCTCCGCGAGTGGAGCATTGAAGACACGGTCGTTGCCGAACTCGCATTGCAGGCCAAAGGTAAGCTTGAAGACTCCGCCTTTGCCTTTTACTAGCTTGCGCTTCAAGTACTCGTCGCGGCTGCAGTCGGCCACGTCTTCGCCGAAGATCACGATGCGCTCGTCGCGCTTCATTTCGTCGCGCAGCGTAGTGGTGATCAGATCGGCCATGGTCTTGCCGGCCGGCTTCTTGCCGTCGGCTGGGAGTTCCGGCGCCACAGGCTGCGTGTCGAACGTGGACGATGTGGGATCGAGATCGGGCGAATACACAAACTTCATGATGCTTTCGGGAGCGGGCGGAAGCGCTCCGAGCGCCGAGTCGACTGCCACCTGCAACTCGGCTTCGACTTCTTTCTCGAGCTGGTTGATGCCCTTCTCGTCGAGGATGCCTTCCCGCAACAGGAACATTTGCGTGCGCGTGACCGGATCACGCTGAGCGTCCCGTTCGCGCTCGGCGTCGGGACGGTACAGGCGCTCATCGTCCGATAGAGAATGCGAATACGGACGGATGACATGCGCATGGACGAAGGCTGGGCCGTGTCCTTCACGGCAGTAGCGCGTAGCACGCTGGAATGCGGCATAGCTGGCCACGGGATCGGTACCGTCGACTTCTTCGAAATGGAAGTTGGGGAATCCGGAAACCAGGCGCGAAATGCTTCCACCCGCGGTCTGGACCTCCACCGGCACCGAAATTGCGTACCCATTGTCTTCCACGCAGAAAATTACCGGCAGCTTTCCCAGTGCAGCGGCATTCATGGCCTCCCAGAATTCACCTTCGCTGGAAGTGCCATCGCCGAGAGAAACATAAGTGACTTCATCGCCCTGGAAGCTGACGTTCTTGAACTGACGGTAGTCTGCGAAATTGGAGGCTGGAACCTCCGCGGCCTTGGGATGCCGTGTCAAGTAGCGTCCGGCCTCGGAGCAGCCGACGGCCTGTAGAATCTGCGAACCTGTCGGCGAAGACTGAGTCACAATGTGAAGGTTGGGATAGCTCCAGTGCGAGGGCATCTGGCGTCCGCCAGAACTGGGGTCGTCGGCCGCCCCAACCCCCTGCAGAAACATGTCGTAAGGCTTGACCCCGAGCGCCAGACACAGCGCGCGATCCCGATAATACGGGTAGAACCAGTCATACCCCCCTTTCATTGCCAGGCCAGCGGCTACGCCAATGCCCTCATGCCCTGCCCCGGACATCTGGAAATAGATCTTTTGCTGGCGCTTGAGCAGGATTTCCCGGTCGTCAATCCGCCGGGAGGTGTAGATGATGCGGTAGGCCTGGATGAGCTGCTCGCGCGTAAGTCCTTCATATAGCTTGGTCTTCTTCGCGCCGTTGGCCGTTAGGGCCAGCTTAGGATCAGTCTTTGTCGTGGCCATCCGGTTCTTGGGTCCTGGCTCAATTAGATTCCCGGCAGCCGTATTGGGACTCCACGCGGCTCCCGGGAACCTGTTGGATTGTAAATGGTAACTGGGGGTTGGAAAAGCACCGGAAGTTTTCAGTTTCGGAGGCTGCGGTCGGACCATGTGACCAATGTCACAGCCGACGGTGACGCGAATCATAGCCCGGCGCTTGGCGGATGTTTTACAGTGCTTTCCGCGAGCGCGTTGTCTTTAGCCCTCCCCGTCGAACGAGCTCATAGTAACCTCGCAGTCCCACCGACCGCAGTCGCTGGGACTGCGAGTGTTTTTGGGCGAACTTTTGGGGCCCTCAGGATCCGTCCTTACACGACGCTCGCTGGGAAGGCTCGCAGGTATTCGCGAATCTGGTTTTCACGACTTTCCGGCAGGCTCGAGTTTGGGCGTCGCCGACGCACTTGCAGCGCCCTGCCCGAAGTAGCGCCGCTGAAAGTAAAGTGAAACGTTCACCAGGCCGATGAGCGCTGGAACCTCGACCAGGGGCCCGATGACCGCTGCAAAGGCTGCGCCGGAGTTGATTCCAAAGACCGCCACAGCGACCGCGATGGCGAGTTCGAAATTGTTGCTGGCCGCCGTAAACGACAAGGTTGCCGTCTTCGAATAATCCGCCCCCAGCTTGCGTCCCATGTAGAACGACACCAGGAACATCACGGCAAAATAAATCAGCAGTGGAATGGCGATGCGCACCACGTCGAAAGGCAGTCGCACGATGTACCCACCCTTCAGTGAGAACATCACCACGATGGTGAACAGGAGTGCGATCAGCGTGACAGGGCTGATGCGCGGTAGGAAGCTTTTCTCATACCACTGCTTGCCGCGCGCGCGCACCAGCGCGAAGCGCGTGATCATCCCGGCGAGGAAGGGGATCCCGAGATAAATGAAGACGCTTCTGGCGATGTCGCGAATCGACACATTCACCACGGAACCGTGCAATCCAAACCACTCCGGCAACTTGGTGACAAAGAGCCATGCATACACCGAATAGAACAGCACCTGGAAGACGGAGTTAAAAGCGACCAGGCCGGCCGCATATTCGGTGTCGCCCTTAGCCAGTTCGTTCCACACGATCACCATGGCAATGCAGCGCGCCAGCCCAATCATGATGAGGCCTGCCATGTATTCCGGATAACCGCGCAAGAAAATGATTGCCAGAGCGAACATCAGCAGCGGGCCAATCACCCAGTTCTGCACCAGCGAGAGGACGAGGATTTTCTTGTTGCGGAAGACCTCGCCCAGTTCTTCATATCGGACCTTGGCCAGGGGAGGGTACATCATCAGGATGAGACCCACGGCGATGGGAATCGAGGTGGTGCCCACACTGAAGCGATTCAGAAAAGGCACAATCCCGGGCAGTGCCCAGCCGGCCGCCACGCCAATCATCATGGCGGTAAAAATCCATAGCGTCAGGAACCGATCCAAAAAGCCAAGACGCGACATTACATTGGTGTTCATTTGCTTCCGAGCCTCATTCACAGCACGTATCCCGGCAGCGCCGGGCACGCGGATTGAAGTTCATTGCAAGCCGATGTTGTCGATTTCTTTCTTGAGCGACAACCGGTCCAGCGTAGTGAGCGGGAGGCTAAGGAACAGGCTGATTCTTCGGTCCAACAGAAAAAAAGCCTCGCGGAAAGCCTTCTCCACCTGCTCGCCTGTTCCCTGCACTGCGGCGGGATCGGGAATACCCCAATGGGCGGTCATCGGTTGGCCCGGCCACACCGGGCAGACTTCGTTGGCGGCATTGTCACAGACGGTGAAAACGAAATCGAGCCGGGGAGCATCAGGCTTGGCGAACTCGTCCCAGCTCTTGCTGCGAAGGCCAAGTGTCGGGAGATGAGCCGCTTCCAGTTGCCGCAGCGCCTGGGGACGAACCGCTCCCGTGGGGTGGCTGCCCGCGCTGTAGGCGGTGAAATGAGGCTGGCCTTTCTGATTCGTGATTGCTTCTGCCATGATGGAACGCGCCGAGTTCCCAGTGCACAGAAACAGGACGTTGTAATGTCCTTGCATCCCCATCCTCCCGATTCCGCTCAATGGCAGCACATCGGACCACAGCACGCTTCGTGTGCGTGACTGGGTTTCAGGGCGCGGAGGAAGGCGCTCATAAACTTTCCGTCCACCTGCGCGGCGACGACGTCCAAATCAATTCGCTGACCCGAGAGAAATTCGAGCGCATCTTCCGCCCTATAAATACGGGTGGGCTCGATGTCAATCTGCTCGAAGCCCGCCGCTGCCAGTTTGCTGCGGTATTCGTTCTCTTCCAGTGCGCCGGCGATGCAACCCACCCATGCCAGGACACTCTGGCGGATCTCAGGCAACATTTCTCCGCGAGTGACGACATCGGACACGGCGAAGCGCCCGCCCGGCTTTAGGACCCGGAAGGCCTCGCGCAGGACTTTGTCTTTGTCGGCGGAAAGGTTAATCACACAGTTGGAGATGATCACGTCGATCGAGTTGTCGGGCAACGGGATATTCTCAATCTCGCCTTTCAGGAACTCAACATTCTCAATGCCAGCCTTGCGCTTGTTTTCGTTGGCCAGCGCGAGCATTTCGTCGGTCATATCGAGACCGTAGGCTTTCCCGGAGGGGCCGACGCGACGCGCGGAAAGCAGCACGTCGATGCCCCCGCCGGAGCCGAGGTCGAGGACGATCTCGCCGGGGTTCAACTTGGCGAGCGCAGTGGGATTGCCGCAGCCGAGCGAGGCCAGCAACGCCTCTTCCGGGATCTGTCCGGCCTGCGAAGCGTCATAGAGGTTGGTAGTGATGGGATCGCAGCAATTAGTGGCCGTAGCGGCCCCGCAGCAGGAACTGCCTCCAGACTTCACCCGCAAAGCGGCTTCGCCGTATTTCTGTTTGACGACTTCCTTAATATCGGTGGTCTCAGTAGTGCTCATGAAGGGGCTCCTATTTGCAGATTTGTACGATCTGTTCCGGTTTGACAGCTTTATTGCGCGTGCAGCACTCGGCATAGAGGAACTGCAACAATTCCTGCAGGGCGCCGGTATTTGCGGTGTAACGAAGAAAAGTACTCTCCCGCTGCACTTCGACCAGGCCTTCGGTCCGCAGCTTGTCCAAATGATGGGAGAGGGTCGAGTTGGGGATTTCGAGTTCGGCTTGAATGTCGCTGACGACAAGTCCTTCGGGATGCGCCGTGAGCAGCAACTGCATGATGCGCAGGCGGGGCTCTGTTCCCATGGCGGAGAACATGTCGGCGTATTTGGCGACGCGTTCGCCGGTCTTGCCGAGTTTCGGAGAAGTCGTTTGCATATTTCGATATTACTAGAAACATCGATACACGTCAAGAAGAACACAAGCTTTCAGCCCAGACTCGATTGGCTGTATGCTGACGGCTGAGCGTTGCGTGCTTTATTCTGGAAGCTGATGATTCGAACCCGCCGTGCCTTTGACCCTCACTCCATCCAACTCGTGATCTTTGATCTGGACGGCACGCTGATCGACTCGCGTTTGGACCTGGTTCACTCCGTCAACGCAGCGTTGCGCCACATCCGGCGGCCGGAGTTGCCGGATGACGTCATCGCCAGCTACGTGGGCGATGGCGCGCCGATTCTGATTCAGCGGGCACTGGGCCCGGAGGCCGCTGACGAGGCGCTCGTACGCAGGGGACTGGACTTCTTCCTTTCTTATTACCGTGAGCACAAACTCGATCACACCACCGTGTACCCGGGAATTGCCGAGGCTCTTTCGGCGATTCAGCGCTCATCCAATGGGACGCCGCGCAACATGGCGGTGCTTACGAACAAGCCCGTGAATCCGTCCCGGGCCATCGTCGAAGCGCTCGGGCTGGGGCAGTTCTTCTCTCAGGTGTATGGTGGCAACAGTTTCAGCACGAAGAAGCCCGACCCTGAAGGGGCGCGCAAACTGCTGGAGGAGAGCGGCGTAAAGCCAGAGCAGGCTGCGATCGTGGGCGATTCTCACGTCGACGTGCGCACCGGACGCAATGCCGGGTTGTGGACGGTCGGCGTCACCTATGGATTCGCTACGCAGATGCTGGAGAGCGAGCCTCCAGACGTGCTGGTGGATAGTGCGCAGGAAGTAGGCATCGTTTTTTCCACACAGGGAACGAAAGAACGTTGAACCACAAACCATGACCGCTGACAACTCTGGCCTCACACCCTTCACGGGAAAAGAACTGCGCAAGCTGCGCAGCTTGAAAAATCCCTACGGCATTCAGAAGTTTCTCGATGACATGCCCTATCACCTGGAAGATACGGCGTGGTCGCCGCGGAAGGTGCTGGCCGCAGAAACCGCGCACTGCCTGGAGGGCGCTATTTTCGCGGCCGCGGCGTTGCGGGCAAACGGATATCCTCCCCTGCTGCTGGATTTCGAAGCCGATCACGATACCGACCATGTGATCGCCATTTACCGCGACGATGGCTGCTGGGGCGCGGTGGCCAAGTCGAATTACACGGGATGCCGCTGGCGCGAACCGGTCTATCGCACGCTGCGGGAGTTGGCGCTGAGCTATTTCAACGCCTACTTCAATCTGCGGCGGGAGCGCACCCTGCGGCGATATTCGGTTCCCGTCAATCTGAAGCGCTTCGACCGGCAGAACTGGATGACCACCGACCAGCCGGTGTGGTTTATCGTTTATTACCTGTTCGACATCAAGCACTATTCGCTGCTGACGAAGGCGCAAGAGAAACGACTGCATCGCGTCGACGAGCGCCTTTTCCAGGCAGAGTGTCTGGGGAAAGCCCATAAGAAGAGAGACTGAATTCAAAGCGTCCCGAAAGTTCCGGGGACTCTGCGGGAAGGCAATCTCGCCCCATCCGCCAGCGAGAGTTACCCACTCCCCAATAACCAACAGCGGCACGCCCTTCACCCGGAACGCAGATGCATCCTAGCGAAACTTCTTTTGCTCTAATGCGTTAAGGTAGAGTATGCGAGTACGGCAGCTGGGCTTATTCCTTCTTCTTTCTTGCCTGTGGGCGTCCGGTCAGCAGGCTCAGCAGACCTCGGCTTCCCCCAGCGCGCCCTCCGCGCCTGGCTCAGATTTAGGGACATCCGGTCCTGAAGGCGGGGCCTCGACTCGAGGCGAGTCCAAAGCGACTTCTCCACCCGATCTGACTCCAGATGCCGACGGCTCGCTTTCGCAGAAGCAGATGCGGGAATTGTTCCGCGTAGTCGCCGACAAAGATGCGGAGAATAACAAGAAATTACGCGACTACACCTACATCGAGCGCGAGGTGCAGAACAAACTCGACAGCAAGGGGCAGACTAAGTCTGCCGAGGTAAAGACTTACGAGATTCTCGAGATTTACGGCGAGCAGATCCAGCGCCTGATTGCGAAAGATGATAAACCGCTTGAATCTGAAGAATCGGCAAAGGAAGAAGAAAAGATCCAGAAGATCATCAACAAGCGCAAGAACGAATCGGAAAACGATCGCAAGAAGCGCGCGGAAAAGGAGCAGAAAGATCGCGAAGACGGCCGCAAGTTCGTAACCGAAATCGCCGATGCCTACGACTTCAAGTTGGTAGGGACAGAACTAGTGGACGGTCACGACACGTGGGCGATTGATGGTGAGCCGCGTCCGGGTTTTGTGCCGCATATGAAGGAGTCGAAGTTTCTCTCCAAGTTTCACGGGCGCGTGTGGATCGACAAGGGCGATCTGCAACTCGCCAAGATGGAAGTGGAATGTCTGGATACGATTTCCTGGGGAGTGTTTCTGGCGCGCTTCCACAAGGGTTCTCGCTTCATGCTGGAGCAGACGCGGGTGAACGACGAAGTCTGGCTGCCGCTCCACTTGACGGCGAAGGTCGACGTACGGCTTGCCTTGCTCAAGAACTTCAACGTGGACGTGGAACAGAGTTTCCGCGACTACAGGAAATTCCGCACATCGGCGAAAATTGTGGGCATGGGAGAAGTGCAAGAGCAGAAATAGACCAGGAATCGCAACAGAAACCTCACCCTCTCCCTAAACAAGAAGCTGAGCAGGTAGTGTCTTAACCACTGTGTTCTTTGATTGAAAATTGGGCATCGGATTGCGCTCGCGGCCACGGCTCGCCCGCCTTATCAAGTTCATCGAAAACCTCGATAGCGATCTTCAGTTCCTTGATCCGCAGCCGCGCCTTCTTAATCTCGTCCTTCCAAGAATTTATCGGGACTGCCAACTTTAGCCTTGACAAGTCTTTTAAGGCGAGCGGAACTTCTACTTGAAGTAGAAATAAATGTTAGCTAGTACACTTCGGCTCGATCTCCGCTAAGTACTCGGTCGCAGTTATGGAACTGGAACTGAAGCCAGTACCTAGAGACTCCCACAGTTCCTGATCCACGCGCGAGCCGAGGTACACCTCGGCTATTTGTCCCGCTCGTGCCAAGGCCCACAGCGCGTTATCGCGACTCTTGATTTCTGCAAAAGTCAATGCGAATCGTTTCTCTACGACCTGGTCCTTCATATCACCCTCCCCTGAACGATTGCTAAACTGCTAGGCGCGGCGTAGTATTGCCGCGTCTTCAATGCGCTTCCCCCGCAAAGGAGAAAAAGCAATGGCTAGCGCTGGAGATGTTTTTAAATCGGGAGACGACGTTCCAGACTCTGGTATTTACAGGGTTATTCACGATCCAATCCATGCTCAGGAGCACGAGGTAACTTGCGTATACGGGAAAAAATTCCCGCCATGCCGGGGATGCCCACATCCTCGATTTGTGCTCACTAGGGCGGCACAGCATATAGACACTCACGAACACTTCAAGGCGCGCTAGGTTCTGGACCGCCAATGTCGGCCGTTGCGCGGTATTTTCCGGAGGATTTGGAGAAGCTAATCATCAGTACTGAATCCTCCAGTACTTGCTCGTCCAGTAAGGCTACGAGGATGTTCGCTATCGTTCCTCGACTCTTAGACTCGACAATCACGTGCATGGGTAATCTCCTTTTTGTCCGGCAACGCAGTATTTACACGACTAGCTGAGCAATCCATTCTGCACCCCTAACCTCTCGGGCTTATAATGCGAAGTCCCAAGGGGCACAGGTTCGCGACGCGGTGCTGGCGTGCATGGATCGATGCGCCTAGGGCGGAATTCCAATTTCGATCTCATCCCTGAGGCACGGAATGTCTTCTCTCACCCGTCGTGATCTGCTTCGCTCCAGCCTTGCACTCTCCGCCTCGACGCTCGTTGCGAGTTCAGTAGGCCGCGCCCATGCGTTGCTTGCAGGCTATCCCGGCGTAGCTTCGGCTGAGGCTTTAGCCGCGGTTGCGCCTCGGGAGCATCTACTGTTCGACTTTGGCTGGAAGTTTTTTCAGGGACACGGGGCCGACCCGCTGCGCGATCTGGGATTTGGCAAGGGCCAGGGGGATTTCGCCAAGACCGGCGAGCTCGAGTTTGCCGGAGAGAAGTTTGACGACTCCAAATGGCGAGCCCTGAACCTTCCTCACGACTGGGCGGTCGAGTTGCCCTTTGTGCGCGATGAAGAGCTGCAAAGCCACGGCTACAAGCCGCTCGGCCGACGCTATCCCGAGACCAGTGTGGGCTGGTACCGGCGCGTTTTCGATGTTCCCAAAGAAGACGCCGGCCGGCGCGTGGTGCTGGAGTTTGACGGCGCCTTCCGCAGCGCGCTCGTGTTCCTGAACGGCTGTTTCATGGGCCGCAATGACAACGGCTACGCTCCTTTCCGCTTTGACCTGACCAACTTTCTGAACTTCGGGGGGAATAACTACCTGGTCGTGCGCATGGACGCCAGCTTTGGCGATGGTTGGTTCTATGAAGGGGCCGGCATCTATCGGCACGTGTGGCTGACCAAGACCGACGCGCTGCACCTCGGACATTGGGACAGCTACGTTCGCACTGCCGTGAAAGGCAGCGCGGCGACTTTGAGTCTGGGGACGGTGGTGCAGAATGAAGGCCGGCAACCGGAGAATTGCCGCGTACGCTGGCAGATTTTCGATGCGGGCGGCAAAGTGGTTGCTGCGGCGGAGACGGCACCGCAGTCCGTAGCTCCAGACGGCTCTACAAGTTTCACTGCGACCGCAAACTTGACGAATCCCGCACTGTGGTCACCGGAGGCACCCAACCTTTACTCAGCGGTCGTCACGGTTGAGTCCGGCGGGAAGGCGCGCGACGCCGAGCGTGCGAATTTCGGCGTGCGCACTGCAGTTTTCGATGCGGACAAGGGATTCTTCCTCAATGGGAAATCGGTGAAGATCAAAGGCACATGCAATCATCAGGACCACGCCGGCGTGGGGGCGGCGCTACCTGACCGGCTGCAGTGGTACCGGCTGGCAGTGCTGAAAGATATGGGCGGTAATGCCGTGCGAACATCGCACAACATGCCTACGCCGGAGTGGGTGGAAGCCTGCGACCGCCTGGGCATGATGATGATGTGCGAAACGCGCATGATGAGTTCCAACGCGGAAGGCTTGGCGCAGCTTGAGTTGATGGTGAAGCGGTACCGGAATTCTCCCGCGATTATCCTCTGGTCAGTAGGCAACGAAGAGTGGGTACTGGAGGGCCGTCCTCAGGGCGAACGCATCGTTGCCGACATGGTGGCGCGGTCGCATGAAGTCGATCCGACGCGGCTGGTCACGGCGGCCGTGAACGCGAAGTTTGATTCTACCTTCTCCAATCCGTTGGATGTTCAGGGCTTCAATTACAACTTGCAGGCGCCGGACAGCTGGCACAAAGCAAATCCGAAACGGCTCACCGTGGGCACGGAAACTGCCAGCACCGTTTCCACTCGCGGCATCTATTCCACTGACAAGTTGCGCAACTGGGTGAGCGCATACGACCTGAACCATACCTCCTGGTCCGAACTGGCGGAGGAGTGGTGGAAGTTTTACGCCGCGCGGGAATGGCTGTCCGGAGGATTTGCCTGGACCGGCTTCGACTATCGCGGAGAGCCCACGCCCTACGGCTGGCCTTCCATCAACGCGCAGTTTGGCATCGTCGACATGTGTGGTTTTCCCAAAGATAACTTTTATTACTACAAGGCGTGGTGGGGCTCGGAGCCCGTGCTGCATCTGTTTCCCCACTGGAATTGGGAACAGCGCGAGGGCGAACCGATCTCAGTGTGGGTTCACTCGAACCTTGATTCTGTGGAACTTTTCCTGAATGGCAAGAGCCAGGGCTCACAGAGAGTGCTGCCCCTGACGCACCTGGAGTGGAAGGTGAAGTACGAACCGGGTGTGCTGGAGGCGCGCGGCAGCAAGGACGGCAAAGTCGTGCTGGTGGAAAAGCGCGAAACCACCGGCGCGCCGGAGTCGATTCGTGTGACAGCCGACCATACCGAAATTAGCGCTGACGGCGAGGACGTCGCCATCCTGCGCGTAGAAGTGCTCGACAAGGAAGGACGCCCGATCCCCACGGCAGATAACATCATCACCTTCAGAGTGAATGGCGAGGGCGCGCTCATCGGTGTGGGCAATGGCGATCCGAATTGCCAGGAATCCGACAAGGAACCCAAGCGCAGCCTGTTCAACGGCCTGGCTCAAGTGATTGTGCAGGCCAGCAAGACTCCGGGGACGATCACAATTGAGGCTTACACCGAAGATTGGCCGCCGCCGAAGCTGCCCGCCGTCCACGTAAGCATTACAACCAAGAAGGTAGATCTGCGACCGACGGTGAAGTAGAGGGTTTCGCGGCTGTTTGACTCCGATTCGTGGTCGACTCTACGCAATATTATTTTACTTCTGGGGCGCTTGCTGCCGGAGGCGCCCTCTTCTCCCGTTTCACTCACGCGTTATAATGAAAAGATTGCCTGTCGGCCAAATCGGCCTCTGTGGGGGTGGCCGGAAACCAGCCGAGCTTCGCTCCGCACGACAGCCGAGGGCCGCTGTCCCCACATGGTCATGGCCGGTTCACACCGGCGGTTGCTAAGAGCCGAGAGCTAACTGCTAAGAGCGTTTTCTATGGATTTCAAACTCGTTTCTAATTACAAGCCGCAGGGGGACCAGGGGCGCGCGATCGAGGCGTTGCTGCGGGGAGTGTACGACCGCGAGCAGCATCAGGTTTTGCTCGGCGTCACGGGCTCGGGCAAGACGTTCACCATGGCCAAGGTAATTGAGGCGGTGAACCGTCCCGCGCTGGTCATGGCGCATAACAAGACGCTGGCGGCACAGCTTTATCACGAGTTCAAGAACTTTTTCCCGCACAACGCCGTCGAATATTTCGTTTCGTATTACGACTACTACCAGCCGGAGGCCTACGTCCCGGCCGCCGATCTCTATATCGAAAAAGAAGCGACAATTAACGACGAACTCGACAAGCTGCGCCTCTCGGCCACCAGGTCGCTCTTTGAGCGGCGTGACGCCCTGATTGTGGCTTCCGTGAGCTGCATTTACGGCCTCGGTTCCCCGGAAGCGTACTACGGCATGATGATGTTTCTGGAGCAGGGCCAGAAGATCAAGCGCGAGGACGTCACGCGCCGGCTGGTCGACATTCTCTACGAGCGCACCAACGGAGATTTTCGCCGTGGAACGTTTCGTGTGCGCGGCGATGTGATCGAAGTCTTCCCTACCTACGACGACATGGCGTACCGCATCGAGCTATGGGGCGATGAGATCTCATCGCTAACGCAAGTCGATCCCCTGTTTGGCACCGTGAAGCAGAAATACATGCGGCTGCCGATTTATCCCAAGACGCATTATGTAATGAAGGAAGAGACACGGGCGTCGGCCGTGGATTCGATCAAGAAAGAACTGGCGTGGTGGGAAGTCGAGATGGAGAAGCAAGGGCGGCTGGTAGAGGCGCAGCGCATTCATCAGCGCACCATGTTTGATCTGGAAATGATCAGGGCCATGGGCTATTGCCATGGGATCGAAAATTATTCCCGACATTTCACGGGGCGGCTGCCGGGCGAGCCTCCGCCAACGCTACTGGATTATTTTCCGCGCGATTTTCTGTTGTTTATCGACGAATCCCATCAGACCGTGCCGCAATTGCGCGGGATGTACGCGGGCGACCGCTCCCGCAAGGAAACTCTGGTCGAGTACGGCTTTCGCATGCCGTCCGCTTTGGACAACCGCCCGCTCACGTTTGCGGAATTTGAGCACCGCACCAATCAACTGGTGTACGTTTCGGCAACTCCGGGGCCGTATGAGCTGACGAAGTCGGCGGGCGTGGTGGTGGAACAGATCATCCGGCCGACGGGGTTGATAGATCCCGAGGTCGAAGTACGTCCAGTGAAGGGGCAGATTGACGATCTGCTGCACGAGATTCGCGCCCGCGTAGAGCTCGGCCAGCGGGTGCTGGTGACGACGTTGACCAAACGCATGTCCGAGGACCTGGCCGAGTACTACGCCGAAGTCGGCGTGAAGTGCCGCTACATGCATTCGGAGATCGAAACCCTGGAGCGGGTAAAGATTCTGCGCGACCTGCGCAAAGGCGAGTTTGATGTATTGATCGGCATCAATCTGCTGCGCGAGGGACTGGATCTTCCGGAAGTATCGCTGGTGGCAATTCTGGACGCGGACAAGGAAGGATTCTTGCGGTCCACAGGGTCGCTGATCCAGACCATTGGCCGCTGCGCACGGCATCTGAACGGGAGGGCCCTTCTTTATGCCGACCGGATGACCGATTCGATGAAGCGCGCGATGGATGAGACCTTGCGGCGGCGAGCCATTCAGACGGCATATAACGAAGAGAATGGGATCACGCCCGAATCAATCGTGCGCCCGCTGGACATGACGCTGGCCGGGATCGTCGCCGCCGATTATGCTGACCTGACTGGGGGAGAAACCGAGGGCATGCCCGAGTTCAGAACGCAGGAGGAAGTGGATACCTACATCGGCAAACTCGAAAGCGACATGCGCGAAGCGGCCAAGAAGTTTGAATTCGAGAAGGCCGCAAAGTTGAGAGACACGATCAAGGAGTTACGGACGAAGGAGTTTTTGTTCGCGTAAGGCTTCGCCTGAGTTCTATCTCCGCCCGCTATTGGCATCGAGCTTTAGCGGCTATATTCTGAATTGAATGAAGAATTCCCTCCCGGTTGTATGCCCCTCTTGCGGGAAGCAGTTCCCGCAGGAAATCAGCGGTAGCCAGCTACCTGAGCATGCGGACTGTCCAAAATGCCATGCGCGAATTTACAACATTTCGCCGCTAGGCAACTTCGTGACTTCTCTGCTGATGCACCGAGCACAGCAAGAACTTGAAAACAAAGATGTAACCCTTGCGATCATTTTGAGCGCCGTTGCTGTTGAGGGACAAATGGCCTACTTGTTTTTCAAATGGAGAAAAGTCGATAACTTCACCTACGAAATTACGCAACAATGGGAGAAGGATTGGATCGAGATGCGATCAATCGGGAAAAGGATTGACGAATTGTCAAAGTTTTTGACCGAGGTTAATTTCGACAGCTTCGCGCAACAGAAAAAAGCATTGTTACAGTCAGCTCTCGACGCCGCTCACTATGACCCTGCAACCTCGTTTAAGGATTTCTTTCAGGAACAGTTCTTCGAAAGACGCAACAAGATAGTGCATTACGGAGAGATTGATTTTCAGGAATCAGACGGCAAGCTCAGCCTTACACTGGCTTCTTCTCTGATTAGTCTGCTGAATGCGATGGATCAGCAGCGGATCGCGCAGATGGACGAAAAGCATAAGAAGGCTCTCCAGTCTCCTCCTCCGAATGACATGGGCTATCAGAACTAGCATTTTAGGAAAGAGTTTGCCGCCAAACCGTGTCCGCCCCACGGGTCCTATCCAAATGGTCGGCATCGCCCGTGATCACATCGGCTCGGCCCGTCCAGCCGGACTTCTACGAGCCGTCGGTTTTTGGGTCGACTTGCGCCCGCTTTAAATTTGCGCTTTTAAAGCCTTGGATCCGCCAGCATTTCTCGGCGGATATGACTACAGACGGGTCACGATTCTTCCGACGAATGAGCACCGGTTCGTGTTGAACTGCATCGAGGAGCGCGCCGAAGCGCTTTCGGGCAGTGGTCACGGTAATAGTTTTCATATCCATCTGATCGGCGACACTGGGCAAATGCCGCACTGGTTCGGAGCGCCTGGAACGCGTCGCAACCCGCATTGCGCCTTCGTACTCTGGCGCTGCCGGGCTTTGCCCGGCTGGACAGCCGGGGCGGCTGTCCCCACATGGTTCGTCTCAGGAATTACACTGTTTTCGTGTTACACTGTTTTCGTGTCATCCAAATCACAACTCCGGAATGTCACCGTGACCTTGGAAGAGGACGTGGCCCAGTGGGCCCGCATCGAGGCGGCGCGGCGGGATACTAGTGTTTCCCGGCTGCTGGGGGAACTGCTGAAGGAACGCATGACCGCGCAGGACGGCTATGAGCGGGCGATGCGGAGGGCGCTGGGACGCAAGCCTTTTCTTCGGAGCACCGGCCGGTACCTGACGCGCGAGGAAGCGCATGACCGCTCCCGTCTTCGTTGATTCCAACATATTCCTTTACGCGGTGGACGACGCCGACCCGCGCAAGCAGCGGGTTGCCAGGGATTGGCGCGCCGAACTGTGGAAGAACCGGCTGGGACGGGTAAGCTTTCAGGTGCTGAACGAGTTTTATGTCAATGCGGTGCGGCTCAAGCATGCTGCCAGCGACGAAGCTCGAGCGGAAGTTCGCGACCTGCTGGCGTGGAATCCTGTGGTCGTGGACGCGGCCGTGATTGAGCGCGGCTGGAAGCTGCAAGACCGGTATCAGCTTTCGTTTTGGGACTCGTTAATCGTCGCAGCGGCCAAGACTGCGTCGTGCGGATTTCTTCTCACCGAGGATTTGCAAGACGGACAGAAGTTGGACGGAGTGGAAGTGGTGAATCCGTTTCTGCACGGGCCTGCGTCGGTGCAGTGAGTTTGCTTTCGTCCGGTGGAGCTTCATTCATCCGGAAAGGGGCTGCCGGGCTTTGCCCGGTTGGACAGCCGAAGGCGGCTGTCCCCACATGGGCTTAGACGCTACTTAGCGCCCGTACGCCGCGCTGGCCGCCAGCGGTTTGCGGTGGAACGTGTAGCCGTCGAACGTTTCGGAGCGGAAGTTCAGGTTGGGGGCGCAGAGCTTTTCAGTCTGGCTAAGGAAAAGGTATCCGCCGGGCTCGAGATAAAGATGCAAGCGCTCCAGGAGCGCGGTGCGCTGGGCTCGCGAAAGATGCGGCAGCACATCCATGCAGAAAATACAGTCGAAGCGGCCAATGTAGACCGGCTTGCTCAGATTCATGGTGTTGAAAGTGACCAGGCTGCGCAGGCGGGGCTTGACCAGCAGGTACGCGCCGTTGGTACCGTTCGCCGAGCCATTGCCCGATCCATTGCTGGTTGGATTTTGCGGGGCTTCCTGAGCACCGTTCTGACCCCCGTTGGGGCTTCCGATTTTCGAGAAGCAGGCGCGGATCGCCGCCGGAGGCAAGCCCGTCAGAGCGGACTGCGGGTAGAGCCCGCGCTCGGCGACTCCAATCGCGGAAGGCAACAGGTCGCTGCCGACAATGTGAATCGACCAGTCTTTCATGCTCTGCCCCGGGGCGGACGGGAGACAATTCTCCGCAATACCGCCATTCCGGGTGACCGCGCTTTTTTCCCGGGCGTCCCGGCCGCCGTTCCCGTTGCTCGAACCATTGCCGCAGCCGTTTGCGTTTCCGGCGGGTAAAGCGTCACACAGCGCCATCGCAATCGAGTACGCTTCTTCGCCCGTGGAGCAACCCGCACTCCAGATGCGAAGCGTGCAAAATCCATCGTCCGATTTCCGGGTATAGAGTTGAGGGATCACCTGCCGGGCCAGCGCATTCATCGCCCCGGGATGCCGGAAGAAACCGGTATTGACGTTGAGCACGCCATCCAGGAACGTGGGCAGAGTTGAAGGATCCTGATCCGAAGCCCGCAGGCGGTCCATCAAAGAGACAGCAGATTCCAGTTCCTGACTGTCCAGATACTCGGCCACGTGTGCGGCCAGAGCGCTGTTGGGACAGTCGAGCAGGATTCCCGTCTGGCGCTCGACCAGCAGGCGCAGTTCGGAAAGTTCGTGCTCGAGAATCGTTACGCCCGCCATCAATCTATGCATATTTCCTTCCCCCGAAGGGTGCGCAAACATTCCTGCGCCGAAGCTTATGAAACCGGCGTAGTACGAGGGGAGGGTGAGTTCTCATACGTTAGTCGCCAGCGGCTGTGGCCGCATACGACTTGCCTGAATCTCGTTCTGCCTGCCGCGCCACCACATTCATTTCCTTTTCCAGCGACGAGAAACGCTGCATGATCTCGTGGATGCGAAGCGTCATGTTGCGAATCGTTTCGATCTGAGCGCGAGTCTGGGCGGATAGGCTGCCGGGCTCCAGCAGCAGCAGATCCGAGTTTCCCAGCACCGACGTAAGAGCGTTATTCAGATTGTGACGCATTTCCAGCATGTAACGGCCGAGCGTAGCCTGACGATCGAGGGCAGTGCAGGCGAGCTCGGCAGCGCGAGCGCGCGATTCCGCACGCGAACGATGCACCGCCTCGCTGGCGGCCAGAACTAGGGTTTCGAGCCAGTATTCCGTGCGCCGCAGCACAGAAATTCGCGGCCAACGCTCGTGCACCAACTGCGCGGTGGGACTGTCCTGGCAGACGCAGAAAATCGGTTGACCGGTGGAATGCAAGGGCTCCAGCACCACCGAGAGAAGCTCGCGCCGCAACTCCCCAACGACCGCAACATCAAACACATCCACCGCGAACCGCGGCCACAAGTCGCCGCTGAGCATTGTGAACGCGGGCGCATTGCGTTCCATCTGCCAGCGGGCAGCGATGCGGCGTGAAAAATCGACTTCGTCGGAGATGATCAGTACGGTCGGCGCTTCCACTTGCACTGTCCTCTTTGCCTTGAGCCCGGCGCTTCGGTTTATCCCGGTTGATAGCTAGCGTAACCACGGAACGGTTCAGCTCTTCTTACCCGGCTCCGACTCGGAGTCCGAATCCCATCCGGGCGTACTTGAAATTTCGAACTCAGGAGCATCCGAATTCGGGGTGGAAGGTTCCGCCTTCTCCTTCGCGGCAGAGGCCGGCGCTGCGGCAACCTTTCTCGATGGTCTGGACGCGCCCGCAGCTGCGGCCGCCGCAACCGCTTTTGTCGTAACCGGTGCGGCCTTGCTTGCACCGGAAGGTCTCACCGCGGGCTTGGCCGCGGGCGCAGGCTTCGGCTTGGCTTCGGCTTGGGCTTCCGGTTCGGTAGCCTTGCCGCGGCCGAGAGCTTGGTCGACCGAAGCGCGTAGATCGACCAGCATGCGCAACGGTGATCCTGAGGAGTACTCGGCCTGAAACATGACCTTCCACGACTGGCAGATCATGCGCAGGCGAATGATCGGTTCCTGCGCCGAGAACTGAGCGCGCCGGCAGTCGATGGTCACGATGCCCTTGTCCTCGAGTTCGGTCAAGCCTTCGAGAATGGTGTTGAGATCGCCCAACATGAGGCGAAAAAAAGACCGCCGCATCAGGTATCCAAAGCGGGTGAAAGCAACCAGGGCGACCGGTAGATAGAACAAGTCCCCTGCCAGGCCCTTGGCCTTTCGTCCCTGTTCCAGAATGCCGCCATGAAGAAGCTCATCGAGCGAACGGCAGTGTCGTGCCCCCTCCAGCACACGGTCCAGGGCGTTCAACCAAACCGGCGGCTTGAGTTCCACCTCGCCTAAAACCGGCTCCAGCGTCTGCGCCACATAGGCGAGATCCACTTCCGCGTCATTCACGCCGGAGGGCGCCAGTTGGCTGAAATACTGCACCAGCAGAAAATCAATCTTGTCCCGCATGGCGTCGCTTTTGCCCGCCTTCGCCAGAAAGTGTTGCACCAGGCTCAACACTCCCTCCTGACTCACCAAAGAACTAGTTTGCAGGAACTGGCGCAACTGGTGCACCTGGATTTGTTGGTCCATTTCGTCCAACCAACGGTTGGCCTGTTCGACCGTTTCCTTGCCGGGCGTGTCGACGCCGGCTTCAAGATCGGGGCACGGTTTCACGTCGACGGCGAACTCCCGCGCGAGTTCGAAATAAATGGGGTATAACCGGCAGGCGGATTTCCATTGGGCTGCAAGATTCTGTACGGGTGTCGAAGGATTCATGATTTCACGATCCAGTTGGGCACTTCTTCTCGAAAACGGGCGGCCACCACGGTTTTGTCAGGGTGATACTGCACCGCGACGACGGACGCGGTTACATCGAACGAACCGTCGGAGTTTCGCAGGCGAAGGTCATCGCCGAACTCCAACGCCATGTTGCACTCGAAAAGAACTTCCCGTGGAGTGCCAAATTCGATCACTATACTTTCGCTGAAGGGAGCGGCAGTGGAAGCACTGCCGGGCATGATCCGGGCCAGTTGAAATCGCATCCGGACGGGCGACGCGTCTGGAAAAAAACGAGCAAGCCCCGCCACCGTGCTGGCGTTCTGCGCGTTGCGTGCCGTTGCTGTGGCTTGTTGCGCCAAGCGATGAAAATCCCCTGACCAAGCTCGCTCTGCCCGATTCCAAGGCGGTCAGGCTCCCTCTTCCCGGTTAGAAAGAGTTATGGGGAGCCAGAATCCGCGGTTCAGAAAAGGAGGAGCAACACAGCAGCCATCGCTGAGAACGGAAGGATTAGCACTGAAGTGAATGCATTTTCAGCGGCTTAGGCACTCGTTCCGGCGCGCTGGACGGCGTTGGAGAGGATTGGCGTCTCAGCATGAGACCCGAGTCTCAAATCGGTGGTTAGGAATTAGTGGTTAGTGACTGGTCAAGTCTCTCAGCTTCTCTTTTGAAGGTCTGGCTGACGGCGCTTACTAGCCCACCAACCGCTAATCACTAGCCACTGACTCCTTTCACTGCAGCGTCTGACTCGACGAGCCAGAGCCCGATGAGCCCATACCAATGTTGTATCTTTTCAGCTTGCGGTATAGCGTGGCGCGGCTGATGCCCAGCATGCGTCCGGCGAGGGCTTTGTCTCCTTTGACCTGCTGGAAGACGCGCTGGATGGTGGCGCGTTCTATGTCTTCGAGATCGGTGGTGGATAGCGGAGCACGCGACGATTCGGGCACGGCTGGTCCCACGCCGAGATCAGGATTCGGCACGGGCGCCCCTTCCACAGGCGCAGCCGCCGTTCCTCCCGTGGCGGCAGCGCCCGAAGCAATGGCGGGGGGAAGGTCGCCGAGGTCGATGATCTGTCCGTTGCCCAGCGCGACCGCGCGCTCCACACAGTTTTCCAATTCGCGCACGTTGCCGGGCCAATCGTATTGCATCAGAGCCCTCATCGCGGCACTCGTAACGTGCAACTCCGAACCTGGGGCATAGCGTTCGAGGAACCAGTGCACGAGCATGGGAGTGTCGCTGCGGCGCTCGCGCAATGCGGGAACATACAGCGTAACTACATTCAGGCGGAAGTATAGGTCTTTGCGGAAGGTTCCGTTTTTGTAGGCGGCTTCAAGATCGCGGTTGGTGGCTGCGATGACGCGGACGTCCACCTTCATCCTCTGGTTACTGCCCACCGGGCGAACTTCTTTTTCCTGCAACACCCGCAGCAGCTTGGCCTGCAATTCCAAAGGCAGTTCGCCGACTTCGTCCAGGAAAATGGTGCCGCCATCGGCGGCTTGGAACAGTCCTTGCTTCGATTTCAGCGCTCCCGTAAAGGCTCCCTTTTCGTAACCAAAGAGCTCGCTTTCGATCAGCGTGGGCACGAGCGATCCACAGTCGACGGCGACAAAAGGCCGGCCGCCAAAGGCGCCGCGGAAATGCATGGCGCGGGCGACTAATTCCTTGCCCGTCCCGCTTTCCCCGTAGATGAGTACCGGGGTCCGTGTGTCCTTCAGGCGGGCGACCATGCGCAGCACTTCCTGGATCCGCGCCGAGGAGCCGACGATGCCATGCACCGCGGTTTCCGAATCCATACGCTGGCGCAGAAATTCGTTTTCCTCCACCAGTCGAACTTTATCCGCCATCCGTCGCAGGAACAGGCGCAGCTCTTCCAGCGGAGAGAAAGGCTTGGTGATGTAATCGTAGGCTCCAAGCTTCATGGCCTGCACGGCGGTTTCGATGGACCCGTGTCCGGTCATGAGCGCGATCTCGGTGCGAGGCAGAAGTTTTTTTACCTTTTCCAGGAACTCAAGACCGGACATGTGCGGCATCACCATGTCGCTCAAGACCATGTGTACGGACTGCTCTTCGAGAAGTGCCAGCGCGGACTCGCCGCTCTCCGCTTCCAGGCAGACAAAGCCAAGGGCCTCGCCGACGGTGACGCAGAGTTTGCGGATACTCTGCTCGTCGTCGACGATCAGCAGGCGAATGCGGAAATCTTCTTTGCTCCCCGGGTTATTCACTCGGCCTTCCCAAAAGTCTTCGAAACCACATCGATAAACTGTTGCACGCGGAAAGGTTTTTCCACGCAGGGGGCGCCGGTTTGATGCAAGGTGGCGACCGTCTCCTCGTTGGCAATGTCGCCCGTGATAAAAATGATTCGCGACGCCAGATCCGGGCGGTGGCGGGCCACCCATGCATGCACCTGGCCTCCGTCCACTCCGCCGGGCGTACGCATGTCGGAGACCACCCCGAGAAATGCTCCGTTTTCCAGCAAGCGAAGAGCATCCACGCCGGACTCACAGCAGACCACCGGATATCCGCTACGCTCCAGAGCGGCTTGCACGTAGGCCATGACGGCAGGCTCATCTTCGATCAGCAGCACGGGCAAAGATTGAGGTGTTAGGGCTGGTAGGCTCATGGTTGTATCACTCCTGCCGCCACGCTCAAAGAGGCTGTGTGGGGCGTTGCGGGCAAGCGGACAATGAATGTGGCGCCATGGCCGCCCGCGTTGTTGTGACAAAGAATTTCGCCGCCGTGTTCTTTCAAAATGCCGTAGCAGATGCTGAGGCCTAAACCGGTGCCTTTCCCGATCTCTTTCGTGGTGAAAAACGGGTCGAAAATTTTATCCGGATCGGAGATTCCGTTGCCGTTGTCGCGGAACGAAACTTCGACGGAGTCGCCGGCTTTGGTTGACATGATCTCGATGCGCGCGGGCCGGCCCACTTCGTGGACGGCGTCGTAAGCATTATTCAGAATGTTGAGAAAAACCTGCTGCAACTGGTGCGCATCGCCCATGACCTCGGGCAGTCCCTCATCGAGGTGTTCCACGATGTCGACCCCGTGGCTGTTGAAGTCATACGAACGCAACTGCACGGTTCGGCGCAGGATCGAATTCAATTGCACGGCGTTGCGTTGGGGCGGCATTTGGCGGGCAAAGCTGAGCAGGTTCTGCACGATCTGCTTGGTGCGCTGCGCCTCTTGCAGAATCACACGTATGTCCTTGCGGGCAGTTTCGGGCAGCTCGGGATTCTCCATCAGCAGGTCGGCGAAGCCCAGAATCGCGGTGAGCGGGTTGTTCACCTCATGGGCAACGCCAGAGACGAGCTGTCCGACCGCAGCCATTTTTTCGGTGTGTACTAGTTTGTCGCGCAGTACGGCGGAGTCTGTTATGTCCGTAAGCACCAAAACAACGCTGGTAACCGTCCCCTGCTCATCGCGCATGGGACTGAGATTGGTCGAGAACTTACCGGCAGCGCCGTGGCCCCGGACGATCTGCAATTCCAAGTTGTCGACCTGCTGGCTGTTCAGAGTGCTCTGCAGCGCTTCCGCCAGCGGACGGACAAAGCCGGGGGCGGCCAGGTCGAGAAGTGGACGTCCCAGCAAGTCCCGCTGCTCAAATCCCGCGTCGTACCAGCGGCGATTGGCATAGCTGATTAGACCGGCCGTGTCCACCACCAGAATCAGGCTCTGCGTATTGCTGAGAATCTTGCTGGAAAAATCACGCTCCCGGTGCAGTTCGGACTGGTACGTGCGCAGACCGGTCACGTCGAGCATCAATCCCCGCATTTGCAACAACCGGCCCACATTGTCGTACAGGCCGAACGCATTGATGAGGACGTGAATGGGGGACCCGTCCTTGCGCCGGAGAGTCGCCTCGAAATTGCGCAGGTGTCCATTCTCTTTCATCACTTCCGCGTGCGGTTCACGCTGCTCCGTTGAAAAATAAAGCTGGGTAGGAATGTCAATTTGCAGCAGTTCGTCTCGGCTGGCATACCCCAGCATCCGCACCATGGCATCATTGACTTCGATGAAGCGCCCGCCCGGCGTACTGAAGAACAGGCCTTCCTGAATATTGTCGAACAGTTCCCGGTAACGGCGCTCGGCCTCGCGCCGGTCGGAAATGTCTTTCAAAACGTGAATGGTTTGCAGGCCTTCGTCGGATGGCCCATGCACGCGCGAGGTCGAGACCAGATACGTCCGATCGAATACCGGGTGCGCGAATTCGTCCGAATCGTCGGCCATCGCGCGGCAGAAGGGACACGAGTAGGACGCGGTGTCGCTGGTCAGGGCCATGAGAGACCGCATATTCACGCCGATCAATTCTGTTGCCGGCACGCCGATCATCGCGGCCAGCGACCGATTTACGCGCAGAACCTTGTCGCTCTGGTCATGCACCACGATGAAGTCGGTGATGGCGTCGAAGATCTCCATCCAATGGCGATTCGCCTGCTCGATCCGCGTAAACAGACGCGCGTTCCCCAAGGCCATCGCGGCATGACCCGCAATGGTTTCCAGAAAGACCCGATCTTCCTGTTCCAAAGGAGCGGAACGCCCGGAAAGACAGAGCAGTCCGGCCAATTCCCCATTCGCGCCAGCCAACCGCACCAGCGTGCAATCCGACCAGTGCAGGCTGGACGCGGTCTCCGCGCCCAGCATCTCTTCCGCGAAACCGTGCACCACGGTCTCGGTGCGGCGATTCACAAACTCACCCAGAGCCGTACTCAGCGCGCGATCCAGCCCGTGCTCCAGGACCGGACCGGCTTGAGGCTTCACCGCAGGATTTTCCGTCGGCAGGTTTCGTCGATTTTCCTCAGACGGCACAGACTTGTGGTCCTCAACGAGGCCCGGAATTGCCGGCGATGCGAGCGCGTGAGAAACCTCTACCGAAGGTTTCTCCAGGTTTTGCAACGCGGCCACTTGCCAGTGCCCCTCCTGCCACACGACGAGCAAGCCGGCGCGGGAACCCGTGAGTTCCGCAGTCCGGCCAACAAACCGGCGGGCGAACTCCGGCAAGCGCAGCGCCCCGTCAATCTCTCGGGCCAGTTCGATCAAGGCCTCGGCGCGGCGCCGGTGTCGCTCCGAAAGATGCAAATTGCTGGCCACTTCCAGCACGACCGCTGCCTGATTCGACAGCGCACGGGCGCGACGAATATCCTCCTGCGAGATTCCGGTGCCGTCGAGCCGGTCGAGAACCCCAAACATCCCCAGCACCCGCCCGCTCGTGCCCAGCAGCGGCACCGCCAGGAATTGGTGGATCTTATATTTCGTCACCGCGTCCAGGTTGATTCCCGGAGTCCGGCTGGCCTCGTCGGTCCAGAAGACTTCCTTGGCGCGTAGAGCGCGGGTGGCCACGCCTTCGGGAATCGGCACTTCTAAGCGCCTTGGTTCCCCTTTTTCGACTCCGTAGCGAACCCGAAACTGGCCGTCTTCGAGCAGTGCAATCACACAGCGCCCGAAACCAAGAAAATCGGACGCGCGTATGACGAACGCCTGCAGAAAATGATCGAGATCGCTGCTGGAACTGAGTTCGGAAGAAATCTCGAGTAACTGGTGGAGTTCGCGCGCCTGCGCATGAGCTGTGGCGTGCAGTTCCGCATGAGCCACGGCGACCGCGCCGAAACCCGCAATCGCCGCCACCAGCGCTTTTTCTTCACCGGTGAAAACACCCTCCTGGCGCGGGTAGATCAGGATGGCGCCCTGAGTGCGCGACGTGCGGAACGGAGCGGCGATCAGCATTCCCGGTGAAACCAGATTGCCCAGCGAGTGCACATTGGCGCCGATGGAAAGAGTAAGGGGCTCTCCGGCGGCCACCGCGCGCTGCGCCAAGTCTGCCGCGAAGCGCAGCGTCTGCCGGTCGTGCCGCGCACGCGCCGAAGTCGCCAGTTGTGGAGTCTCCGCCGACACCGCCTTCAATTCAAAAGGTCCCTCGCGGCGCAGCAACACGCAAACCAGCCTGGTGCGCAGCAGCAGGCGCAAGCGGTCCGCCAGGGCTTCGATTACCGCGGACACATCGGGGGCTCCATGCAGGACATGGGCAACATCCGCCAGGATTTCGGCGCGACGATACTCCTCTCGCGAAGCCTCGCTCAATCGCGCCGCTTCCAGCAGGCTCCCCAGTTGGCCGGCCAGGATCGTGGCCTTGGCAGCAAGATCTTCGTTGAAGAAGTCGTCGTTGGAATCGTGCAAGAACGTAGCGGCTCCGATGACCTCGTTGAAAACCATCAGCGGTGCAGCCATGAGTGAGCGCGCCTCAAATTCCGCCGCAGCGGGAAAGGCCGCCGACGTCACGTGATTGGCGACAATCGTTCGCCGCTGCCGCACGGCTTCGGCAGTCACGGCACTCTGGTCCGGACGCAGCCGGATGCCGACAAAGCGCTCGGCCAGTTTTCCATCCGCTTGTTCGCCTACCAGTTCGTCGGCGAAGTGACAGCGCCAGAAATAAACGCCGGACACTTGAAAAAATTCTCGTGTCACCTGGCAGAAAAACTGGATCAGGGACTGAGCCCCGGACCGTTCGCCCGCTTTGGCGGCAATACGGAGCAGCAACTTCTGGAAGCCCTCATCGGATCCCGGGGCAAAACTGTTTTCCGGGGGAATGATCGGACTGCCACCAGAAATGCGGAGTCCTGCGCCGAAATCAGTGGAATAGTATTCTTGATTCACAAGTGCTTGAATCTATTGGGAAACTACCTTTCATCTCAATTTGAGTCAAGAGAAATGGGCGATGGGGTGCCTTCGTGTGAAATCCCGAGAGACTGGGGTGAGATTCTGTCTCAGAGTGAGAAATAGCCGTGAATGCAGCCGGAATGAGACGGCCCTAACCCAAAGTCTCGTCTTGGAACTCTCTCCTCAATCTATTAACTATCTTCTTTGCTTATAGATACACGGCATTACTTTCGTTTTTTCAAGAAGGTTGGGGTGGCCCGGCCCTTGCACGCTTGGGGTCACCAGCATCTTGCAGGCGAGGAGGAATTGTGTCTCACAGAGGTGTGGCAGCCCTGTTGGCCCTGACATTCGCAGTCACCGCTGGTGCGGCGCATTCGGGAGCGCAACAAGCCCAGAGCGAAGAAATTGTCCGCCGGGCAAAGAGCAAGGTGCAACCAGCATATCCGGATTTGGCGCGAAGGATGAATATCGTGGGTACGGTCAAGATCGAGGTTGTGGTGGCGCCGAATGGCTCGGTGAAGGGTGCCCGCGTGGTGGGTGGTCACCCGGTTCTGGCCACTGCGGCGCTGGATGCCGCCAAGAAATGGCGCTTTGAGCCGGCATCGGCAGAAAGCTCGGGAGTCATCGATTTCAAGTTTGAGCCGCGGTAGCCGCCTGGCCGCGGAGGAGAAACGGCATGACGATTGGTAAAAAGCTCTACTTGAGTTTCGGATTCATCCTCGGGATGGTCCTTTTGCTGTTCTTCGTGAACTGGGCCGCGGTGCGGCGCGAACACGCGGCTAAAGACGCCGCGGCCGCATCGCTGAAACTCGCCGACACGACCAACTCGGTTCGCTTCCAGATGATGCAGAATCGTCTGTACCTGAGCAACTACCTGTTAAGCGGCGACACGCGCGAAGTGGATCGCATGAACGAGGGCCTGCGAACTCTGAACGAGAAGTTGGAAGAGGGCAAGAACATGGCCAGTTCCGACCAGGTGAAGGGCGCTCTGGCCAAGGTTCAGCAGTTGGAACAAGCTTGGGGTAAGGAGTTTGCCCAGCCCCTGATCGAAAAGCGCAAAGATGTTGACTCCGGCAATGCCACGGTCGCCGAACTGCAAATCTACTACCTGCAAAAGGACGCTTCCTCGTGGGTAAAAAATTCCACCGAGGCGCTCGAGGTGGCCGACGGCGAGAATCGCAAATTGGTCGAGGAGCGCCGCAGTTCGGATGAGACCGCTGCCACCGGAACCATCATCGTGTCGCTGGTTTTTACCCTCGTGGCTCTCGCGGTCGGCGCGGTCATCGCCTACGGGACCGCCAAGGGGATTACTCGGCCGCTCACTAACCTGATGAATGTGGCGCGGGGAATCGGCAATACCGGCGATCTGGAGCACAACATTGACCTGGGCCGAGACGATGAAATCGGCGAACTAGCCCGCACCTTCCACAAGATGGTCACTTACCTCAAGGAGATGGCGGGCGTATCCGAATCCATCGCCGGAGGCGACCTGACCCTGGAGGTGAAACCGCGTTCCGCGCACGACACGCTGGGCAACGCCTTCGCCCGCATGGTCGAGGGTCTGGCCGGGCTGGTGCGCAGCGTTCGCGACGCCTCGTCCCAGGTGGCCAGCGCCTCCAACCAGGTGGCGGGAGCTTCCGACGACGCGGCCAAGGTCGGATTGCAGGCGTCCTCCGCCATCGACGAAGTCACCAGCACCATGCACGAGATGAGCGTCAACGTGCAGAACATGGTAAAGAGCACGCAAGTCCAAGCTTCGAGCGTCAGTGAGACTTCCGCCTCCATCGATCAGATGGTGGCCTCGATTCAGCGCGTCGCCGACACGGCGAAGGTGTTGCTCGACATCTCCAACCGTTCCCGCGAGGAGGTTCACAACGGCATCGGCACCATGGAGAAGGCCACCGACGGCCTGAATCGCATCAACACCACCATCACCTCTTCCGGCGAGATCATTGGCGCCCTGGGACAACGCGCCGACGACATCGGCAAGATCATCGAAGTGATCGACGATCTCGCCGAGCAGACCAACCTGCTGGCCTTGAACGCCGCCATCGAAGCGGCGCGCGCCGGAGAACACGGCTTGGGATTTGCCGTGGTCGCCGACGAAGTGCGCAAGCTGGCCGAGAAATCGGCGCAGTCCACCAAGGAAATCTCGGAACTGATCCAGAGCATTCAGAAGGAAGCCCGCAAGGCGGTCGAGAACATGGACCGCTCCACCAGCATCGTGAACGAGGGACTGGAACTGGGCGGAGAGCTGAACGCAGCGCTGCGCAAGATTTCCAATGTGGTCACCGAGGTCTACAAGTTCGCCCAGGAAATTGGCGCGGCCACCAACGAACAATCGCACGGCTCGTCGCAGATCGCACGCGCCACCACCCGGCTGAACGAAATCACCCACGAAATCAACTCGGCAGTCGAGGAGCAAGCTTCGGGAGCGCAAGCCGTGGTCAAGGCCATGGAGCGGATGCGCGAACTGGTGCAGCAATCCACCTCCGGTTCGACCGAACTGGCAGTCTCGTCCGAGCAGATGTCGAAGATGTCTCGTGGACTGCTGGAATTCATCGACCGCTTTGCTCTGGCGGAGGCTTCGCGGCCGCAAGCCGCCGCAGAAACTCCCGCCCGCAACGCCCGCCGTGCCGCGGCGGGAGCGCAGTTCTAAGGGCCGCAGGCCCGAGGAGCCTGAAACCAGAGCTTGAAACTATGAGCCGTGAACTCCATATCGTGGGCTTCAAGGTAGGCCGTGAGACCTACGGCGTTCCCATCACTTCCCTGCACGAAATCGTTCGTGTACCCGAGATTACTGCCGTGCCCGACGCGCCCGACTATCTGGAGGGCGTAATCAACCTGCGCGGCAAGATCGTTTCCGTCATGGACTTGCGCAAGCGTTTCGGAGAAAAACAGGCCACGCTGCGCAAGCAGAACCGCATCCTGGTGGTCGAGCATGCCGGCCGGCTCGCGGGACTGATTGTGGATTCGGCCTCCGAAGTACTGAAGATTCCCAGCGACGCCGTGGAAGCTCCGCCGGCAGTCTTTCAGGAAGGCGGCTTGAACTGCGTCACGGGACTGGGCAAGGTCGGAGGACGCCTGGTGGTGCTGCTCGACATGAGCAAACTGCTGGCTCCCGGCGACCTGCAGTTCAAGACTGAGACCAACGAAAAAAAGGCGGCAGTCAAGGCCGAGGCGCGGGGCGCCGCGGCACGGTAGGTACGATAGGCAGTTGCGGGTTTTGAATTCAGCGTCAGGCGAGAACGAGAAAGCGCATGAGCACATCCGGAGCCGCACCTGCTCCCATACTGACGGAAGCGGAATTGAAGTTGTTGCAGGCGCTCGTCTACCAGGAGTGCGGCATGCACTTCGATGAGCGCCGCACCCACTTTCTGCAGGACCGGCTGCTTCGCCGCCTGAAGGAGTGCCGGCTCGACTCCTTTTATGCCTACTATCGCTTGCTGATCAGCAACTACGGCAAGGACGAACTGGCCAAGCTGCTGGAGAACCTGACGGTCAACGAGACCAGCTTCTTCCGCCACAAGGCACAACTGGATTTGTTTCAGAAAACCGTGCTGGAGGAGTTGTTCAAGCACAAGAGTTCGCGGCGCGAGTACTCGATTCGCATCTGGAGTGCGGGTTGTTCCACCGGCCAGGAAGCCTACACGCTGGCCATGCTGGTCACCGACGCGCTGGCCTATTACTACCTGCGCAATCCCCTGCCCGTGGAGTTGCCGCTGCCCAAACCGCTGGTGCCGCCCCCGTGGCGGGTGGAAGTCCTGGCCAGCGACATCAGCTACTCCGTATTGCGGACGGGGCAGGACGGCGCCTACAGCGAGAACCAGATGGCGATGGTCGATTACGGCTACCGCCTGCGCTACTTCGACAAAGTGGGCGAACGCTATGCCATCAAGAAGCCGCTGAAAGAGATGGTGCACTTCGACTTTCACAATCTGAAGACGGAGTACCTGCCGCAGCGCAACGATGTGATCTTCTGCCGCAACGTGATGATGTACTTCGATGAGGCCGAGCAGAAGCGCCTGATCGAGAAGTTCTACCGCTGCCTGAACGCCGGCGGATATCTGTTCGTGGGACATGCGGAGAGCCTCCTGGGCCTGACCAAGAAGTTCCAGATGGTCCACAAGGACAGCGGGACGGCGTACCAGCGGCTTGAGGTGAGAGAGTGACGAATTCCCCCGATGAGCGTGGCGCGGAACTGCGGGAGCTCTTCTTCGAGACCTCGCAGGAACTGCTGCAGGCGCTGAATGATGAAGCACTGAAGCTGGAGAAAAAGCCCGGCGACGAGGAAATCGTGCGCGTAATCCGGCGCACGGTGCATACCTTGAAAGGCGACTCCGCGGCGTGCGGACTGCGCGAGTTGAGCGAACTGGCGCACCAGTTTGAGGATGCCCTGTCCCTCGAAGGTACGGCGACTCAAACGGCCGTGGCGGAGATCGCTTTCGCCGCCGCCGACGTTTTTGCCGAGATGATTGCGGCGTACCACAACGGCAGCAAGTTGCCCTCCACCAAAAATCTCAGCAAGAATATCCAGGAACTGACGGCCGCGCCGGCATCCGGAAAAACCCGGCGGACAAAGAAATCGGCGGTCAAAACATCCGCAGCCAAAACACCGGCACCCCGAGCGTCTCATAAGGCGGCCGCACACTGGACGGAATACGAAAAGCTGGCCATGACCCAGGCCCAGGCCGACGGCCAGGATGTGTATCACGTGGTGGTGAAGATCGACCCACATTGCGCCATGCCGATTGCGGGGCGGCAGCTGGTGCACAACGCCATCGGTGTCATGGGCCCGATCCTCGCGGTCCGGCCCGACGCCAAGTCGCCCGCAGCCTCCAAGCAGGTGGAGTTCGTGCTGGCCAGCGTGCAGACGGCGGAGCAGATTGCGGCCAAGTGCAAGATTCCGACGATCACGGCCGAGGTCACGGTCGAGTTGATCTTGGATGCGGCAGCAGCGGCGAAGACGCCGCTGAGCGAGAGCACGTGCGAAGTTCCGGCCGGGGATCCTACCGCGGAGACGCCGGCGACGGAAGAGGCTCCCGTGGACGCTTCCGCTGCGACGGCAGCGCCCGAGCCGGCCGGGGCGCCCAGCCTGCTGGAAAATATTCTGCGCGTGGATGCGGGCCGCATCGACAACGTGCTCAACCTGGTAGGCGAGTTGATCATCGGCAAGTCGATGTTGCAACAGGCGCTAAACGAATTCTCCAAACGCTTTCCGAAAGAGGCGTTACGCGGCAAGTTTGCCGATGCCATGGCCTTTCAGGCCCGAGTGCTCAACGATCTGCAGCGCTCGGTCATGACGATTCGCATGGTGCCGGTCGATCAGTTGTTCCGGCGCTTCCCCCGCATGGTGCGCGATGTGTCGCGGCAATGCGGGCGCGAAGTCGAGCTTGATATCAGCGGGCAGGACACCGATCTCGACAAAGGAATTCTCGATGCCATCGCTGAGCCCCTCACTCATCTCGTGCGCAACGCTGTGAGTCACGGCATCGAGCCTGCCGAAGAGCGCCGCAAACTGGGCAAGGCGCCGCAAGGGGTCGTCCGGCTGAACGCGTATCACCAGGGCAATCAGGTCATCGTCGAAGTCACCGACGACGGCCGCGGCATCGACGTACAAAAGATTCGCGCCAAGGCCGTTGAGCTGGGGATGGCGACGGCCGAGGAAGTCGCTCGGCTTACCGACGCGGAAGTCTTCGACTTCATTTTCCGTCCCGGCTTCAGCACCGCCGACGAGGTCACCGAAGTCTCCGGACGCGGCGTTGGCATGGACGTGGTTCAGAATGTGCTGCACCGGCTGAAGGCCTCCATCAGCGTGGAGACTCGCCCTGGGAAAGGTACAACCTTCCGGATGAAGCTCCCGCTGACTCTGGCCATCATCAAGGCGCTGCTGTTCTGGGTCGAGCAGCGGTTATATGCCATCCCGCTGAACGCGGTGCTCGAGATTGCGCGAACCTTCGAAACGGAAGTGCATCAAGTGGACAATTACGAGGTGCTGCAGTTGCGCAACCAGGTGCTGCCGCTGCTGCGGTTGGGCCGCCCGGTGGCCGACGGAGATCGAAAATCCAAGCTCTTTGTGCTCATCATTACCGCAGGAGAGAGGAAATACGGCTTGATTGTCGATGCGCTGGAAGGCGAAGAAGAATTGGTAATCAAAGCGCTGGACGACCAGACATTCTCGACCGATCTGGTCTCGGGCGCCTCCATTCTGGGCGACGGCCGCGTGGTGCTGATTCTGAACCTGCCGGCCGTAGTGGAGCATGTGGCGCGCTGGCGCCCGCAGGAAACCGGACAATCGAATTCCGGTTTGTTGCTCACGTCCACGGACCGCATGCGGCTTGCCTTGAGCCCGGCCGTGGGAGGCCAGGCATGAAGAAGAATCCGATACGCGTGCTCGTGGTCGACGATTCGGCGCTGATGCGCAAGCTGATTCCGCAGATGCTGGCCGCCGACGAATCCATCGAAGTCGTCGGAACGGCGATGGATGGCTCCTTCTGCCTGAAAAAGATCGAAGAGTTGAAGCCCGGCGTGGTCACGCTGGATCTGGAAATGCCGGGCATGAACGGAATCGAAGCGCTGAAGGAAATCATGCGGCGGCAGCCGCTGCCGGTAATCGTGTTCAGTTCCCACAGCACCGAAGGCGCCTCGGTCACCATGAAGGCGCTGGGGCTGGGTGCATTCGACTTCGTACCCAAGCCCAAAGACGCCACCGCCCACATGGCGGAAACCGCCCGGGAATTGATTGCCAAGGTGAAGGCTGCGGCCGAGTGCAAACTGAAGCCGCGCCTGCTGCACGGAGTTCCCCGCAAGCCCGAAAAACAGCCGGTATCGTCCGCACCTCCGAACAAGGTGGTCGCCATCGGCGTCTCCACCGGCGGTCCCCAGGCATTGGAATATGTGTTGTCGCAATTGCCCGGAGACTTTCCCGGAACCATTACCGTGGTGCAGCACATGCCGGAGGGATTCACCGACATGTTTGCCCGCCGGTTGGACGAAGTCTGCCCCTTGCGGGTGAAAGAGGCGCAGTCCGGGGATGTGTTACAGCCAGGCCGCGTGCTGATCTGTCCGGGAAGCCGCCACATGAAAGTGAAACGGCTGCCTCTGGGAGATGTCGTAGTGCTTTGCGACGAGCCACGGGTGAACGGGCACCGTCCCAGCGCGGATGTGCTCTTGCGCAGCGCGGCCGAAGAATTCAAGACGCATGCGGTCGGAGTGCTGATGACCGGCATGGGCGATGACGGCGCCGAGGGGTTGGGAGCGGTGCAAAAAGAAGGCGGCATGACCATCGCGCAGAGCGAAGAGTCTTGCGTGGTCTACGGCATGCCCAAAGCGGCGATCGAACGAGGATACGCCATGCGCGTAATCGGGTTGGATGGAATGGGGGCGGCACTGCAGACCATTTGTGGACGGAACGCGGGATCCAGCATAGGACCGACCGGCCGGGCAGTGCGCGCCGGAAACTAAGATCGGGCACGTACCCGTGACCAGCGTGATCTGGTGCGGGACGAGTCGGACGTGATATGCAGTAGAAAGGGAGGTCTGTATGGAGCAGTTTGCATCCGTGAAACGCAGCAAGGACGGGCAGCCGGTCCGCTACTTGATCGTGGACGACTCCGTGTTTGCCCGCAAGAATCTGGCCCGCATGATCGAAACCTTCGGCGGGCAGGTGGCGGCTGAGGCCGGGGACGGCTTGACTGCCATCAGCGAGTTCGACCGCACGCATCCTGACATCGTGCTCATGGATATCACCATGCCGCAGATGGAAGGGATCGAGGCTGCCGAACGGATTGTCCAACAGCATCCGGAAGCGCGCATCGTGATGGTTTCCTCGGTGGGATATCAGGAGAACATCGTCGCGGCGCTGCAACGGGGCGCGCGCCATTTCGTGCAGAAGCCGGTGAAGCCGGAAGTGCTCTACGAAGTGATCAAGTACGTCCTGGGCGAAGACGGGGCCGTGGCGGCCGCCGCCGGAGCGGGAGTCTAACTCGATGAAGATGGAACTGATCCAGCCTTTCATCAATGCGGCGGACGCCGTGTTGTCGCAAGGTTTGCAGGGCACCACCAAGGTGGCGAACCTTACCATGGAAGAGGATGCCTATCGCCGCAAGGGTGTGGCGGGCATGATCGCGCTGACGGGTGACATCGAGGGCCGGATCATACTCGACCTCGAACCGCAGACGGCAGTCAAGGTCGCCAGCCACTACGCCGGCGCCGAACTGCCCGAGTCGGACGCGCTGATCAAGGAAACCATCTTCGAACTTGCGAACCAAGTCGTGGGTAACGCCATCTCTGCGCTCAACGACCAGGGCTTCCATTTCCGCGTACATCCCCCGCTCCTTCTCACTGCTCAAGAGGGCGACAAGACCAGCGAAGACACGGAAGCGCTGATGATCTGCTTCGAAACCTCCCTCGGCGATGTCTTCATGAATGTAGCGCTGCGCTACAACAAGAAGCGGATGGCCGATCATGCGGCATTAGGCGCCTGATGCCAGTCGCCAGCGGACATTCTCAAATGAAGGGCTAGCGTTCGGACACGAAGACCACCCGGCAAGATCTTCGAACGGAATATATCCCCTTATTATTTTTTGGGGCCGAAGCGGCCAAATTCCTGATTCTGCGGCACTTACCAAGCTCAGATATCCCCTGGTGCGCGCAAAATATTGCGAATAAACGACTTACCCGCAAAATATTCCAGAATAAAGAGTTAGCGGTCTCTTTCCGCTGATGGAGTCCTCCATCCGTCACTGCCAGGTCGTTGCTGATGCGTCTGCGCACGGTTCCATTGTGCGCCATCTGTAACCTCGGTCAAGGTTGTTCGTCACAGGGGAGGGATTTTTTGTTGTGGAGGACTGTGGAAAGCGACTCCTGTCATCATCACGCTGGCCGATCCATCGAGAAGCGCGCTAGAAATGGGTGCTTGGCTCGTCAAGCCAGCAAGGAGAACTGACCGCCGGAGGCCACTAACATAAGCGCTGACTTAGGCGATTCAGGCTTGAAGGGGCATGCCGACTTCCCGGAATGGCGTTTCTCGGGAGGACCTATGGTTGGTGAATCGTCTTACGATACCAGGCTACGATTCCTTTAGGATGCCAACGATCCCTCTATCTTGCAGAAAGCAAGCCGCAGGAAAGTAAACCGCGAGACAACTGCCGGAGGTACGTCGCCCCTGTAAGGATCAATCTCGCAACACTCGGGCGGGATCGGTACGCGTAGCGCGCCAGGCAGGCAGAAGACAAGCTGCGACTGAGGTGATCGTCATCACCGCCACTGCCGATGCGAATGCCAGCGGGTCGTTCGGACTGACATTGTAGAGGAGCTTTCCGAATAATCGCGTCATTGCAAGTCCGGCAGTCGCGCCGCAGAGGACGCCGACTGCAGTTAATCTCATGCCGCGCGAAATGACCCGACCAAACAGATTGGCTGCGCTGGCGCCAAGAGCCATGCGCAGCCCAAACTCGCGGAGGCTCTGCGCTACCCCATAAGACATCACGCCGTACAGACCGACGGCAGCGAGGAGAAGCGCCAATCCTCCTAGGATAGAAACCAAGTTTACGGCCACGAGTTGCGGCGAGGTTGAGCGATCAACCTGTTCCTGAAGCGTGATCATCTCGTAAAGGGCAAGGTTGCCGTCCAGTGAGTGCACTTCGCGGAACAGGGCGGCCGAAAGGCTCTGCAAAGGTTGGGCTGAGCGGATATACAAGGCCGGTCCTCTTACGAAATCCTGCAGAAGCGGCACATAGAAAAATGGCTTTGGACTCTCGCGCATGCTCTCGTACCTGGAGTCCGCGGCTACACCGATGACTCGCACCCAGCGGCCCTTAACTTGAAGGTGCCGATCGATGGGATCCTGATCGCGCCAGTATCGTGCAGCCATGGTCTGATTCACGATGGCGACCAACTGTGCGTTTTCGTCATCGGCACGCGTGAATTCGCGACCGGAGAGCAGAGGTATACCCAAGGTGGCAAAGTAGTCAGGACTGACTTGGTTGTAGTCGATAGTGGGTTGCTCTTCCAGTGGAGGTTGGTAGCCGTCAACCGCAATCGGCGTAGAAGAGTATGTTCCATAACCTAGTGGGGTCACGCGGGCGAATGCGGCGGACTCCACGCCAGATAGCGCCCTGACGCGAGCAATCAGCTCCTCCTGAAAAGTCCTGGCGTGCGGCACGTCGTATCCAGCTGAAATCAAAGACACCCCGGTCTGCACCACACTAGTCGTTGAGAAACCCGGGCTGGTGGTGCGAATCTTTTGCAGGCTTTGCAGCAGCAGTGCCGCTCCAACCAGCAAAATAAAGCTCAGACAAACCTGGAAAACAACCAGGCCCGAGCGCGCCCAAGCTTTTCCCCGCGCGCCGACTACCCCCGAGGACCCCGCTTTCAGGGCGCCAGCAAGGGCGAGGTTGCGCGTTTGAAACGAGGGGACCAGCCCGACAATGAGCGTGGCGATCAGGCAAATGCCGGCGCTCAGCGACATCACACGCCAGTCGATTTCCCCCGGCAGGTACATCGCCACTCCGGAGCGCGCCGGGAAGAGCAGCACGAGCGCGTGCCGACACCAGTACGCAACCAGGAGTCCGCCGGCTGCCCCGAGCGTCGAGAGGATCAGGCCTTCCGTGAGAAGTTGTTTCAACAAACGGGTGCGGCTGGCCCCGATGGCGAGCCGAATCGTCATTTCGTGGCGACGGGCAAATGACCTGACCAGCAGCAGGTTGCCCACATTCGCGCAGGCGATGAGAAGAACAAACGCCCCCACCGCGATCATGATCTCGAGTGTGGGAAGCAGAGTGCCGGCGTTATTGAAAGGGGTTTGCCACAATGGCCACAGCCTGATGCCGCGTCCGCGGTTCGTGGCTGAGTAGTCGTTTTCCAAGCGGGTTGCGATTGCCGAGATTTCTTCCTGGGCTTGCGCACGAGTAACCCCCGGCTTGAGTCGTACATAGGCTTCGATCCACCGCGCGCCGCGGTCCTCGAGTTTATATCCGCCGCTCTCGAAGGTTTCCTCCATTGAGGCCGGAACCCAGAAATGCATCGCCCAACCTACGAAAGTTCCATAAAACCCCTCCGGCGCGACACCGATGATAGTGTGCGGAACGTTGTTGAGCCGCTGCATCTTGCCGACGATTTGCGGATCGCTTTTGAAGCGGTTCCGCCAAAGCTGATAGCTGATTACTGCGACAGGGTGAGCATCGCTGCCTACATCTTCGCCGGGCTCGAAGCCGCGACCAAGCACAGGACGAACGCCGATCGCGTCGAAATAATTTGCTGAGACGATGCTGCCCCGCGTAATTTCGGCGCGCTCACCGATATTCAGCGTGCTGCCCGTAATCTTGCTCACGAAGAATGCGTCACAAAGGGTGCAGCTTCTCTGCAAATCAAGGAAGTCTGGCCACGAAATTCCCGTCGAACCGGTCTCGCCACGCGCCGTTCCGGCGAGGGCGAGCAGCCTTTCCTGGTGGGCTACTGCCGGGTAAGGACGGAATAGGATCCCTTCGATCCAACTAAATACCGCAGTATTAGCGCCGATTCCCAAGGTCAGACATAGAATCGCCAGAAAAGAAAAACCCCGGCTGCGCCACAGTTGGCGAAACCCATATCGCAAATCCTGAACCAGGTCGTCCATGACGCTTGCGCCGCGCGCGTCTCGGCACTTTTGTTCGATCTGCGTCATCCCGCCCAGCGCGCGCAGCGCCGAGTAGCGCGCATCCTCATGCGACATACCTGTTGCAAGGTTTTCCTTGATTTGTTGCTCGAGGTGGTCGCGAAGCTCATCGTTTAGTTCCTGATCCACCTGTTTGCGGCGGAAAAACGAGCGCAACCGCAACGGAAGCGTATAAAACCATTCAAAGGTCATCTCAAGCCTCCTTGAGCTTGACTATTCCGGAGATGGCAGCGGAGAGACGATTCCAGTCGGCCGCCTCTTTTTCGAGTTGCTTCCGCCCGAGCCGCGTCAGAGAATAAAATTTGGCGCGGCGATTGTTTCCACTCGGCTTCCAGTGAGCGGTTATCCAACCCCGATGTTCCAGCTTGTGCAGCGCTGGGTAGAGAGAGCCATCGCTAACCCCTAATACATCGCTGGATATTTGTTTCAGACGCTGACTAACGGCCCAGCCATTGAGCGGCTCCAACGCCAGTATTTTCAGGATCAGCATGTCCAGAGTCCCCTGAACGAGATCCGAAGGCTTACTCAAGCAGTCTCCTCTCGGTTACCGAGTTAGACTAAACTCGCACCTCTCTGGTTAGCAAGGCGCGTTTAGAAATCGGCGGACTCCCGGATGGTCGGCCATCCGAAAACAACGGAAGCGGCCACGAAGGATCGGTAACGGGGAATCGGCTTGCAGGAAGGAATCCTTGCTCCGGGTGACGGGCAAATCGGAAAGAACCTCGCCTTAGGTTAGCGCATATGCGACCGTACCGTCGGAGTCCTGGGCGGGATCGGCGAACCTTCTCAACTCGGGATATTTCTGAACCAGCGTTGGCGGGGCTGACACTCGCTTGCCGGTCACCATCGCCTTCAACTCCAGGGCGTTGACGCCGGCCTTGCTCTCGAAGTGGTTATTCGTAATCACGTACGTCGTCTCCGCTTTCGCGGCGACGTTTTCGATTCGTTCCTTCCAGCCTGCCAGTTCCCTTTCGTTATAGAGATAGTTGTAGCGGTCGTTGCGGTTGTCGGAATCGAACCACTGATCGTAGTTGCGTCCGTGCAGACGGAAATAGGCAATGGGCGCGGTGACGTGTTCGGTGGGGGCGAGCGAGCGTCCGAGGACCGGCTGATCGATATTGCAGAAGGCGACACTCTTTTGCGCGAAAGCCGCCAGCGTCTCGGGATTATCCCAACTGGAGTCGCGCACTTCCACCACGCGCGGATATTCAATGAACTGTCGCAGCAAGCGGTCGAGATATTCGCGATTCAGCGAAGTGTTCTTGAACGACAGAGGAAACTGAATGAGCAGTGCCCCCAGGCGTCCTTCGTTGGCGAGGACGTCTAAGCCTTCGCGAGTGCGGGCTTCGTCTTCGTCGGTTGGGCGAATCGTGGCGGCAGATGTAGGCCCCATCACCGCGACGGGCGAGTGCGTAAAGGCGCGATAAAGCTTCGCGGTGAACAGGAAGCCGGGATTCACCGCCGCGATCTTGCGGCACCAGAGCTTGGCCAGTTGTGCCTTGATCGGGCCGTAGAACGATGTATTGATCTCCGTGGTATCGAAAAAGCGCGCCAGGTATTCCAGCGGATGCAGCTTGCGGTGCTGCATTCCCGAAGGATAAAAGACGCCTTCCCAATCTTTATAAGACCAGCCAGCCGTGCCGAAGCGAGTCTGTGTCATAGCTTTTCTGTCGCCCCTCCGGGGCTTGCTGATTTCCCACTTACCACCCACGGCTTGCGCCGTGGGCTGCATTCTTTCGCCGCTTCGCGGCTGGTACTGTGTCGTGTCTTCCAGTTTTCCAGACGCGATGGAGCTACGAAACACAGACTCCGAAGCGGACGCTGTTCGGGCGGGTCTGGGGCAAACGGACTTGTGCTGTGGATCCCATGAGTGGAACCGCGGACGGAGGGGCAGCCCAAGAGTAGCACACAGCCACCCCCGGCAAGGAAACCAGCGATCAAGGGGCGTTAAGCCTATCGCGGTGGAGTTCCCTGTGCCGACAAGGCTTGGTTTAGCTGGCTGGCCAACAGAACTGCCTGTGCGTTGGAGATTTTGATCTGACCGTCCAGCCGGAGAGTCAAATTCCCAACGCCCGCGTCCTGGAATCTGGCGCTTTGGACTACGGCGGAATTCTGCACCGCTGGTGGAAGTGTAATCTTGAAATCCGACCCGGATTGCGCCGCGGTAAGAACGGACTGTATGACCGTATCGCGCAAATCCTCGCCCAGAGAACCGGAGCGCAGCGCCTCGCCCATCATGCCGGTCGCATCGATGCGCCCGAACGAGGCCGCCATCTTCAATGTGTTCGGTTTCTCCACCGAGGCAGTCAACTTGATCTCAACCGTGCCCTCGCCTTCCGCTAATTCGTTCGAGGTTTGCTGACCAAACATCTGAGAGCAGGTCCAGCGCTCAAAGTGCAATTGCACCACCAGAAGGCTTGCAGGAGTCGAAGGCGTGAGCGTTGCCCGCCGAATCGCGACTCGTTGCCCGCAGCTCTCCGAGGTGTCGAGCTGGGTGCGCAGGAGTTCGGTAATATTTTGTTGCAGGTCGGACAGATCAGCGGTCAGCTGAAGGTTAAATGTGCGCAGGTCGCCCTGCGCCTCGATCTGCGCGAGCGCACCCGAAACCGGGACCGCGATCGTCCGATTTGCAATGTTGACCGGATGATTCACCGCGGGAAGAGTGAAAGCCAGATCCTGGCCATTGGCCAGCGTGATGCTCATTTCCCTTCCGAGCGCAAGTTGTTGGTCGTAGAAATCCGTCAACGCGTTGTCGAGACTCTCGGCGTGCGCCGCAACTTCAGCAGCGGCAGCCTTGCCATCCACACTCTGACCCAGCCTCTTCGCTTCTTGTTCAAGCTCAGAGTCCGCTTTTGCCAGTCTCTTGGCGATATCTTTAAGTCCGGACTTCTGCGCAGCGGAGAATCCTTGTTGGAACTTTTTGTTCTCGCTCCGCGCCGTCCCCAGTGCTTGATCCAGAGCCACCCGATGGGCAGATTCCGCCGTTCCATTTTCCTTGTGCAACTCTTGTAGAAACACTTGGAGTTCGGCTTTAGCGGCCTCCGTACTCTTCACCAGGGTCTGAAACTCCGCAGCCTGCGGGCTGGTTGCCTGCAGCGCCATCGCCTGGTGAAAGTCCTTTAGGCTGTCCTCTTCTTTGACTCCGCTCGGACGGCCATTTCCGGAAAGGCCTCCGCCTCCCATTCCTGCGCCGCCGTGGCGCTGGGCAGTCGCCGCCAGCGGATACGCCAGCAAGACAGATCCCAGAATCAGCGCTTTGGCTGCAGAGAAAGAAATCCCGCTCCGAATCATGACGAAGAACTCCGAAATTATCGTAGGGCTTTGTAGCGAAAATGCGAGCATGGAAGGAACACCGGTAACGCGCGTCAGCCTGACCAAAATGGCGACGCCGCTTTAGCTTGGCGCATACGCAGGAAAAAAGCCACAACATTTACAGTTCTTTGCAAAGCGGGAAAGGTAGTCTAGTCGAGAATGGCGGCGGCGTGCCAATCAGGCGGGTCTCACTCTCACTCCAACGACAACACCACCCAGTACACGCCCGTGGGATACGTGTCAGTCCGTCCGTAACAAGCGCCGATTGAAAAGCTGTGCAGATTGCGGCTCGCGATGGCGTGGGACGTTCCGGTGGGCAGCGTTTCCGGATGCAGGCTAGTGTAGGTGAGAACGGTGAAGCGTTGGGCAAGCTTGCGAACGGAGGAGGTTCCGAGCTTGTCGGCCTGCGCCATGGAACAGGCAGCGTCGTCGGCAACGGGCAGATCGCGACGTGGCAGTTCATGCTGGCGGGCCTGGTGACGCCTCTGGTTCACGGCCGCGGCGATGCGCTCTTTCACTTCCGCCGCAGAATAGTTGGGGAGGGCATGTCCGAAGTCCTGCACGATGTACAGCCGGTCTCCGCTACGAACCACGCCCAGCCCGACCACGTTATAGGACGGGTTGAGCAGGTTCGCGCGATGCGGGGGTGAAAGCATCAGATGCTGATGTCCGCGCTCGGCATCATAGTCGAGCGCAACGTTTTCTGCCTCCTGTTCAAGCTGGAGTTGAGTGGTGGCGGCCAAACGTTGGGGGAGGGAGGGCTCGCCGTCAAATTGATGCGAAAGTCGCCGCGCTTCCAGCATGGCCTGCGCGTGAATGCGGGCCGCTTGCGAAAGTCCTGCGTCCATCGTGAGCGGAGGCGCTCCGGTTTGCTGGCGCGACTGGTTGGCTAATACAAGCAACTGCTGTTCAGTCTGAAGATCATCGTCAAATGGAATGTCGGGAGCCTTAGCGACGGCGGGCTTCAGAGTGGCTTGCTGGGCTGGTTGGCCTGCGGCTCGGGGTCCTTCTGCCGGGGAAGCCATCAAGCGATTCGCAGGCTGTACAGTGGCGGCGCCCACGCTGAGCAGGAACGCTAACAACAATCTGGTGGCTCTATCCATCTATCTGGCCTGTCCAACGAGATCCTGGGAGGGATCGAGTTTCAGCTCAAACTACTTATCGGCTCAAGAGGTGCTCAGACTTAATTTGCTGCTGGTGCTAGGCTAGAAGCCGGACCTGAGGGCGAGAAGTTACCTGTGTCTATGGAACTAGGGATCAGTGGGGGCATTGGCCTGTTGTTTGGCGTCCTGCTTGGCTGGCTGGCGGTGCGTTCGCGCACAGCCGCGCTACAGGCCCGTTTGTCATTGACAGAGAAGGAATTAGCGGCTGCAAAGGCCGATCTGGCGCGGCTTTTGCAGGATCAGCGCAACCTGGTGGAGAGCCGCGCCAGATTAGAATCCGCTCTGGAATCGGAACGAAAGGCCAGCAACGAGAAGATCGAATTGCTGACGAAAGCTGGCGATCGCGCCGCCGCAGACTTGCAAAACGCCTTCAAAGCCCTGGCCGCGGATGCCCTGCAGAGCAATAGTTCTTCGTTCTTACAGATCGCGCAGGAAACGCTGAAGCGTTTTCAGAGCGAGGCCAAAGGCGATCTCGACGCCCGTCAGAAAGCGGTCGCCGATCTCGTCACGCCGGTGCGCGAGTCGCTGAGCAAGGTTGACGCGCAGATTCAGCAGATGGAAGTCGCGCGCGGCGAGGCGTATGGCGATCTCAAGGCCCAGGTTCAATCCCTGATCACCACGCAAAAAGAATTGCAATCGGAAACCGGCAATCTGGTGCGTGCCCTGCGTACTCCGAACGTGCGCGGACGCTGGGGCGAAATCCAACTGCGGCGCGTGGTCGAGATTGCGGGAATGCTGTCCTATTGCGACTTCGCCGAACAGGAAACGGTGACCAGCGAAAGCGGCCGTCTCCGCCCCGATCTGGTCGTGAAGTTGCCCGGTGGCAAACACGTCGTGGTCGACGCGAAAACGCCTCTGCAAGCTTTCCTTGACGCCTTCGAAACCACCGATGAAGAAGTGCGGCGTTCCTGCCTCGCCAATCACGCGCGCCAAGTGCGCGACCACATGAAGACGCTGAGCGGCAAGAATTATTGGGAGCAATTCGAGGCCACGCCGGAGTTCGTGGTGATGTTCCTCCCGGGCGAAACATTTTTCAGCGCCGCGCTGGAGCAGGATCCCGGCCTGATCGAACAGGGCGTTATGCAGCGCGTGATTCCGGCATCGCCAACCACATTAATCGCGCTGCTGAAGGCCGTCGCCTATGGATGGAACCAGGAGAAACTGGCGCGCAACGCGCAACAGATCAGCGTTCTAGGCAAAGAACTGCACGACCGCCTGCGAAAACTCGCAGGACACATCACCGGCGTCGGCACCAACCTGGACCGCGCCGTCGAAGCTTACAACCAGGCCGTCGGATCGCTGGAGAACCGCGTGCTCGTTTCGGCGCGGAAATTCGCGGAGTTGGGAGCTGCCGTGGCGGAAGACATTCCGGAACTGGAGCCCATCGAGACCACCGCGCGCGCCCTGTCGTTTGAGTGGGATGAGGAAGACGCTCTGCCGGAACCCACGAAGAAGGATGAGCGCAAGGTGGGGTAAAGTTTTGCCTTAGCCTCGCGATGACGCGGGGCCGGCTGTTCCACGAGACTGGACGTCGCAATGCGATCTGGCACGCACAACGCTTTCGTATTTCCGTAACTCGGGTCGCTGGTAATTTCCTCTGTCCCAACCGAGTCGGAGGCGGCTATGCACTGTTTCCTGAAACGCGTTTCAAGCTGCATCCTTTACTTCTCGCTTGCGGCCTGTTGGTTCGTCGCGGCGTGTTACGCCCCGGTCATTACCATCGACCACGGCCCGAATGCTCCGCAGCAGCTTTCGAAACCCTACGTCATCCTGGTTTCACTCGATGGCTTCCGCTACGACTATGCGAAGCGTTACCACGCCGAGCATCTGCTCGCCCTTGCCGCCGAAGGCGCGAGCGCGCCGGAGGGAATGCTGCCCGCATATCCTTCGATCACATTTCCCAACCACTACACGATCGTCACCGGGCTGTACCCCGAGCATCACGGCATCGTGACGAACAGCTTTTATGATCCGGGTCGGAAAGAGACTTACAGCTATCACGATTCCAAGTCTGTCACGGATGGCACATGGTATGGCGGTACTCCGCTGTGGGTTCTCGCAGAGCAGCAGGGCATGCGGTCCGCTTCTTTCTTCTGGGTCGGTTCAGAAGCAGATATTCAGGGAGTTCGTCCCACCTACTACCTCAAGTTCGATGGCACCTTTCCCAACCAAAAGCGGGTCGAACAAGTCCTGGCCTGGCTCCGTCTTCCAGCGGAGAAGCGTCCGCACATGATCACGCTGTATTTCTCTGACACGGACACTGCCGGGCACCGCTTTGGGCCCGACAGTTCGCAAGTCGCCGACGCAGTGCACGAACTCGACCGTGAGATCGGGAAGCTGATGGATGGCATCAAGGAATCGAAGCTGCCGGTAGATTTAATTGTGCTGGCCGACCACGGGATGGCAGAACTGAAAGGAGCGCCAATCGACCTTGATCACTACGGTTTGAACCCCTCGTCATTTGCCCCGATCGTGGGCCTGGCGTTGTACCCCAAGTCCGACGCCGATGCGCAGAAAGCTTATGAAGCAATGCGAGGAAAGAGCGACAAGTTTGCGGTCTATCGCCGCGCGCAAGTGCCCGCCTATCTCCACTTTGACAGCAATGCGCGCGAGGGCGACCCCGTTGTCGTCGCGAACGGCCCTTACTTCATCACCGTGGCCGCAAATCTCAGCGGTCCGGAGCATGCTCCTGTAGGAGCACACGGATTCGACGCCACCCGCATGCCAGAAATGAGGGCCCTTTTCGTTGCCGCTGGGCCCGACATTCGGCCGGGAGTTGTTCTGGAGCCGTTTGAGAACGTAGACGTGTATCCGCTGGTCGCCAAGATTCTGGGCCTAGACATCACGAACCTGAAGACCGGTCCGATCGATGGCCAACTCAGCGGGCTCGAAGGAGTTCTCCAAACAAAGTAGGGGGACGGAGCGCGTTTGAGCGCCAGAAACGCGGCCAAGAGTGTTAATCTTTCGAACTCCAGACCCCGCGTTTTCTCCAATATCCCGTAGCGCCTGTGGATCGTCCCATTTTCCAGCCAGATCCCGAATCCATCAAACGAAGTAGCCGTCCCTAACTCCAAGAATCTCAATAGTGAGGAGATACGGAATCCCACAGAAACATCCAAAAATGCATAGTAGCTGTTCGAAAATGCATCTATAATTTTGGAAGTAGTGTTATTTGTGGGACTTAGCGTCTCAGAAATGAGGCTCGACGTGGCAGCGAAGTTGCTCATTGAGGATCAATGGGATGTCGCTCCCACGCCTCCACAGCCTCCTAAGGGTCCGGGGCCAGTACCAAAAACCATGAATCGGGAAAGCCAAGCTCGATTTGTCGCCGTCCTGTTGTTTCTGCTGACCGTGGCTGCGGTGGTCTTTGCCGGCTTCAATTTTCAGAAGGAACGCGACTCTGCCGTTCCCGACGATGGCGTCTGGTGGGTGGAGCACGACGGCCGCTTGGTGGCCGACCGCGTCGATCCCGCAGGACCTGGAGCGAAAGCCGGCATCAAGCCCGAAGATCAGTTGGTTTCCGTCAATGGTCAGGAAATTAAAAGCACTCCAGGATTGGTGCGCCAGCTCTACAACACTGGCGTGTGGTCCAAGGCTACCTACTCGCTGATCCGCCAGTCAGTCACGCTGGATTCCAACGTCATCCTGATTCCCGCGGATCGATCCCTGAATAATTGGCTGCGCCTGATTGCCTTGATTTATCTGGGTATCGGCATCTACGTTTTGCTGCGTCGCTGGACCGCACCCGGCTCCACGCACTTCTACGTTTTTTGCCTTATATCTTTCATCGCATATTCGTTCAAGTACACCGGCAAGCTGAACGACTTCGATTGGACGATCTACTGGAGCAACATCGTCGCCTGGGTCTTGCAGCCCGCCCTGTTCCTGCACTTCGTGCTGACATTTCCCGAGAAGAGGCAATTCGTTCGTCAGCGCCCCTGGCTGCTGGCCTTGGCATACTTGCCCGGCGCCGCGCTTCTGGGAAGGCACATCATGGCCTTGCGCCTGGCGCAGGCGAGTGGGCACCTGCGCTGGGATATGGACCGCCAGGAAATGGCTTACGGAGCGGTGCTGTTTGTCGCCGCGGCTGCGGTCCTTTGGTACAGCTACCGTCTGGCGAGCACGACAATCCTCCGCCAGCAGCTGAAATGGGTAACGCGGGGCACCATTCTCGCCATTGTTCCTTACACCCTGTTCTACGTCGTTCCCTACCTGATGGGTTCGCTTCCTGCCACGGGGATGAAGTTGTCGGTGCTGTCGCTGGGGTTGCTTCCGCTTACCTTCGGCTACGCCATCTTCCGCTACCGCCTGATGGACGTTGACCTGATCTTCAAGCGTGGCGTGGTTTACACCCTGGCCGCCGCGGCTGTCGTGGGAATGTATTTTGGGCTGGTCGCGGGAGTCGCCACGCTGGTCCAGATGCGGCAGCCGGGCACGGGACGGATGGGCCTGATCCTGGCAGTGGTCGTAACCGCGCTGCTGTTTGATCCGGTGCGCAAGTGGATTCAGGACCGCGTCGACCAGTTCTTCTACCGCACCGTGTATGACTACCGGCGAACGTTGATTGAATTTGGCCGTGAGCTGGGTTCTGAAACGGATTTGACCGCGCTGCTGTCCTCAGTATCGGACCGCCTGTCGCGCACCCTGGCCGTGGACCGCATCGCGATCTTCTTGCGCGCTGGCGAAGAGGCCGATCAATTCGTCCTCTCCAAGTCCGTTGGTATGAATCCCATCGGTAAGCTAGACCTGACATTCCTGAGCGCGCCCCGCCCCGAGCCCGCAGGACACATGTTCTTCGAGAACACGCACCAGGTGCCGCGCGAAACCGCGGGATCACAGGATGCCATTGCCCGCCTCGAGCTGAACTACTACATCCCCTGCCGCGCGCAGCAAAAAACCGTCGCCGTGCTGGGCTTGGGAAAGACAACCAAGGGCGACTACCTCTCCAGCGAAGACATGGAGTTGCTCGAGACCCTCGGCGGCTATCTCGGCATCGCCATCCAGAACAGCCGGCTCTACGCTTCGCTGCAGCAGAAGGCGGCGGAGTACGAGCGCCTCAAGGACTTCAACGAAAACATCGTGGAATCCATCAACGTCGGCGTCATGGCGCTCGACATGGAAGACCGCATCGAGAGCTGGAACGCGCAGATGGAAGTGATGTATGCGCTACCGCGGTGGCAGACCCTCACGCAACCCGTGCAGAGCGTCTTCCCGCCGGAGTTCGTCGAGGAGTTCTACCGCGTACGGCAGAACGCCGGCATTAACAACCTGTACAAGTTCCGTCTGCAGACTCCGGCGGGTGAGACGCGAACGGTCAATGTGGCCATTGCACCGCTGGTGACGCGCACGTTCCAGGTGATCGGGCGCCTGGTCATCATGGATGACATCACCGAACGCGTGGAGCTCGAGAGCCAGCTTTCGCAAGCTGACAAACTCTCATCCATCGGTCTGCTGGCAGCCGGTGTGGCGCACGAGGTGAACACGCCTCTGGCCGTGATTTCGTCGTACACCCAAATGCTCGCCAAGCAACTGCAGGGCGATCCCCAGAAGTCGGGATTGCTCGAGAAGATCACGCGGCAAACCTTCCGCGCTTCGGAAATCGTCAGTAACCTGCTGAACTTCTCGCGCACCAGCGGAACCGAATTCGCCGATGTCGACATTAACAAGGTCATCACCGACACGCTCGCACTTCTCGAGCACCAGTTCAAAATTGCCAAGGTTCAAGTGCACTCGGAGTTGACCACAGGAATTTCCGCCATCCAGGGAAATCCCGGAAGACTGCAGCAGGTCTTCCTCAACCTGTTCCTCAACGCCAAGGACGCCATGCCGGGAGGCGGCACGCTGAACGTGGCCACCACCAATGGCGACATGGTCAGCGTACGAGTGTCCGACACCGGATCGGGCATCGCACCCGAACATATCCAACGCATATACGATCCCTTCTTCACGACCAAGACGGCCCCCAAAGAGGGTCAAAAGCGTGGCACCGGCCTGGGACTTTCGGTCACCTACGGCATCATCCAGGAGCATGCCGGCAAAATACGCGTAGAAAGTAATCCGGGGGCCGGGACGACCTTTGCCCTGGACTTTCCCCTGAGCAGGAAGGCAGTTCATGTCTGAAGCAGCAGTCATCGCGCGCGGAACGATGAACGGCGATCCTTCGCCAACCGGTTCAGTGCTCATCATTGACGATGAGGCCGAGATTCGCGAGTCTTTGCAGACTCTGCTCGAGATGGAAGGGTTCGAAGTCGAGACCGCAGTCACCGGGGAAGACGGCCTCTCGCAAATGGCGGACCACCCGTTTGATTTGGTGCTGCTCGATCTGACTCTACCCGGCCGCAATGGGATGGAAATTCTTTCCGAGATTCGTTCCCACGACTCGCGTCTGCCCGTCATTATGATTACCGCCTATGGCACGGTCGAAAACGCCGTGCGCGCCATGCAGTCGGGCGCTGCAAATTTCGTGCAGAAGCCGTGGGACAACGAAAAACTTCTCGCCGATGTGCGCGCCGCAGTCGGCTGGCGCCGGGCGGAAGAAGAAAATGTCCAGCTCAAGCGCGCTCTCAAGCAACGCTACAACTTCGAAAACATCGTGGGCAAGAGCGAGCCCATGCTGAAGATATTTGACCTGGTCGCGCAGGTGGCAAATAGCCGATCCACCGT
>CABEDQ010000249.1_pt1 | contig 52160 bp, 42 predicted proteins | sample 3423111 | NCBI WGS metagenome assembly CABEDQ01 (sample SAMEA5534331, study PRJEB31848) | metagenome | biome: tundra; feature: field; material: soil | place: USA | collected 2013-05 | depth 0.15 m
CCACACTGGCGCTACGCCCAGCTTGGCGGAGCATCCATTCAAGATTCTTTATCAAGAGAAATTCCGCGTTACCCTGAACACGGACAACCGGCTGATGAGTCATACCACGATGAGCCAGGAATTTGAAGCCGCCGCAGATGCGTTTGGCCTGTCCCTGGACGATTTTGAGAGGATCACAATCAATGCGATGAAGAGCGCCTTCTTGCCGTACAAAGAGCGCTGCAATTTCATCTATTCCGCTATCAAGCCTGGTTATGCCAGGATCCGGGAATCGGCAGGGCTAAAGACATCTTTTTGAAATTGCGTTACCGCACGGAGACTTCATGTGCCGTCTGGCCAGGCAGTTGATCCTTACTTTCACGCTTCCCGCGCTCTGTTCTGGCTATCTTTTCGCCGCTGCGGCGAACTTTCTTTTTTTGAGCTGTTCGCGTGGGATCGAAGGCGTCGGGCCCGGGCGGATTTCGCCGTTTACGACCTGCGCAAAAGTATCGCAACCGTGCTGTCCGCCTAACGCAGTTTCAACTCGCCATAGTGGTTGAAATTTGACACCTTGACTTCGTCGCTGCCGGGTAGATAGAAACCAAATTTGCCGGAGCTTAGGTTGCCGCTGGACTGGATCCAAGAGTCTAGGGAAAACCAGCCATCGCCTTGCTGGATTTGGTGCACGATCCGGTTGGATGTAACCACGATCTGGAAGGTCCGTGATTTCTTCTTGTCCGTTTTGAACGGAACTTTGGCTTCTTCTGTTTTCTTACCGTCACGCACTTCGCTGCGATAGAAAAAATTCTCATCCATCTGGAACAGTGCGTAGTTGCGGTCATCCGTGTAGTTGAATACCCACTGGAGAAGGTGCCCCTTGTCGAGAATGGCGCTAAATATAAACGTCCCTGCGGTCGAAGAAGAGTTATTCAGCACGAAACCTCCGCCGCGATGAACGAACCAGCCCTGGTTGGGCTTCCAGCTTGCGGCATCGGCGAAGTCCTGCATCCCGCTGGGTGCAAGCGAGAGAGGACCAATCGTACGTGATTCCCCGGCAACCACTTCCAGTGTGGCCGAGCGGGGAAAGTTCCCAACGCGAGCCGTAAGCTGGTAGGTTCCGGGCGCCACAACAACTGGGGTGCCACTGGTAACGTTGGTGGGGCTCTCTCCATCTTTCACAAGAGTCACAATCGCATCGGCAGGCGAGAATGTGACCTTCAACTGGCCTGTCGCGGCGTCCATAGCCCCTTCCGAGCCGCTCACAGTAACGGTCGAACCAGCAACGAAACGCTTATGAAGTATTTTGGGGTTGAAGCGCTCCCTGCGCAGTTCAATGGCGTGCTCGCCGGGAGTGACGGTTGGGTACCGAAATTTACCATCCGCTGGTAGCGTTCCAAGAACCACTCCGTCGAGCAAGACCGAAGTGCCGGCGACTCCGCCATCGATGGCGAGAGAAGCCGCATGCGGGACGGCTGCCAACACGAAATTAAGGCGGGCGAGATCCCCCTTGCGAATCGCAACTTGCCGTTCTGGCTGATTTTGAAATCCGTTCTTGGCTATGCGGACCGTGTAATCCTTAGGCGCCAGATTGGGAATTCGCAATTGTCCGCCCTTCGTGGTCCTTTTTTGAAGTTGGTTGTTCAGGTAAACCTGGACGTCGTCCTCGCCAGTCACGACGAGAAGAGTTCCAATATCCTGATCTGATAACAGGAACGCAGTGAGCGTGGGCGCAGCTCCCACATCGATGGCCACGGTGTGACGGTCAATACCTTGGCTTAGGCTCAACTGGTGGGGACCGGCGAGAACATTAGGAATGTCGATCCCGTCAACCCCGACCTCAGCGTCGGGCTGGCTATCCAACGAGATTCTTGCGTGAGGATCGTTGTAATAGACGTGTAAGCGGTTTCCCCAATTACTCACCACAACCGCGTGCCCACCCTTGGCGTTGAGCGGGCCGCTGATAATTGGGACGGAGCCTGCCGTGGCGGTGAAAGTAAACGAAGCTTCCGCTTGCGATCCGGTAAATTTTAGCTGGTGCGGTCCGGGTGCGAGATGGTCGGCAGTCCACTGCGCACCATCCAGTTCGAAGGCAGGTTGGTCGTCAAGCAAAACTTTGCCGGCACCCGTATCTGACGTTAGCTTTACTACCGGAAGCAGTGGTTGCAATGTCAGATCGACGGAGCCAGGTGCACCCGACCGAGCTTCAAACCCTGTCTGGGCCGTTTGATACCCGTCCAATTGTGCTTCGATCTGGTAGTTGTCGAATGGCAAGGTGACATCGAGGTCGGAGACGCCTCGTACTTCGTTGTTGATCCGAATGGTAGCGCCTGGAGGTGAAGCGTGGATGTGAACACTCATTGACGCCACCGGAGGCTGAGATGGGCGATGATGAATAACCTTCATCAGCACCAACGTCATAGCCAACAACAACACCAAAACTCCGGCTGCAATCGCCGTTATCTTTTTATTGAGCCTATTTAGCGGGTTTTGGAGCCCGCGCAGACGGCTTAGAACCGCAGCCCCGCTGGCTTTGGAAGCCCATAATGCCTGGACGGAACTACCCAGATTGGAGAAAAAGCGCGATGGCGCGGAAGCCGCATGTGGGCTAGGACTGCTGCTCTGCGTAGCTGACGGCGCAGATTCGGACTCGACCTCCATTGAATGCAACGATCGCGCCGAAGGCTTTCCTGGGCTGGACGGAGGATGAGGTCGAGGCTTGGTGGCCATGGCGCCTGGCGAGAAAAGCAGAGTCGCACTTGGCATGCTCTCTGTGCCCCCTGCGCCATCTGCAATAACGTTCGGGGGCTTCGGTTGACTACTTGCCGTGGGCCTTGAAAGCTGATCCAGGCTGTTCACCAGCGATCGAACTTCCGGATCGTCCGCATATCTTGCAGCCAGAGCCTTCGCGCGATCCCGATAGGATCGTATGGCCGAGATGTCTGTGACTTTTTCGGCTTCCCGCTTGAGGTTTCGAAGCTCTTCCAGATCGCGGCTGCGCGCTTTGGCCAGTTCTGCCTGAGCCATCTCACTTTGCAGGTTCTCGCGCGTCTGGAGCAGGCGCTTCTCATTGGGATAAGTAGCGAGGGCTTCTTCGATCCGCGCCAGCGCGCCCGCGAAGTCAGCCGTAGCCCGGAGTTTTCGCGCTTGTGAAAAACATTCATTGACGAGATGATCGCGCTTCCGATCGAGCACCACCGTTTGCAAATTCCTGGCCAAGGGATGTCCAGGGTTAAGCTCGAATGCCTGCTGGATGAGGTCTTCGGCAGCCTGCCAATCGTTCTCCACAAATAGCTGCGCTCGTTCGATCAGAGTATTGAATAGAACGTTCCGAGGAACCGGGTTCTTTTCATCGAGCTCATGAGCTTGGCGCAGAAGTTGAACGCCTTCAGGGAACTGACCCTGAGTACATAACCCCTGCCCTTCGGTCATCAGTCGTTGAACTTCCGTGGCCTGTTGGAGACTCGCCTCCGCAGCCTTTTTCAGTTCGGCTAACTCGGCGTCATTGGGAAATTCGGGTTCCGCCTGCTGCAGCAACTCCAGGGCTCGCGCGTAGGAAGCGGACTTCAGGCAGGCGTCGATCTGCTCCGCAAGGCGAGCTTTGGCTTCGATCCGCGATTGATTCTCGCGCCGCTTCTCTAAGCGCTCGATCTCGAAATTCAAACCCGGATAGCGGTTGTAGATGGTGCGCAGAATTTCCCAGTCGCCGAGCGCATCCCCGAACTGTTCCTGCTCTTCATGGAAATGAGCTCGGGCCACGATTGAGTTCACTAAGTCGCGCTTGTCCTCGACCAGGCGGAGCGCTCGCTGGAAGTGGAGTTCGTCGGGGTGGACCTTGAGCGCTTCCTTCAGGATGCCAACCCGCTTGTCAAGATCGGGCTCGCCCTCCACCTGCCGGTCTACTGTGGCGATAAAGGCCGACAGCTCTTGCCTTCTCTGTTCCTCAAGGTCGAACTTCAGAGCCTGAAAAAGAGCGTTGTTCGGATATTTCGAGAGCCATGTGTCACACAGCTGCAAAGCGTTACTGAGATTGCCGTCGGCCCGATGCTTGCACATTTCCGCATAAGCATTGTTGAGGGCATCGTGTTCCGAGCGAACCTGATCATAAAGGTTCTGGTAGCTGGTTCGCTCCGGACTGGAAGAATCCGGAGCCCGCCGGTCCAGTTCCAATACCAGCGCCAGCTTGGTCAGGGCGTGGCTGATTTCTCCTTGTTGCCAGGCGTCCATGGCAGCATGATGCAGTTGCCTTTTTTCCTGGCGCAGCTTGTTATATTCCTGCTCCTGGCGGTCCACTTCACCCAGCAACTGCATGGCGCGCGCTTCCGTAGGCTTCAACTGGAGCACATTCTGCAGACCTTCACGGGCATGAAGGTAGGCGTGATTGTCGATGTGCTGCTGTGCCAGACGGTACCAGTTCTCGATCTGACGCTCGCTGCGCCGGCTTTCTATCTTGCTCTTTAAGCCCATGGCCGCCGCGTTGCTCGGTTCCAATTGCAGAATTTCCTGAATTTTTTGCAGGGCCAAGGGATCTTCGTCTTCCTCGAAGCGGGCCTTCGCGCTGCTCAGCAACTGAGCAATGGTTTTCTGCCGAATCGATCGGTCGAGTTGCCGGCGCAGAAGCGCAATGGAAGTATCGATGTGGCCTTCTGCTTCCAATCCCGACAGAAGTTCTCCGGCGTACTGATAATCGCCTTCCTCCAGGGCCTTGGTAGCACGTTCCAACCTGGGGCGGAGCTGAGCGGCGTCGAAAAACTCAATCGGCTCATTGCGCAGCGCTTTGTTGAGACTCTCGCCGAAATCACGCGCGTTGGCGAAGCGGTGCCAGGGCTGTTTCGCCATCCCCTTATGTATTACGCGACTAATCGACTGATTCACTTCGCTATTGAGTTCCGACGCCGGCGGAGGGATTTGATGCCGGATGGCGTCGACAATTTCTTCTTCGTTGGCGCGGCGGAAGGGGTGCCTTCCAGTCAACGCTTCGTAGCACACCACGCTCAGCGAAAACAGATCCGAGAGCCCGGACAAAGGCTTACCTTCAAGCTGCTCGGGCGACATGTACAGCAAAGTACCCTTCAGGCCCACCGTCGTGTGAACATTCGTCATGTGAGCCACACCGAAATCGATAATCTTCACCGAGTCATCTTCCATTACGAAGATGTTGCTGGGTTTGAGATCGCGATGCACTAGACCGCGTTCGTGGGCTGCTTGTAATCCGCGGCAGACTTGGGACATGATCTCAACCGTGCGCTGCACGGTCAGACGGTGACGAGCATTGCGGATCAGGTTGTCGAGAGTTGTGCCCGGTAACAAGGGCATAACAAAGTAAGGCTTCTTCTGGCCGCTCTCTTCAAACTCTCCAATGTCGAAAATCTCGACGATGTTGGGATGGCTCATCGAAGCGAGCACATCGGATTCTTTGTAGAAAAGTTGGAGGGAGCTGGATTCGGGTATGTCGCGCAATGTCTTGAGCGCAACGTCGCGCCTGATTACTGTGTCATATGCGCGATAGACCAGACCCATACCGCCCTGGCCCAGGACGTCCTTCACATCGTAGCGGCCCGCGAGTTTCTGCGGCAAAACATGGGAAACCATGATACCCCTTCGCAAAGGCAGGATGACTAAACGAAATTTAGGGGGGATGTGCTGCTCCACGGCGCTAGTCCAACCGAGGAGCCTTCCAGGCCGGCAAGCCCGTGAAGAGACACGGTGTGCAATTTTACTCCAAAAAGCTCAAATTTATACGCTAAATAATCCATTTAATTACAGAGACATAGCGGGAAGCCTCAACGGACATGGACGAGCCAAGCTCGTCCGCAGGAGGAGAAACTCTTGCTTTTGACCGAGAACTGGGTACGCAGACTGTCTCGCGCTTAGTCTGCCGATACGCCGCAGTTGCTCAATCCATTGGCCACTTCGCGAGGCTCGGAGAGCTATCCCCTTCCGATCTTCCCGTCCAATCACTCTTGCCAGCAGCGTGTGGGTTTGGTCGTTGATGAGCAGCACAGGGTAATCCGTCGTTCCCCGAAGTCGCCAAGGGAAGCGCTCCGCTGCCGACCACCACACTTCGTCGACCTGAGTGGGAGTGCCACGCACTCACCGAACGTCCACGCCGTGCAACCTGGGCTTCACCTGCGAGGGTATTTTTCGACCTGGCATTTGGCGCCATAAAATTCGAGGGCTGTTGCTTCATATAAACTTGCATATTGCCCTGCTCTGCTGGGAGGTAACGAAATTGCTCGGAGAAAGTGGTTTGCCACTCAATAAGGATGCGCTTTGGTACAAGGACGCGATCATCTATCAGGTGCACGTCCGCACTTTCCACGACAGCAACAGGGATGGTATCGGTGATTTTCAAGGACTTGAACAGAAGCTCGATTACCTTCAGGAACTGGGGATCAGCGCGATATGGCTGATGCCATTCTTCCCCTCGCCTCTGCGCGACGACGGCTACGACATCGCAGATTACAACTCCGTCCATTCAAGCTACGGAACCTTGGAGGATTTCCGCAAGCTTCTGGAGTCGGCCCACGAGCGAGGAATCCGGGTCATTATCGAAATGGTGTTGAATCACACCTCCGATCAGCACCCGTGGTTTCAAGAGTCGCGTAGTTCGCAGAACAATCCCCGCCGCGATTGGTACGTCTGGAGTGATACCGACACCCGGTACAAAGGAACCCGCATCATTTTTCTCGACACCGAAACCTCCAACTGGGCATGGGACCCGACTTCGAAATCCTTCTATTGGCATCGCTTCTTTAGTCACCAGCCCGATCTCAACTACGACAATCCCGCCGTTCGGGAACAGATGTGGAATGTGATGAAGTTCTGGCTGGATATGGGTGTAGACGGCTTCCGGCTCGACGCGGTGCCGTACCTGGTGGAACGAGAGGGCACAAATTGTGAGAACCTGCCGGAGACCCACAATATTCTGAAGGAGTTGAGGCGAAAACTCGATGAACAATTCACCGGTAGGATCCTGCTAGCGGAGGCCAATCAGTGGCCCACGGATCTTCGCCCATATTTCGGGGACGGAGATGAATTTCATATGGCGTTTCATTTTCCGTTGATGCCCAGGATGTTCATGGGGCTGAAGTTGGAAGACCGCAAGCCCATCACTGAAATCTTGCAGCAGACTCCCGAAATACCGTCCTCCTGCCAGTGGTCCCTGTTCCTGCGCAACCATGACGAACTGACCCTTGAAATGGTAACCGACATGGAACGCGACTACATGTATGACATGTACGCCGAAAGCAAGACCATGCGGCTGAACCTCGGAATCCGGAGACGGCTCGCTCCATTGTTGAACAACGACCGCAGACGCATCGAGTTGATGAACGGGATGTTAATGTCGTTGCCGGGCACTCCTATCATCTATTACGGCGATGAAATCGGAATGGGCGACAACATTAGTTTAGGCGACCGCAACGGAGTGAGGACTCCGATGCAGTGGAGCGGGGAATGGAACAGCGGGTTTTCTAACGCGGAACCAGAGCGGTTGTATGCTCCGCTGATTCAGAATCCTGTGTATGGTTATCCTGCCGTAAACGTTTTGTCGCAGAGAGAAAGCGAACACTCGCTTCTCCGATGGATGCAACGCATCATAACGGTCCGTCGATCGACCGGAGTGTTCGGCCGGGGATCGATTGAGTTTCTTTATCCAGCCAATCATAGAATACTGGCCTATTTGCGGCGATTGGGCAAGGAAGCCGTGCTGGTGGTCAACAATCTTTCGAGCAGCGCGCAAGCTGTCGAACTGGATTTGCGGCGCTACAAGGGAAATATTTTAATCGAGATGTTTGGCAACAATATATTTCCGCGTGTGGGCGACCTGCCCTATCTGCTGACGCTGGGTCCCTATCAGTTTTTTTGGTTCCGGCTGCGACGAGTCTAGCCGAACGTAGATAATGGAAACTGTGACATAGGGTGCGTTATTGCGGGGGCGTTTCGGCGGTAATTCGCATGGAGTGAAAGTGGAGGATCAGACCTTTCTTACGGATGATTTTCTTCGCCAACTGATCAACGTCGGCGAGGTGGACATCCTTGTGGGTTTGCCGACCCACAATAACGCCAAGACCATCGGGTCGATCGTGCACAAAATTCAAAGTGGCATCCTGAGCGGGTTTCCCCGGGAGCGAGCCGTCATCATTAATGTCGATGGGGGTTCGCGTGACGGTACTCCGGAATTAGTAACGGGTATTTCTATCGACGACGTCCGCCCAGGCTCCAATCTGTACGCGCTCCGCACGCTGCACTCAATAAGCACGAAGTACGCCAGCAGCCCGGAGAGCGGAATTGCGTTGCGCACTATTCTGGCTGCGGCCGAACTGCTCCGCGCCAAGGCCTGTATCGTGATGTCACCCGAGTCCGCGAATATTGATTCCGAATGGCTCTCAAAGCTTCTGCGCCCCATTTATCGCGACGGCTTCGATCTGGTTACGCCCACCTATCGTAGACACAAGTTCGAAGGTCTACTGATGACCAACCTGCTGTACCCGATGATCCGCGCACTTTACGGGGTAAGAATCCGTGAGGCATACACGCCTGAGTTCGGATTTTCCGGCCGTCTCGGAAGCCAGTTCCTTGGCCAAAATGGCTGGAATGACGGAACCAGCGGGACCGGTGTCGAACTCCGCTTCGCACTGGCTGCGATCACGGGAGGATACCGTGTCTGCCAGTCCTTCCTTGGAGAAAAGGATCACATCGAGCGACGCGCCGCTGACCTGGTACCCACGCTGCGGCAAACTGTCGGCGCCTTGTTCTCCGCACTAGAGTCAGACTTTCCCGTATGGAGTGCCGTGACCGGTTCCAAGCCGGTTCCGACTACAGGGAGCGACCAGGAGTTCCTTCTGGATCCCGTGCGGGTAAATCGGAAACGAATGCGCGAGATGTTCTCGACCGGAGTTGCCGAATTGGAATCCGTCTTTCAATTAATCCTTTCCCCTTCCACCTGCGCAGAACTCCAGCGAATCGCCCGCCTGGGAGAAGAGGAGTTTCATTACCCTTCGGAATTGTGGGTCAGGACGGTCTACGAGTTTGCCGCGTCGTATCAGAAATCTGTGATCAGTCGAGATCATATCATCCAGGCTCTGGCACCGCTTTTCCGCGGGAGAGTGTTCACGTTCCTGATCGAGAACCGCAACGCTTCTGCGAACGATGTCGAGAGCAATATCGAAGCCTTATGCCTTGAGTTCGAGCGCTTAAAACCGTATCTACTGCAGATGTGGAAATCGAGAGAGTGAGGCAACTATGCGGGAAATGATTATCAGCGAGCTGACTCAGGCGCTGCACGAGCTTGCCAGGGGTTTCGCCCACTACCTTCCTCGTCTCATCGTAATGCTGATCCTTGCCTTTGTGGGCTGGGTGATCGCGTACGTTGTAAAAGTGGTTCTGCGCAGCATTCTGGGGCTCATCAAGTTCGACAAGCTTTCAGAAAACGCCGGCGCCGCGCAACTGCTCACCAAAGCCGCTCTACCGTCGGCGACGGAGATTTTGAGCCGGTTCGTCTTCTGGGTGACTTGGCTCGGCTTCATTCTGCTGGGTGTGAGTGTGCTCGGGATCCTGGGCCTGCAGGAGCAAATCGCAAGATTCTTTCTCTTCCTGCCCCGACTATTCGTAGCGATGATTATCATGTTTGTCGGACTGCTGGCAGCTAGCTTTTTTTCTCGCGCCGCTCTGTTGGCTGCCGTGAATGCGAATGTGCCTTCACCCCGGGTTTTGAGCCTGGCTATCCGCAGCATCATTATTGTTTTCGTATTGTCTATTGTCTTTGAAGAACTGGGTCTGGCAGAACAGACCATGCTGGTTGCCTTCGGAATTGCCTTCGGAGCCCTGATGCTCGGGTTGGCAATCGCATTCGGCATCGGGGGCCGACAGCTGGCGCAGCGCTTTCTGGAGAAGAAGTTTGTTCGGGGAAAAAAGGAGGAGGAGGAGAATGAAGACGAACTTTCGCCCCTCTAGGGAAGAATCCTAGAAGGCCCGGTTTCTTCAGCGGACTCACGAGGGGAATTCGGATGGACCATACCACTCTCGTTTCCGTCCCTGCACCCGGTCTATTGCGGCTAGATCCAGTACAACATGCTGCTGTGGTCCGAATGTCGAGCCGTGACAATTTCGTCAGCCAGTGCGCTACAGAATGTGGCCGAAGCCTCTGCTTCGCCGTCGTAATGCAGACGATATAGTTGACATTGCATTCAGCGCACGTCACCGGAAGGCTCTCATCCTGGATCAGTTCCGGCTTCGATGGCATAGCATCGTAACGGACCGTATCAGCATTCATGTGTCATTAATGCCAACACAACTTTGGTGAAAGCCAGACGCAAAGACCGTCAACGATCGTACAGAAGTGTTAGCCGTCGTAACTGATCACTAATTTCCTTTGTCAAAGTCTTCGAGTTGTAACGCCATTTCCAGTTTCCACTGACTGTGCCAGGTAAATTCATTCGGGCGTCACTGCCAAGACCCAATACATCTTGCAAGGGAATGATGGCGGTGTTTGCCACAGACGCCAAGACGGTGCGAATGAATACCCAATTGACCGGCTCGTCTTGAAATCCTAAGTATGCCCGGGTGAAATCGTGCTCGTTGCGAATGTCTTCCGCGGTTCGGGTGCTCTCCCCTACACCCGAACTGGTCCACCACCCAACAGTGGTGTCATTGTCGTGTCCGCCTGTGTACGCCACAAGTTCGCGAGAATAGTTGTGAGGACGGAAGCTGGGCCCTTGCGGATCGTTTCCGAACGCAAACTGAAGCAGGCTCATACCGGGGAAGCCAAATTGCTTGCGAAGAGCTTCTACTTCGGGAGTGATCACACCGAGGTTTTCCGCAACGAACGGCAGTTCTTTCAATTCAGTTTGCAGAGTTTGAAAGAACTCCGTCCCGGGGCCCTTTACCCACTTACCTCCAGCTGCCGTCGAGGCGCTGGCTGGGACCTCCCAGTAGGCGTCGAAACCGCGGAAGTGATCCAGTCGGACAAGATCAAACAGTTTGAGCGATGCCCGGACGCGATCAATCCACCATCGGTGACCGGAAATGGCCGACACATCCCAGCGATAAAGAGGGTTTCCCCAAAGTTGACCTGTCGCGCTGAAATAGTCGGGTGGAACGCCTGCAATGGCGGTGGGTCTGCCCTGCTCGTCCAAACGAAACAACTCACGATGAGCCCATACATCAGCGCTGTCGTGTGCGACGTAGATGGGGATGTCGCCCATGATGCTTATCCCGCAACGACTGCAGTGAGTTTTCAGCTTCTGCCATTGTCGGAAGAATTCGAACTGCGCAAACTTGTGAATCTCAGTCTCGGAAGACAATTGATTCCCCAATTCTCTTAGCAAGGCGAAGTTCCGTTGTCGTATTCCCGCGTCCCAATGCACCCAAGCCGCGTCCTTGTAGACCTTCTTGCACGCCATGAAGAGCGCATAATCGTCCAGCCAATCGCTGTTGCTTTGGCAAAAAGTGTCGAAAGCGCGACGGTCAGCATGGGTACTGTCCACAAGAAAAGCATGAGCGGCTTTGCGAAGCAGCCCCTGTTTAAAGTCGATTACGCGGTCGTACACGACGTGCTCATCAGGGAGGTTCGGTGAATTGGTCAGGTCTTGCGTGGACAGAAGGCCTTGCTCACGGAGGGCTTGCAAATCGATGAATAGAGGATTGCCGGCGAATGCTGAAAAGCACTGGTAAGGAGAATCGCCGTATCCGGTAGGGCTCAATGGCAATACCTGCCAGATCTTCTGCCCTGACTCGGCCAAGAACTCCACAAACTCGTGAGCAGAATTTCCGAAATCGCCAATACCGTGGCCACCGGGAAGAGATGTTACATGGACAAGGATTCCACTACACCGAGGAAGGATCACTCAATTAACGTTATGCTTCCGAGGGCAGCCACGCAAGAGGCAGCCTTGCGGGAGTGCGCCCGCCCCGGTGGGCGGGTGTCTCAGTTGGATCGCCGGAGTCCCGCCACACGATAGCTGAGAGGTTGGAGACTCGCAGACAGGAGATGGAGCAGCAGAGGTCACTCACCTTGCAGGCGGTTGATCGGCTTACCATCATCCTCATTCTGGTGCATCCTGACCGCGAAGTTCCGACATCGCCCACCTGCACCCCGATCCCGAGACTGAGGCGACGCCGATGCGAGTTGCGGCCGCGAAAGCGTGTACCGGGTAATACGATCTCGTGGCCTTTTTTGAAAGGGTTGGATTTTCGACTCGCTTGAAACAGTCGTGAAGGTTGTCAGGCCCCGCCCGAAGAGAGATTGCGCAATAGCCTGAGAAAGCGCCAAGCAAGGGCAAAGACTGGGCCAAGCCGCGCGGTGTTCCTTGTGTTACCTTTAGGGTTCGACGGCATCTCAGGACTCCGATAAGCGTCCCTTCATGCCAGACAGTGTCACGGAACGAATGCTTTGAGGGAGATCGCTTGCGCCCAGCTCGAATAGCCCCATTACTCTTTTTCTTACTGCCAGTTCTGGCAGCCTTGATGGCCGCCCAGAATGAACCGGCCGGGGATCCTTCGCTCCCACCTCCGCCGCACGAAAAGCAGGTCCATCTCAAGCACATCCTGGTGATTGGCCAGACCAAGGGATTCGAGCACGACTCGGTTTCGGATGGCATGGCTGAAATCTACAACATGGGCCACGACAGCGGTCTCTGGGATGCCACGCTACGCACCGATGCCGAACTCATCACGAAGAAAGACCTGGGAAGAAACGCGAAGAACCTCAATTACTTCGATGCCCTAGTCTTTGTGAGCACGACCGGTGAACTTGACCTGGACGACAGCCAGAAGAAAGATATGATGTCGTTCATCGAGGACGATGGAAAAGGCTTTGTCGGCGTTCATGCTGCCTTGGACACCAACTACAAGTGGCCCGAATATGGCGAGATGATTGGCGGCTGGTTCGACCAGCACCCGTGGTCCACGTTCAACGCGCCGATCGTCAACGAAGACCCGACCTTCCCCGCGGTCCGTCACTTTCCTGGAGCATTCGTTAAGTACGACGAAATCTATCAGCCCAAAGAGTGGTCGCGCGAAAAAGTTCATGTCCTTCTCAGCCTCGATCCCACGAAACTCAATTATGCGAACAATCCGCGTGTGCATAGAACGGACCATGATTTCGCCGTGGCATGGGACAAGACGTATGGCAAGGGGCGTGTTTTCTATTCCACCCTCGGCCACACTGAAGAGGCTTGGAACGACCCCGATATCCGCAAGATGTATTTTGAAGCGATTAAATGGGTGCTGGGCATGACGGGGGGGAGTACGGCTTCTCATCCGCGGCCGCAATCGCCCGGCGATCAACACTGAGCCCCTGAAATGAATTTTCTTCGTTCAACTTTGCATTGGAGTGTGCTGTTGGCGGGGCCGTTGCTCGTGAGCCTCGCAGTTTCCGCGGCGCAAACACCTACCCCCAAGGTACAAGCAGGAAGCGGAGTCAAACACGACGTCACGCCTGTGCCCAAGTCATACCCGCCGGATCTGGTCCAGAAAGGCAGCGCGCTTTTCCGGCAAGATTGCTCCTTTTGCCATGGCCGCAATGCTGGGGGTGGGGAGAGTGGACCGGATCTCACACGATCCAAGCTGGTGACGGAGGACGTGGATGGAGACAAGATCGGCCCCGTGGTGCGTAATGGACGCCCCGACAAAGGCATGCCTCGCTTTGACCGTTCGGTTGAGGAGATTGCCAGCCTGGTAGCGTTTATCCACACGCGGCAGAACGATGCGCTCACGAAAACCGGCGGACGCAAGGGGGTGGATGCCTCGGATCTCCAAACCGGAAACGCCGAGGCCGGCAAGCAATATTTCAACGGTGCAGGCGGATGCGCAACCTGCCACTCGCCAACCGGGGATCTTGCCGGGATCGCATCGCGTCACCAGGGCCTCAGACTCGAAGAGCAAATGTTATATCCCAGGCACGCGAAATCGCGAGTTACGGTAACACTTGCTTCCGGTCAAGCGATCACCGGTACCCTGGCATACCTGGATGAGTTTACGGTTGGACTCACGGATCCTACGGGTTCGTATCGATCCTGGCGGACCCGCGATGTGCAGTACAAGGTCGACGCGCCTGTGAACGCCCATGTTGAACTGTTCAGTAAGTACACAGATGACGACATCCACAACCTGATGGCGTATTTGCAAACCTTGCGTTAGGCCGCTGAGTTCTGGCTCGTTCTTTACGAGAAGTTCGAGGATCCCAATCAACATGAATTTTCTGAATGGATTTCTATTTGCTGTGAGCGCACTCATCGCGCTCGCATCTCCCGGCGTGATGCTGGCGCAAGGGGTGGATGAGCGTATGCTTCTGCATCCGCCAGCCGACAGTTGGCCGGGGTATCACGGTGACTATTCCGGCCGACGTCATAGTTCGATCAATCAGGTTACTCCGCAGAACGTAAAGAGTCTGGCTCTTGCCTGGGCGTTCCAGACCGACCAGACCGCGCCAATCAAGTCCTCGCCGTTGCTGGTAGATGGCATTCTGTACTTTACGGTTCCGGACAATATTTGGGCTGTGGATGCACGCTCCGGCCACCAGATTTGGCACTACAACGTCCCGACGAGCCAGGGGGAGCACATTGGGAATCGCGGCGTCGCTATGTACAAGGGGTATCTATTCTTTATGACTCCCGATGCGCACCTTGTATCCCTCAATTGCAAAGATGGAAGCGTGCGCTGGAAAGTACAAGTTGCAGATGTAACAAAGGGCTATTGGACCAGCATGGCGCCTCTGGTCGTGGGGAACCGCGTGCTCATTGGTGTTTCCGGAGATTTCGATAACCTGAGCGGCTACATACGGTCGATTGATCCGGAGACGGGCGCAACCCAGTGGCAATGGAACTCCACTCCTCCGGCTGGAACCCCTGACCAAACGACTGGAGGAATGACGTGGATGACGGGAACTTATGATCCCGATCTCAATCTTGTCTACTGGGGAACCGGAAATCCTACTCCCGTCCTGAAGGGCTCGACGCGGCCGGGCGATGATCTTTACACGTGCACCATCGTCGCGCTAAATCCGGATACGGGCAAGCTAGTGTGGTCCTTCCAGGTCTCTCCACACGATACGCACGACTGGGATGCCGTTGAGACTCCTGTGCTGGTCGACGGAGACTTCCACGGCGAGCCGAAGAAGATGCTCATGCAGACCTCGCGCAACGGCTACTTCTTTGTGCTTGACCGCACCAACGGAAGGAATCTCTTGACTGTTCCTTTCGGGCCCGTGAATTGGTCGCTAGGAGTCGACAAGCAAGGCCGTCCGATTCCAAATCCCGCCAAGGAGCCGGCGCCCGATGGACGTCTCATTGCGCCCGACGAGGGTGGTCTTACCAATTACCGTTCCCCCAGCTTCGACACCAAGAACGGCTTGTTTATTGTTGATGCGCATCCTAGCTGGAGCATCTACTTTGCCAAGCCAGCCGATGGCGTCTACGGATGGGCAGGCGCAGACTACGACGTTTGGGGCAAGGGCGTGATCGACGCCATCGATTACCAGACCGGCAAGATTCGTTGGAGTCACGAACTTGGACCCGAAGGGTCAGGCGCGGGCGTGCTGACGACGGATTCAGGGCTCACCTTCACCGGCGACGCTATGGGCAATTTCCTTGCGTTGGATTCGAGCGACGGCAAAACGCTTTGGCACGCAGGCTCAGGCTCGCACATCCAGAGTTCTCCAATCACCTACGAACTCGACGGTCGCCAATACGTGCTGACGAGTAGCGGCGGCGTATTGTTCGCATGGACACTTCCGGAAGCGTAAGGAATCGAGTCGCTCACGCGCCGGGGACATCCATCCAGCCTCGCCTCCGATGGCTTTCAAGTGCAGCGTTGAGGATCGTTAGCTGGCGCAATCCATCGGTGAACTGCGGATACTCGGCTGCGCCCGGTGCGCTGATCGAGCCATAGAAGCGCCGAAAGACTTGCTTGAATGTGTCGTCGTAGCCTTCACTGTGGCCGCCGGGAAGATCGGCGTAGCCGCGGGCTCCAGGCTTGAGCAGTGACGGGTCTTTCACGAAGATCTCATTGCCGCCGTCGCGATGACCTAGCCAGAGTTCGTCGGGCCGCTCCTGATCCCATGCGACAGAAGACCTTGTGCCATAGATCTCGATGCTGAGCCGGTTCTTTCGTCCGGCGGAGACCTGGCTGGCAGTAACGCAGCCGCGCGTGCGCGCGCCCATTCGAAAGAGAACTGCGCCAAAGTCTTCGGTCTCTACGGGTGTCTCAATGTAGTCTTCCGGCCCCATCAATTTGTTGGCAAACGTCTCCACTGAATGCTTCGGCTGCTTGCGCGTCTTATGAAAGGTCTGAAGATCGGCGCAGAGAGTAGTCACGCGCAATCCCGTGATGTGCTCGGCCATATCAAACCAGTGCGATCCAATATCAGCCATACAACGCGAAGGACCACCGGCCTTTGCGTCGACACGCCAGTTCCAGTCCGTGTCGTACAGCAGCCAGTCCTGAGAATAAGTGCCCTGCAGGACGAGAATCTCACCCAGATCGCCGTCTTCGCGCAGGCGGCGCATCTGCTGCACCATGGGGTAATAACGCAAATTGTGACAAACGCAGTTGCGCACTCCTTGCCGGGTGGCGAGCGAGACGAGTTCCTCCGCCTCCGCCACGGTTGTGGTCAGCGGCTTCTCACAAATTACGTGCTTGCCGGCCTGGAGCGCATCCTTCGCCATGAAGAAGTGCTGCGCATTGGGCGTACAGATGTGGACTGCATCGATCGCGGGATCGCGAAGGACATCGCGGTAGTCAGTCATTGCAGGAACGGAGAAAGCGGCGCCCAGGCGTCGTGCCGCTTCTTCGTTTCTGCCTGCAATCGCAGCGGCTTCCACAAATCCCACTCGCCGAACTGCTTCGAGATGTACACGGCCCATAAAGCCGGTGCCGAAAATTGCCGTTCTGATTGTTTTCATCCTAAGTTCCCATCCGTTTCGTACTAGGACCACCAGGCACTTGCAGCCTGCTCGCGGATCACAATGCTGTTGAGAAAGTTCGCCGCTTTGGTCAAACCCTCGCCCGGTGAGAGCAGGCTGTCCTCGTGTTCGATGGAGAGTACGGAATCATAGTCAAACATACGTAGCGTGGAGATAAACTCGCTCCACCACTCGGCCCCGTGCCCGTAGCCACAAGTGCGGAAGATCCAGCTGCGATCGCGTTCTTGGGTGTATGGTTTGGTATCGAGAACGCCCGTGCGAACCAGGTTCAAAGGATAGAGCTGCGTGTCCTTGGCATGGACGTGGAAGATGGAGCCTGCGAGGACGCGGATGGCGGCGATGGGATCGATGCTTTGCCAGAAGAGATGACTCGGATCAAAGTTGCAGCCGACGGTCTCTCCTGCGATCGAGCGGAGCCGGAGCATTGTCTCCGGGTTATACACTACAAACCCGGGATGCATCTCGACGGCGATCTTGACGCCGTGGTCCGCGGCGAATTTGGCGTGGCCAATCCAATAAGGCGCAACCACCTCGTTCCACTGCCAGTCGAGAACTTTGCGGTAGTCCGGAGGCCAAGGGCAGGTGACCCAGTTGGGAGCGCTAGCATGCGGTGAATCGCCAGGACATCCTGAAAAGTCAACCATCACAGGGACGCCAAGCTTTTCAGCGAGCAGAATCGTCTTCCGGCTTACCTCGCGGTGTTGCTGCGCCTGGGACATATCGGGATGCAGCGCGTTGCCGTGACAACTCAAGGCGCTAATGCTGACGCCATGATCGCTAAGAATGCTCTTGAAATCAGCAAGGGCCGAAGCGTCTTCAAGCATGGAGAGCTTGCAATGCGCATCGCCGACATAGTTTCCGGTGGCAAGTTCGACGGTACCAATCTGGAGCGCCGCAAGTTTCTTGAGAACTACGGCTAACGGCAGTTGCGACAACAAAGGCGTAAAGACTCCAACGCGCATGGCGATTTCTATCTCCCATCTCTAGTAGACAGCCGCGGCGCTCATCTTACGCCTAAGAGAACCATTGAGCGACCATCCGCCCAAACGCTATCCGGAACGACCTCTTGAGCAGTGATCATCGTTGGGCCGCCGGCCCAAAGGTCCTCCACCGCGATCGCGGCTCGCGTTGTACCGCGTGCTGAAACGTACGCACCATCGGCAGCAGCATAGCGTCATACCCAAAAGCTCTGGCGCCTTTTCACAGCCCGAAAGATAACGGGAGTCGTCGACTCCATCAACTCGTCTGCACGAGGGTGCTATCGAGGCAGCAATTCGGCAATTCGGGCGGGACGGCAGAAGATCGACGTGGGTTCCGAGCAGGGATCGGCAGTCGTGAACGGCTGAGCGGGGGCTCAATGCCAAGGCGGACAGATACAGAATAAGCCAACAGCACGGGGGCACCACTAGGGCTTGCGTAAAACTGTGCGTAAAGAATTCTTGAAAATTAGGCTGGGAAGTTGGGTTTAGAGTCACCGAGCCAGTTCATGAGATTGGCTCAACCCATTGAAACCAAATGGAGAATTTGGTTGCGGGGGGTGGATTTGAACCCCCGACCTTTTGGGTTGTGAGTCCAGAACTATTAGTAATTTCAACAACTTACAAGACGCGGGTGGCCCTCGAAAAACCTTGTAAGTGACGTTAAGGAACCGTTAGTGGACAGCTAAAGGACAGGGAACGACAAGCTTTATGGTTACGGCGAAATCATCATCTCAGTCTTCGAGCGTGGGCAATGTTTTCAGCACCTCACTAGCTCTGGGCCGACTGAGGACCGGATCGTCCTTGCGGATTTTTCCGTCCCGGAAGACAAGCACACGCCTAGCGAATTGTGCGATGTCAAGTTCGTGAGTCACCAGCACGATCGTTAGCCCCTTGTCGTTCAGGTTCTGAAAGATCTCCATGATCTCGACTGAAGTACGGCTGTCGAGATTGCCTGTAGGCTCGTCTGCCAGCAGGATGGAAGGACGATTCACCAGAGCCCGGGCTATCGCCACCCTTTGTTGCTGTCCGCCCGACATCTGAGATGGGAAATGCTGTGCCCGTTCAGCGAGACCGACCATGGTCAACGCATCGGCGGCACGTTTTCGGCGCTCTGTTTTGTCGATCTTCGCGTACAGCGTGGGTAGTTCCGTGTTCTCAAGGGCCGTCGTGCGGGCCAGCAGATTGAAGCCCTGGAAAACAAATCCAATCTTCTCGTTCCGGATGAGTGCCAGGGCCTTCTTGTCGTGTTTGGAAACATCGATCCCTTCGAGTGAGTATCTTCCCAAGCTGAGTCGGTCCAGACAGCCAAGAATGTTCATGAAGGTGGATTTGCCACTCCCGCTCGCCCCCATGATCGCCACGAATTCGCCTCGGTGGATTTCAATGCTTACACCGCGCAACGCGTGCACCCGTGTCTCGCCCAATTCGTAATATTTGTGCGCGTCCTCTACACGAATAACCGCGCTCGCCGCAGAAGCGGTTCTCGTGGCGTCGAGTTGGTTGACAGCGGGTACGGTTTCCATGGTTGGCTTGGAACTGTTGCCTTAGCGCCGTAAAGCGCCCAGAGTCTGGCCTTTGGGCCCCACGGATCGAATAATCACGTCGTCCGATTCCTTCAGTTCCCCTTTAAGAACTGAGCTGACCTCCGTGTAGGCATGGTCTGTTATTCCAAGAGAAACCTTCACCGGCTCCATCGTTTTGTCCGGATGCAGTTTCCACACTACGGCAGTCTCAGCTTTTGGTGCACGCGGCAGATTCTGGGCTCCCGCGGCCTTCTCACCCCCTGTCACCGCAGATTCAGACGCAGCCTGTGCCCCATCTACTCCTTCGATCCCATAGCGCTTGTAAAACGCCAAGATCTCTTCGGGAGCCATCGGGGGTTTGTATCGCAGTGCAGTGTTGGGCAGTTTCAATGCGTTCTGTACCGTGGCCACTGGAATGGTCACGTATGCCGTCATGCCTGGGAACAGTTTTAACTCAGGGTTCGCGAATTCTATGATGGTGTCATAGGTGACCACACTTTGCACCATAGTCGGATTCATCCGGACCTGGCTGACAACCCCCTGAAAAGTTTGTTTCGGGAGGGCGTCCACTTTAAAAGTGACCGGTTTGCCGACCTTAATGTTGTCCACGTCCGACTCGTCGGTCTTGGCATACACCCACATCTTCGTAAGATCCTGCGCGATGGTAAAAATAGTTGGCGCTTGCAGGGACGCCGCTACGGTCTGCCCTACATCCACATTTCGCGCGACCACGGTGCCGTCGATCGGAGAGCGAATCACGGTGTAATCGAGATTGGTCTGGGCGACGGTGACCGCAGCCTCTTTGAGGCTGATTTGCGCCTCTGCCTGGGTGATGTTCGCCTCCGCGGCGTCCACCGATGCCTTGGCCGCTTCGTAGTTCGATTGAGCAAGGTCCAGTTGCTGCTTGCTCATGACGCCATCTTTGGTCAAGCCGACGGCGCGATCGTAGTCGGCCTTGGTCTGCACCAAAGCGGATTTCGCTTTTTCAAGATTGGCTCGGGCCGCAGCCAGGTTGGCCTCTGAGTTTTTCAAATCCGCCGCGGCCTGCAGCAGAGCTCCCTTGAACAACGCGGGATCAATGAGAGCGACAACGTCCCCCTTATGCACGCGAGAGTTGAAATCCGCATTCAGTTTCGCGATGGACCCGGACACCTGCGATCCCACTTGAACAGTGATCACGGAGTTGATGGTTCCCGTAGCCTCCACAACATCGTGGATCTCCCCGCGTTCCACCTTCGCGGTGAAATGCTGCACTTGCGTGTCCCGGTGCAGTCCTAACGCGACGAACAATCCGGCCACGGCCACAACGGCCGCTAAGATGAGCCACTTGCGTTTTGTCATTTATGTATGGTCCCGAAAATCACAAACCCTTCACTCGTATCGCAGCGCTTCGATCGGATCAAGCCGAGACGCCTTGCGCGCGGGGTAATATCCGAAAAATACTCCGACAGCGACCGAGAACATCGCGGCCACCACGACCGCCTCAACCGACATCTCGATGGGCCAACCCAGGGTCTGTCCTACCAAATAGGAGCCAACGATCCCAAAAAGCACTCCGGCGGCGCCCCCGACCAGGCTCAGCATGATCGATTCTCCCAGGAACTGAAGCTGGATGGCTGCTTCGGTTGCTCCCACAGCCACTCGCACTCCGATCTCACGGGTACGTTCGGTAACGGAAACCAGCATCACGTTCATAATCCCAATTCCTCCAACGATCAAAGAAACCGATGCGATTGCGATCAGGAGAATGGTGAGAGTCTTGCTCGCGTCGAGCTGCGCTTGAATGATGTCCTCCGGATTCCGGATATTAAAGTCATCCTCCTCCTCAGGACGCAGGTGATGTCGATCCCGGAGTACAGCAGTTGCTTCCTGTCCGGCCATCTTGACTACGTCGGCTGACACTGCCGAGCAAAGAATGTCGTCCAGCCACGTAATGCCCTTGATCTTCTTCATCGCAGTTGTGTAGGGCAGGATGATCGTATCGTCCTGATCCTGCCCGGAAAGCGAAAGCCCCTTCGGATGAAGGGTCGCCACCACTTTGCAGGGAAGGTTACTCACTCGCATCACTTTTCCGATCGGACTCTCAACGCCGAACAACTGATCCCGAACCGTTCGGCCAATCACGCAAACGTCGGCCGCGCGGTCCGTATCTTCCTGTGAAAAGATCGCCCCCTGATCCACGTACCAACGTTTGATGTCGAAGTACTCGGGCGAAACGCCACGGTAGGAGGTATGCCAATTCTGATTGCCGTAGACCACCTGTACTGGATCGTCCACATTCGGCGAAACACTCTTGATAAGAGAAATCTGGTTCTTGATCGCAATGGCATCGGCCATCACCAGCGTGCTCGTATCATGCGTGCCCGTGCGCACTCCGTTGACCGCCCGGCCCCCAGCTTCGATCCAGACGAAGTTGTCCCCGAGGTTGTTCAGTTGTTGCTGGACTCGCGCCTGTCCTGCGTTGCCGATTGCCACGACACAGATGACCGCCGCAATCCCGATGGTGATTCCCAGAACCGTCAGGATGCTTCGCATCTTGTTTCTGAGCAACGCAACCAATGCGGATCGAAAGAGCGCTCCGTAGTTCACAGTTCCACCGCCTCCTCGCGCGCCGTTGCCGGAAAGGATAAGTGTACTTGACAATAAATCGGTTCTCGTAGAACTGAGTCTGCGGAGACGGTCAGGCGTAGTGGCACACAAGCAATATACTGATGATTACCTGAAGGCCACGTGAAGACGAATTCACTGAGAGGCTTGCGATGAGAAGACGGCGCGGTCTGAGTCATGTTGGGGCGCTAGCAATATTGGTTTCGGTACTCGGCTGCACAACAGCCGCGACTCCCTCCGACAACCCTGAATCGGTGCCACTGAAGCAGGTTGCGGACGTGCCTCTGCCAGGCCCCGCGGTGCGCTTCGACTACCAGAGTCTCGACGCGTCTCATGGGCGCCTTTACATCGCGCACATGAACGCAGATCAGCTCGTATTTTCCGATCAGGATCAATCGCGGACTGTAGTCGTAATGAGCTTCCACAAACCCACCATTCCAGGTCGGCCCCGCAGCTCCCAGTGGCAAACTCCCTGGTTGATTGGCCGGCACTGAATTTCCCAGAAACACATTGTCCTGCCCGTGCATATAGAAAGTCTGAAAATCAAACTTCCCCAGGTACCACTGCCCATAAGCTCCCACACGGTAGAAGCTGCGGTCTCCCGCGCCGGTTCCGGGAATTGTTCTGCCCCCGCTAGTCTGAAAATACGCCGGAGACTGGCCGAAATATCCGTAGATACCAATTCGCTGCATACCCAGCTTGGGAACCTCAAAAGCCTGGTTGAGGTTGGTGTAAACGTCGTAGGTGCTATTCGAGGGCAGCCCGGTTTGACCGTTGTTACTACTTAGCACGGATACCGAGTAACGTCGGTAGTCATCATCGGAGTGTCCGGAAAGCTCCACGCCAAGCTGAGGTCCGCCGATGCCCCCAAAAACATTGCTGTCACCCAGGGGTGTGAAGAAGTAGTTGAAATAAGTGCCTCCGGTACCACTGAGCGTCAGGATTCGCTCCTGAGAAATTAGCTCATCCAGTTCAAATTTTCCCATTTTCAGGTTTAGCCAGCGCGAACCGCCGAGGTTGTCCAGGCGGGCCCAGGCTTGAGCCAGTGAACTGCTCCCGCTATTGATGAATGGCTGAACAAAGAACGAAATGTTCCTGGAAAGTGTGCCAGCCGTCACAATATCGAGACTATTCAAGTCGAAGCCCGATGTAGTAACGGCCCGCTCCACCTGCCCACCGCCGGCGTTCCCGGGAATTATGTCCACAGCTCTGCGATTATTGCTTTCACGATGCCACGACGTGTTTATGCGAAACGTGATGGGCCAATAGGCAGGTTCCTGGTAGATTGGGGCATCACGACCGTTGCCCAACTGATATCCGTTATCCTTGAAGGTCTGACCAAAATTGTTGAGCATGGGCCATGCCTCGTGACAAGCGGAGCACGGCAGGCCGTACTTGCGCGCGAAGGCGGGAATACCATATGCCGGCTGTACGCCCGTCAAGAGAATTCCCAGAGCCAACAGCTGCATTCCGATCCTTCTGAAAGGCAGCATTTCCATGTTTCCTCCTAACCTTCACTCAGCGCACACTCTGCCAGAAGGGTTGCAGCTTTTCGTGAGGAACAAACTTGTAGCCAACCCCATGAACGGTTAGAAGAAAAACGGGGCAATCAGGATTGTTCTCGATCTTCTGCCGCAGTTTCAGGATGCAGTTGTCTACAGTGCAGTAACTAGAGCGTTTCCGCTTTGGCCAGACGGCAGTTATCAGCTTTTGGCGTGACACGACAATTCCCGACCTGGACACTAAGAACTTCAGTACTTTGAACTCCTGGAGAGTTAACACAAGCGGCTGATCAGCCCGACAGGGCTCCATTTTTCTGAAATCCAGGGAGATCTCGCCAAACTGCGCCACCTGACTAATTCTCCCGGCGTGAAACTCTGTCATGTTCAGCTTTGCGGTTACCGTGGAATCAACGTTGAGGCATAACTTAACGCTGGCGACCCGACGGCTTGTCACAGAAATGTCACATTCTTGTTAAATCCGTGCATTACTGGTTCGATCCTAAGACTAGAGGGCAAATCTATAGCCGACATTGTGCAGACCAAGAGCTTGATCTCACGACACACGCAAGTTGTCCGCTGGATGTAAAAAAACTGTCATTTGTTTATCCGATTTAACTAGAAAAACAGTTGTATGTCTGAGCAGAATCCGGAGATGTGACTGTCTCTCGCGGGAATGTGAAGGTGCTGGTCGCGTAAGGGGCGTTTTCCATCCTCACGCACACGCGGTTTGGGTCGACCTCGATCCTGGCGCATACGTGCAACGTCGCAGCGTCAATAAATCCAACATCGGGAAGGAGCCGTGATGAAAAAAGAGAGACCAATGACTTTTGTTTCTCCGATCAAATAGTCAACGATTGCGGCGAAAGATCGGTTCGTGTCGATTACTCCAGTCGCTTTAGCTCCTGCTTGGCTTCCGGAAAATCTGGCTGCAGCTTGAGCGCGCTCTTAAGCTCGGTCACCGCTTCCGAGCTCCTTCCATCTTTTTCGAGCACCTGAGCTAGAGGTGACCTGATGCGTGCCGTTAGCAAATGGATCGTTCTCGCCGCCACTCGTTTTCAAGGGCTTACAGTCGGACTCAGGGCCTGCAAGTCGGACTCGGGTGATTTTCCAGCACCGTGATCTTCCGGAAGTAACTCTTCGGGAAATATTCGCTGAACGAAAGAAAATGGCGCGGCCGAAGCCGCGCCATTTACCCACAGCCTGCCTTCGGAAAATCAGGCGGTTCCCGATTACCCAAGTCCAGCGCATAAAAAAATCGGGGGCTCGTTCGAGCCCCCGATCAGGAATGAACCAATTTCGAACTAGAAATAGAACTTCGCTCCTAGCTGCACCAGTCGGCTAGGCGCCACGCTTGTGACCTGTCCGAAAGTGCTGCTTTCCACGTTGCCGTTCACGCAGGGGAACGGACCCGCAGGGTTACAAAATTGGGTGTGGTTGAAGACGTTGAAGGCTTCCAGTCGCAGTTGCAGATACTGCCTTTCGTTTGCGGGCCGGAAATGGAGGTCCTTCTCCAACGCCATGTCCCAGTTATTGATGCCAGGACCGGCGAAGCTGTTACGCCGGACCCCACCAAACGTGCCGATTGCCGCAGGCGCAAACGTGGTTGGCCCGCTAGATTGGGTACCCACAAACCAAGCGTGGGGAACGACCTTATTCCTTTGGTTTGTGTAAGCGAGCGTTCTTGGATTGCCCGTGTGGATGGCTCCAACTTGCTGTGGCGATTCCCAACAGTCGTAATACACAAAAGCATCGCAGGTGAGGGACGTAAATGACGAATCAGAGATGTTCACCGGGAAACCACTCTGGAACGTCGTTATACCGCTCAACTGCCAGCCTCCCACCAGCATGTTCAAGAGCGTATGGTCGCCATGCAGACTCGGAGCCTGATAGGTGTACCCTGCAACAAATCGCTTCCGCGCGTCATACGAGGAGTTGCTCTTATTCAAATAGGCAAACTGTGGATATGGATTCACCGCACGGATTTGGAATCCGCTGTCTTCAAATCCCGATCCGTCATCGATGGCATGACTCCAAGTAAAGTTGGCCAGCAGTCCTAGACCATGGCTGACTCCCTTGTTGATGCCCACCTGCAAGGCGTTGTAGGTGGAATTGCCATCTGTCGACTGTGTACCCACGGAGCCGAAGGCGGCCCCAGCTACCCCCAATAAAGCGTTCTGGGGGTAGAGTTGGTGCTGGATCACGGCATTGGCCGGGCAGCCGGCTTCGGATCCGGTATTCGTTAGACAGGCCGCGGCACCAGCCAGAGTAATGGGATTCCCCTCGATTGGCCTTATCAAGTGGCGACCCAACGCCCCAACGTATCCAACACTGAACACGGTGTTGCCAGGGAACTCACGCTGAACAGTCAAGTTGTAATTCATGGCCTCCGGCGTAGTGTAGTTTGGGCTGAAAGCATTGAGAGACAGCGGTTCAAATTGAGTCCAGGACGCGGCGGGTGCGGCTGCGCCTGTCGGAGGTACGAAGGGGAACGGATTGGCCTCTGCAGGGGCTCGGCCTGCAATATCTGCATACGGATTGGCGAAGGCTGGACTGAGTGTGCCGCTCACATCCTGAATACCATGCGAGGTGATCGAGAACGGCGGCGTACCCAAGTTTTGGAGAATGCCCTCCTCCTCCGCGCGGTTGTAGTAAAAGCCCCAACCTCCGCGGACGGAGAGCTTCCCGGCACCTCCGCTTAGCCGCCCCGCGTCGGGAGACCAGGCAAATCCTATCCGCGGCCCGAAGTGAGTGTAAGGCACCTTCAAGCCACCCGTGCTGTCACAACCCCTGTCACCAGGGTAGAGCATATCCTGCGGAGCATTCGGGAATACGGTAGATTGCTGCCCTACGCGGAAGCAGGTCACATCTTTTCCCCCGAACTGCTGGTTCGCAAGTGGCTTGTCTATCTGCCACCCTGTGCCGAGGGTGAGCGTCAGGTTCGACCTTACTTTCCATTGATCCTGAACATACGAGTAGTATTCGTATGCTCGGCCGATGATTAATCCTCCGGAACCCTGGGAGAACGTGTCGGGAATTCCAAGCAGGAAGTCAGCTCCAGCATCTCCCGTAGTAAAAGCACCCGCCGCATTATAACTGTAAGAGCCGTTGTTGCTGCCGGCGAACGGATTCCAGACGTCAAAACGACGAAAGTCGAATCCTGCCTTGAGCGCGTGGTTGCCGATCACTTTGGAGAAGTTGTCCGTGAGTTCGCGGGTTTGGTCCTTTCGCGGCTGGGGTCCGTTGGTTGTGAACCCAATCGCGAAATTGTACGAACCCTGAATGTTCATGAATGGGAGGCTCTCGCCCGACGTGATTTGTGAATTGATATTGAAACCCACCGAGGACGGAGCAATCGGGTTTGACGGTTGGTCCGCAACGAAATTAAAGCGCGTGTATCCCAAGCGAAACTCGTTGATGGTGGTGCTATTGAACGTGTGACTCCAATCGACAATGAACTGTTTGTAGTGGCGCTGCGCAACAATGCCGAAGCCAGGAACTGTTGCGCCGCCGGGAAGGGGTATGGGATCCGAAGTTGGATTGGTCTGCAGGAACATCGTTCCCCAGATCGAGTCGTTCGAATTGAAAGTATGATCGATGCGCGCGATTTCCTGATAATTCCCACTTCCGAGCTCGGTCGGGTTGAAGGTAAATTGATTCGTGCCCGCGTTTGGAGCCGGAATATACGTGCTCATCAGCTTGGAGGCGACAGAGTCGAAATCCGCCGTCGGAATTACACCTGTCGGGAAGAGAGTGCAATAGGGTGTTCCGGTCGGTTGAGTGACCCCATTGCTGCCTTGCAGCGGAAATGGTGAAGTTGCCGTGGCGGCAAACGGGCATGTGCCACTCCCATTCGAAAAGTCCCCGCCGCGCTGTGCGTTGCTGAACACGGTCGATTGGCTGGGTGCGCCAACCTGAGGAGCCCGGTTCTTGATTCCTTGAAAGGAAAAGAAAGCAAAAGTGTGATTCTTCCAAATCGGACCGCCGATGGTTCCACCGAAATCATTCTGGTGGAACTGGGGGGCCGTGTGGGTAAGCCAATTGGCGGTATTCAGGAACGTATCGCGGTAGAACTCGAAGACGTCGCCGTGGAACTGGTTGGTGCCACTCTTGATGACGGCATTGACGACCGCCCCCGAATTACGCCCATATTCCGGATTGATAGTGTTGGTGATGATATTGAATTCTTCAAGCGCATCGACGCTGGGAATAATCAATACCGTGTTCAGGGGGAGATCGTTAGAATCGATGCCATTGATCAAATAGCTGCTTTGGTTCGACTGGCTGCCATTCGCCGAATATGATCCAAACCGGTCGGACTGGGCCACCACCCCTGGTGTCAACTGCTCGAGCGCCGTCCAGTTCCGGTTAATCAGTGGCAGATCAACAATCTTCTTCTCGTCGACTAGCGTCTGAAGCTGGATGTTGGTCGTTTCTACCTGCGCGGTATCGGCACGCACTTCGACCACCTCCGATGTCGCACCTAAATCGAATTTGATGGGTAAGTTGTATATCTGGTTCACCGTAAGCACGAACTGGCTTGTCTGGAAGGTCTTGAAACCCTGCGCTGTCGCGTTTACCGCGTAAGTGCCAATGGTAAGCTGCGGGAACACGTAAATCCCATCGGCGGACGAAGTCGCCTTCGTCACAATGCCGGTATCGGTGTTGACCGCCGTGACCGTTGCATTCGCTACCGACGCACCACTGGGGTCGGTAGCGACTCCTCGAATACTTGCGTAAACATTGTCAGCAAAGGCTGGGGGGACGCATAGCGAGGTTGCTACCAGGGCAACTAGCGCCGCACTCAGTGCAAGAAATCTGAAATTGTTCAATCCCTGTTTCATATTCTTCATTTTCTCCTCAAACAAACGGAAGTGCTGGCCTGCCTGACTTGTTCGGAGCCCAATCTTTCTGGACTTAATACGACTTCCAAGAAGCCGGACCGCAGGGAGAGCCCGGATGCTTAACTGTTTTCTAAGACAACGTAGAACAAGCTAGAGCAAACAACGGTCCAAACACGTAATCAATAAACACTCCTGTTTTCAGTCAGTCTGCTGTGGTGGCAGGGGCAGACGTACAGAAATGCATAACAATCCTGAACCGATCTATGTAACTTGGAATTCTCGCCCGGCCGCGGAGAGTGAGTTAAATCGCTTTTAGAGGCTGGTCCCACACATGTTTAACGTTATGTTGTTGAAGTGCCCCCGTTTGCAGTACCAATCCCAATGTGAGTCCTCGGTTGATTTTCGGTTTGAGCGGGGATGAGGTCTGGAGCAGGGGACGGCGTTTGAGTCCCCTGCTCCAGCAGCTCTGTACTAGCTTTGCTCATGCCCTCATCTCCACTACTGTCCGTGCAAACTCTGCCGGCGGCAAGTAATTTAACGAACTGTGCGGACGTTGTTCGTTGTAGTCCTGCCGCCAAGTTTCGATCTTTCGTCGTGCGTCGCTCAGACTGGTGAACCAGTTGGCATTCAGGCATTCATCTCGCAAACGGCCGTTGAAGCTTTCGACGTAGGCATTCTGCACCGGTTTGCCCGGCTGAATGAACTGCAGTCTCACACCACGTTCTGCGCTCCAGGCGGCCAGTGCCCGACCGCGAAACTCCGGCCCGTTGTCCAGAACGATGGCTTCTGGTAGTCCGCGCTCCAGCGCGATCCGATCCAGCACACGGCGCACTCGTAATCCACCCAGCGAGGTATCGACCTCGATGGCCGGACATTCCCGCGTGCAATCGTCCACGATGGTCAACATCCGAATCACCTTCCCCGTGCTCACACAATCACTCACAAAATCCATCGACCAGCGATGATTGGGCCTGGTCGCTGCCGGGCTGGTCACCACCCCGCTCCAGCGGATCCGCCGTCGTTGCCGAATCCTCATCGCCAATCCTTCCTCGCAGTACAGCCGATACACACGCTTGTGGTTGGCCGCCATCCCTTCGCGCACCAGCATCGCCGTTAGCCGTCGATAACCGAACCGCATGCGCTTCGCCGCCAGTTCTTTCAGTCGCCTTCGCAGCGCCGTATCTCGTTCCGCTTTCCGTGCCCGATAGCGAAGCGTCGATCGTCCCAATCCCAGCAGCCTGCAGGCGTGCCGTTCGCTCATCTCGTACTCCACCCCGACATAGCTCACGGCGGCCCGAAGTCCCACAGGCGCTAGAAGTTTTTTGAGAGCACATCCTTCAGCGCCCGGTTATCCAGCGTCAGCTCGGCCACCACGTGCTTCAGCTTCCGGTTCTCGTCTTCCAACTGCCTCAGCTTCTTCGCATCCCCGCTGTCCATCCCGCCGTACTTCGCCTTCCAACGGTAGTAGGTCTGCTCCGTAATCCCCTGCTGCCGGCATAACTCCGCCGTCGTCAATCCTGCCTCGCCTTGCTTCAGGATGGCGATGATCTGCTCTTCACTGTGTCGTGTACCTTTCATTGCAGTTCTCCTCTCCTGGGTTGGGGAGAACTCACATTCTAGGCGGTCCAGTTTTCGGGGGCTAGGTCATTGTCAGCGCCGCCGACGTTTGGTTGGAATGTTAGGACGCACTTCCCCGGGCGCTAATACTCTTCTCACAATCGGCGTGTTGAGTTTGTATTCTCAGCTCGCTGAGATTGCCCTCATCGTCTTTCACGCGCAGGATGAACACCGGCAAAGTGCCCTCCTTGTCGAAATTTTCTTTCGTGATTGTCACAGGCAGAATCCCGTCAAGACCATGCTCGCGGTATGCGGTTTCGTAGCGATGCTTGCGGGACTCCTGGGTGCTACAACTGCACCAGTGTGAACGGAGTCTCGACGTATGGGAAAATCAAAATTTGTGCTTGAAACCCCACGCAACTCTGGACAGCTCCGAAGCCGAGAATTGAAGAAACAAAATGGGGGACAGTCCGAGCCGAGCAGCCGTGGGGCAAATTATCGGCTCGTTCTAGCGCGGCTGCTGGTCACACTATCTCCGCGTCGATCCAATCGCGGCAGGCGCAAAGGCGACACCGAGCGATATGTTCGGCATTCTCAACTCAAGCTGACCGGCTAAACTGGCGTCGACGACCACGCCCTTCTGTGCTTGGTTCAGATGCGACTGGTCGGCAAGGGCGACGGCCTGCGCACGCGAAATAACCGGCTCGATATGGTTTTGTTGCCAGAGCTAGCCATCATCTCAGTAGCACAGTGGAACAAGGTACAGAGCAGATTTGGAACCCTTGCTAGCGCTTACCCGGATTCCGGCAGAAGAGGGCTGCTTTCGCGCTCCTTGACCAGCCCATACCTCTTCAGCAACCTCCTAAAGTGTGGGTTGTGCGGGGGCAATCTCATAATTGCGAGCGGCGGCGGCAAGAAACCGAAGTACGTGTGTTCAGGGTACTTCAACCGTGGCATCTGCTCTAACAACCTGTACATCCGGCAAGATGAATTGGAAGAACGGCTCCTTGCTCGATTGCAGAGCGAACTCTTGGAACCTGATTCAATAAGCCGCGCCATTGGGCAGTTCGGTCGTCAAGTGCGATCCTCGCTCGCTGGGCTGTCGGATGAAATTGCAGAAATGCGGATTCGAAAGGAAAAACTGGAGCGCGAGATTCGCAACTGCACCGCAGCAATAGGGGAGAGCGGGCACTCCAAGCACATCCTCGAAGAAATCGCGGTGCGAGAAAAAGAGCTCTCGGCGATCACCGACCGCCTGCTCTCTGCGGCTCCTGACTCCCTCCAGACCCGAATTGAGGAGATGAAGGAATTTGTCAGCAAGGGTATTGAGAAGCTAGCCGGGGCGCCTAACGAGAACTCGCCGCTAGCCAAACGGGAGTTGCACAGCCACCTGAGCGCGATTCGGATGTTCCCCACCGAAGGTGGGGAAGGCTGGTACTACATCGCCGAGGGCACATGGGATTTGCTTGGTACTGATCCACTTGCGCCGATATTTGGCGTTCCCGCAGACGGGCGTATTCGGATGGTTGCGGGGGGGTGGATTTGAACCACGACCTTTGGGTTATGAGCCCAAAATGAATAGGAATTTCAACAACTTACAAGACGCGGGTGGCCCTCGAAAAACCTTGTAAGAAGCGTTAAGGAATCGTTATGGGACAGTTACAGGACAGCGAACGAGCGCTGTGCTTGCGTTAATCCGGAACATCTGTGGCAGAGGATGGGATCAGTCCGGCACTGATCTGCCCGGTACCCTCGAGGCGGCTTCTTGCCAGCGGTCGAAGAGTCCATCGTGGGGTATGAGTATCGACTTGCCCGTGATCCGGCCGCAATGGTTAGGAAAACACTTCCGAGAAGGCGACTTCCTATACAGCTGAAGATCACGGGCGTCACAATCGTTATGAAGCCGCATGCTTAGCTCTGGCAGCGGCAAACGTCCGCAGGGCGACGAAGCAACCCAGCGATTCTAAGAGTGCCAGCAGCACCGCACTTATTTGAAACGGCAATCTCAGTGCTCCTGGTGGCATCCGGAAGACGTTATCCGAGCCAGCGGTGAGGAAGTGCGTATAGCCGCCGATGACCAGCGTAGCGAAATCCGTGCGCGCGTCGCTGACCATGTACCAGAAACCTTGGTTGGCGCGAAACAACTCTGGAATCTTTGTTGTCGCAATCGCCGTCGTGATGACGATGAGAAGCGGAATGGACACGAGTCTTGTCCACAGCCCCACTAGTAGGAGGAGGCCGCACAGAATCTCGAATGTACCGACAAAATGAGCGGTGAAGTACGGATGTGGGAAGCCGATCCTTGTGAAGCGGACCACACCCATATTCGGGTCAATGTACTTCAGAATGCCTTGGGTAAAGAAGATTAGACTCACCGCAAGGCGAACTAGCAATATGCTGCGTGGGCCGCGCGTGGGTCCGAATAGCAACTGAAGCTTTGTGCTCATTTAAGGGTGGCCTCAATAAGCTGGTTGTGAAAGTGCCTCTGGAAGCAGCTTCGATAGCAAAAGATGCTACATTATCGATGTTCGTTGTCGCATTTCGATAATATTGTAACGGAAGTACTTGGGAGTCATGGATTCGGTTTTGGGCTTTGAGCGCCGCGGCAGCGTTCCGTTTTCCAGAAGGTCTTGCGATTCTAAATCGGTCCGTTGATGTGCCCCGAATTGCCCACGAGGGTATCGAATGTCGACTAGGATTCCACTATCGAGAGAGCGATTGAAGCATTCCAACAAATCCGGACATAGGGAGCTGTATTCCGGCCTTATTCGGCTCCATGTTCTGTATCACGCCAGCAAAGAACCGATCTTCGGTTTGGAAATGATCGAAGAACTTGGGCGCCATGGCTACAGTCTCAGCCCGGGCACAATGTATCCGCTGCTGCATGGATTGGAGAGCAAAGGATTGTTGCGCTCGTCGCGTTCGGGGCGAGGACCCAATTCGCGACTTGTATATCGTGCCACCGCTGCGGGGCGGAGTGCACTCACGGTGGCCAAACACAGGGTCCGCGAGCTCTTTAGCGAGCTGTTTGAAGACGTGATGAACACAGCGGGTGAGACGTTAGTAAAACGGAGAAAACGCAGTTGAGAGAACGAAAAACTCGTTTATGGCAGCAGGTTCTACTGAAGGTTACGAGCAGGCCAAGGAACTTCGAAAAGCAGCGCGCAGCCAAACTGGCCAGGCAGCCCGCAAACTTCATGCTACTTGCAGTGACGTTTGTCTGGCTCTCCACGGGAATTGCGACACTCGCTCAAACTCTGCCAGCCGGCACGGCCCAGCCGAAGCTGTCTCTGGCGCAAGCAATTGCCTTGGCAGAGAAGAATTATCCGCGCATCCGTGCCAGTGTGGAACAGCAGGTCGCCGCGCAAGGCGGCGTTTCTGTTGCACGCACCGCGTATCTTCCAAGGACGGATATTCTGTGGCAGACAAACCGCGCTACGGCGAACAATGTCTATGGATTGCTTCTCCCACAGGGAGTAGTCCCCTCAATCTCTGGACCGGTGCTCGCGGCTGACAATGGTAGAAGCGCATGGAGTAGCGCAGGCGGCGCGTTGGTTTCGTGGCAACCCTTTGATTTTGGGTTGCGTCGGGCGCAGGTCAACAGCGCACAGCAGGGAGCAACGGCAGCGACTGCCGGCCTCAATCTGACACGCCTCGACCTAGAAGTGGCCACCGCCAATGCCTACCTTGACCTCGTTACGGCCGAGCAATTGCTGGGTATTGCGCGGGCGAATCTGGATCGTTTGCAGGTTTTCGCCAACGCTGTGCACGTGCTGGTGGACAACCAGTTACGCGCGGGGGCCGACGCGGCCCAGGCCGATGCTGGTCTCGCTGTGGGCAAGACCCAGTTGATCCAGGCGAACACGAACGTTGCGGTTCGTCGCGCGGCCCTGGCGAATTTCGTCGGGATTCCCACTGCAAACCTCGAAGTCGAGGACACCCATTTGCTAGTTGCGGAGCCGGGCGAACAATCCGCCCCAGCATCGCTTGCGACCCATCCCCTGGCGGAACAGGAAGCGGCGTTGGTCAACCAGCGTCAAGCGCAACTGTCGGTAGTCACTCACTCCTATGTTCCCCAATTCAACACGCAAGCCGCGCTCTTTGGCCGCGGTACCGGCACCGCACTGAGTGGACCCTTTCCGGGAGGTACGAATGGGCTTGCGCCAGATACGATGAATTGGGCAGCGGGCGTGCAAGTGACATTTCCTGCGTTCGATTTCTTCTCCCTAAGAGCACAGAAAAAAGTTCAGGAAGCCAACGTCCGAGCGGAGCAGGCCCGGTATCAGCAGACATTAGACGACCTTTCCGCACAAGTTCAGCAGGCGCAAGCGCAGTTGGAGGGAGCAAAACAAATTGCTCTGAACACACCCGTCGAGTTGGCAGCGGCGCGTGCTAGTGAGCAGCAACAGCGTGCCCGTTTTCAAGCTGGACTGGCCACAGTCGTCGAAGTCGCAGTGTCGGAAAGTCTTCTGACCCAGGCTGAAGCCGACGACGCGGTGGCGCGACTAAACGTCTGGCGTGCCCTGGCTGGTGTTGCTGCCGCTCGCGGCGATCTCGCCCCATTTCTTGCGCAGCTAACGCAACCATAAGGCATGAATTCTGAACCAGGAGAACTAGACTCATGTGGCTCATTCGTGCAGCGCTAAGGCGACCGATTTCGGTGATTGTCATTGTCGTTGCGCTCGCTCTGACTTCGATTCTTGCCTTGTTGCGCACCCGCATTGATATCTTTCCCGAGCTGGATCTGCCAGTCATCTATGTGGCGCAGCCGTATGGCGGCATGAGCCCGCAGCAGATGGAAGGGTTTCTTGCCTACTACTACGAGTACCACTTTCTCTACATCAACGGCATCGAAAACGTCGAGGCCAAGACCATTGAGAGTACGGCGCTACTGCGTCTGACGTTCCACCCCGGCACCGACATGAGTCAGGCGTTAGCCCAAACCATCTCCTACGTAAATCGCGCACGGGCTTTCATGCCGCCCGGAACGGTTTCGCCATTTGTGATCCGCTACGACGCCGGCACGCTGCCAGTCGGATATCTCGTCTTTAATAGCTCGTCGCGCACTCTGGGAGAAATCCAGGATTTCGCACTGAACCGTGTGCGGCCAGTATTCGCGACCTTGCCGGGCGTCTCTTCGCCGCCGCCGTTCGGGGGCAATCAGCGCACGATCGTGATCAACGTCGATCCGGCGAAGCTGCATGCGTATGGACTTTCGCCGGAAAATGTCGTGCAAGCACTCATCTCCGGGAACAGCATTGAGCCGGCCGGCAACGCGAACATCGGCGACTACCAGATGCTGGTGACCACGGATTCTACGGTGCAGCAAATCACTGGCTTGCTTGATATTCCGCTCCACACTGGATCGGGTCCTGGCGTCTACTTGCGCGATGTCGGCAGCGTTTCCGACTCCTCGGATATCCTCGCAGGGTATGCGGTGTTGAATGGGAAACGGACCATCTACATTCCAGTCACCAAGAGACCCGATGCCTCCACCATCACCGTCGTGAATGAAGTGCGCAACAGCTTGCCGCGTTTCCAATCGCTGATTCCGGAGGACATCAAAATCAGTTATGAGTTAGACCAGTCCGTATATGTGCGCGAGGCGTTGTCTTCAGTGTTGCATGAAGGCTTGCTGGGAGCGCTACTCACAGGACTCACAATTCTGTTCTTCTTGCGCGATTGGCGCAGCTCTCTGATTGTGGTCATCACCATCCCCTTCGCGCTGCTGTGTGCGGTGGTTGCACTCTGGGCTACGGGCCAAACCATCAATATTATGACGTTAGGCGGGCTCGCGCTCGCGGTCGGCGTGCTTGTCGATGAAGGCACCGTGCTGCTGGAAAATATTCACGTCCACCTGGCACAAGGAGAGCCGAAGGCGCACGCCATCCTCAATGCAAGCCGCGAAGTCGCAATTCCGCGATTACTGGCGATGCTGTGCGTGCTGGCTGTGTTTTTGCCGTCGTTTTTTATGACCGGCCCGGCGAAATCGCTGTTTCTGCCGCTATCGCTGGCAGTCGGCTTCTCCATGGGAGCTTCCTATTTGCTCTCCAGTTCGCTGGTGCCTGTGCTTTCCAATTGGCTGATTAAACCTGAGACCGGCCACGCGGAGAATTCGACGCAGACGGGATTCGACCGTTTCCGCAAGCGATTTCTGGGTGTCTTAGACCGGGTGACGAAGCGCCCTGCGATCCTACTTGGCAGCTACGCCCTAATTGCCGGCCTGGTGCTCTTGCTAATTGCGCCGCGACTGGCCAGGGAGATTTTCCCTTCGGCCGCTTCCAATCAGTTCCGGCTGCGTTTTGACGCGCCCGATGGAACGCGCGTGCCGGTTACCGAAGAGATGGCGCGAAGGGTGCTCGATATCATCAACCGCGAGGCCGGTCCAGGCAACGTGGATCTAACGTTGGGCTACGTCGGCGTCCAGGGCTCATCCTATCCAATCAATACGGTGTTTCTGTGGACGAGCGGACCGCACGAAGCAATCCTGAATGTCGCCCTCAAGCCGGGCGCCACCATTTCTGTTCACGACCTAGAGGAGAAGCTGCGGAAGGCGCTGCCGCAGGAGGTTCCAGGATCGCACTTCTCTTTTGATCCTGGAGACCTCGTTAGCCAGATCCTCAACTTCGGGACTCCTTCTGTGATTGAGATCGCAACGACTGGTCCGCAATATAACGATGTGTTGAGCTATGCCGGGAAGATGCAACAGGAACTCGCAAAAATCGCCGAACTGCGCGACCTCGGGTACGAAGAGCCGCTTCATTATCCGACAGTGAACGTCAACGTCAACCGGGTCATGGCAGGACAGCTTGGCACAACTGCCGATAAGATCGGCCAAGCGGTGGTTTCCGCTACCGGGTCGAGTCGCTTCGTTTCTCCCAACTACTGGAGAGACCCACGATCCGGAGTGAGCTACCAGGTACAAGTAGAAGTACCACAGGCCCAAATGACCTCTACCAAGGACATTGAAACTATTCCAGTCGCAAGCACGACCGGCGCACATCCGCTTCTGAACCAGGTGGCTTCCGTACGTTTGGGAACGGTGCCCGGAGAGCTCGACCGGCAAAACGGACTTTGGTTGATTGGGCTTTCCGCCAACCTTGGCAGGAATGATCTGGGAACTGCGAACCGTGACATCAATCGGGCAATCGTGCGAGCCGGGACACCACCGCGCGGAGTGGCCGTCCAGGTTCGCGGCCAGATAAGCGCAATGAATCAGATATTCGGGAATCTTTTTGTTGGCTTGGTAATTGCCGTGGTCGTGATTTTGTTGCTGCTGGCCGCAAACTTCGAGTCGGTTCGTCTTTCGCTGATTGTCCTCTCTACTACGCCCGCGGTTCTGGCCGGTTCAATTCTTATGCTCCTCATCACGGGAACTAGCCTAAACCTGGAGAGCTTCATGGGCACGATCATGGCGATTGGAGTGGCCGTCGCGAATGCGATCCTGCTTGTGACCTTTGCCGAGCAGAACCGGAAAGCTGGCGCAGACGCCAAAACCGCGGCTCGAAATGCTGCGGGCGAACGCCTGCGGCCAGTGCTGATGACCAGCCTCGCCATGATCACTGGCATGGTCCCGATGGCGCTAGCTATTGAGCGTGGTAGCGAGGGGACTGCGCCATTGGGCCGCGCGGTGATTGGGGGACTGCTGTTTGCCACCGCAGCCACGCTGCTGGTATTGCCCACGGTCTTCGCGATCGTGCAGCGGCGCGCCCCGCTAGCCTCGGCAACGCTCGATCCTGATGATCCTGATTTTGAAGAGACTGGTTTCGCTGGTTCGCCGGAGGGCGCGCGATGAAGCTGCTGTCTTTTCTTGTGCTGGTATCAACTCTACTTTTGGCGAGTTGCACCGAACCCTCGCCATCGCAAGCTGGCGCTCAGTCGGCGCAAGCAGTGAACGTGGTTGCGGTCGAATCGCAGAAGCTCGACACGGTGCTTTCTCTGCCGGCGCAAATCATTCCGTATGAAACCGTGGACATCTATCCGAAGGTCACGGGATTCATCGAAACGATTCGCGTGGATCGCGGGTCGCACGTCCGCGCCGGCGAGGTTATGATTCGCCTGTCCGCTCCGGAACTGTTAGCGCAGCGCGCCCAGGCGGAAGCCAGCCTTCAGAGCGCCCAGTCGCAGCTATCGGCAGCACAGGCAAAGCTTGCCTCTGACGAGGGAACTTACCAGCATCTGTCTGCAGCTGCAAAGACTCCCGGAGTGGTCGCAGGCAATGACCTGCAGGTTGCCGAACAGGGTGCAGCAGCCGATCGTGCACAGGTAGAGGCAGCTACAAACAATATCCGGGCTGCGCAAGATGCGCTGCGCAGCGTGCAGCAGCTTGAGTCGTATCTCGAAATTCGCGCCCCGTTTAACGGAGTGGTCACGTTGCGAAACCTTCATCCGGGCGCGTTGGTGGGACCTGCGTCCGGAACTCCCGGCGCCCAGCCTATTGTCCAAGTCGAAGATCTCGACCGTCTGCGGCTTGTGGTTCCCGTTCCAGAAGCATATACAGCCGGCATCCGCGAGGGCCAGCAGGCCGCGTTCAGTGTGCCGGCATATCCAGGACGCACATTTCACGCTCCCATTGCCCGCATTGCCCATGATGTCACGCAAAATACCAGGACCATGGCGGTCGAACTGGAGGTGCGGAACCCCGACGCGCAGATCACCCCAGGAAGCTTTGCTACCGTCGAATGGCCGATTCAGCGGTCCTATCCAACGATGTTGGTTCCATCCACTGCCGTTACAACCGACCTTCAGCGGACTTTCGTGATTCGTGTGCGACAGGGCAAAGCGGAGTGGGTGGATGTCAAAACCGGTGTCACTGTCAGCGGTAAGACCGAAGTGTTCGGCGAACTGCAACCCGGTGACATTGTGGTAGCAAATGCCACCGACGCGATCCGGCCCGGGACCAGCCTGTCTACCCGACCCGTCTCATCACCAGCGCCGGGAACCTAGCAAGAGTACAGCTGCTGACGTCTCAACTGCGAGGACTTGTTCACTCCCTACTCGTTCGCACTAACAGCCAAGGTCGCGTTGTTCCTCGTTGGGTTCGGCGGTGTCTAGAAGGTGCTCCCGACCGCGAACAACCCAACTGGCAGGAAAACTTGGATTGGAGACGTTAATCAGGTAAGGGGACGGCCCGTCCGCGTGAGACAACTCTTATTCTCTTTAGGCTCCCCGTAGCGTCCAACCGATAGACATAGATTGGATAGCCGGGGAGAGCTGTCGAACCATGCGGCGAATACTTGATCGCAAGGTCAACTAAGGCCTCTGCCGTTGCTTCTGGATTCATTCTGTGCGACTGGAATGCGCGCTCCCATTTCTGAAAGGAGGGCAGAGATCCGAGCGGTGACTGGGTGTCTTCAAATGCCGCCTTTAGAGTCGTTACCTCACCGCTCAGAATGAGATGCGGAGAATCACTGCCGACGGATTCGTCCACATGGTAAGCAAAAGATTGGTTTTGGGCTGCCGCCAGATCAAAATAAACGTCAACCGTTTCGGTCTTCAGTTTGTTATCAGCATCACGACCTGCAAGAACACATTCCAGTAATTCCCGCCTGGGAGGTTGCAACCTGCTGACGAAAGAAAAGGATTCGGTTCTTCTGTTCCGGGGAAAGCTGATTCAAATGTTCGGACATATTTTGTCCAAATGCACCGGCCAAAACAGTCATCGTGTGGTCGAAAACTTGCTTTGTCCCATGGACGGAGTAGAGTTCTTTCGCCAGGTCTGCCGCATGGATCTTGGCGGTCGCGGTGTCGATTTCCGTCAGTCCACTACACATGAATGCCAGCCGGGGCCCCATACGGACTACCTTCTCTTCCAAGTGCGAGACTGGAGCGCTATTGTCGCCGGATACCGTCAGCCACTTTCCATCTGATGCAATTGCAATCTCACCTTTGTCTAGAACGATGATGTATTGTAGCGTCGGCTGTGATCGGGAAAAAGATCAGTGCGCTCAGGGCAAGAAAAGCCGGCAGAGGTCGTCCCAAGTGAAATCGCGGCGCGCCCGTCTTGTTAGACGAGCGAAAGTCGGTTGCGCCATCGTTAGCGTGGTGACAAGGTTGTGCTCGGAAGAATCGCATGTGTGGCATTTGCAGTGGCAGCACGAAGAGTATCTCACGCGAGCACTGTGTCGTGTTCGTCTGACTGCCTGCGATCTGTTCGGCCGGTAGCGCGCTGATAATCGCGGGACTTCAACACGAAGCGACAGGAGGACAAGTCTCATTTCGAAGTTGGTTGACATGGCTCTTTTCCTTTGGATATTCATCGGACATTCATCCGAAATTAACAAGTTCTTAACAGAGCGCCAGTAGTCTTGGCTGTTTCCGAACAAGAGGCCCATAGCCAGTATTTTTGGCCAGCATTTGTGGTGGATCATTGTTGTTCGTTTGAAACTACCTAAGGAGAGATGAAATGAAAAGAATTATGGCTGCAGCGCTAACAGCCATGCTCGTGTTCAGCGCCTTCACAGCGCCCGCTCAGCAGGCCGCAACTAGCGGCAAGTCCAAAGCACGCAGCAAGAGCCCTGCCAAGGCAGGCGATCCGAGCGTTTCTGAGCAGCTCAAGATCATGCAAGATTCGATTCAGGCGCAACAACTCCAGATTCGGCAGCTTATGCAACAATTGCAGAGCCGAGACGCCGAGCTCCAGCAACTGCAGCAGCAGATGAATCAGGTGCAAAGCACCGCGAGTCAGGCTCAGCAGAAAGCCGACAGTGCCAACTCGGTGGCGGCGCAGCAGCAAACCGACGTTGTGGCGGTCAAGAACGAAATTTCCGACCTGAAGAGCAACGCCACAAGTGCAGCATTGAGTCTCCAAGAAACCCAGAAGAACATCAACTCTGCCCTCGAGAGCCCGATGGCGATTCACTACAAGGGGATCAGCTTTACGCCGGGCGGTTTCGTCGCTGCAGAAACGGTTAGCCGCCAACGGGCCACTGGTTCCGACATCAACACCCCGTTTAACAGCATTCCGTATCCCGATAACTCACTGTCCAAGATCTTCGAGAATAACTTTACCGCTCGTCAGAGCCGCCTTGCCCTGCTTGCGGAAAGCAAGGTCGGCACTACCAAATTGGCCGGATACTGGGAAGGTGATTTTCTTGGTACTGGCGTGACTTCCAATAACCGGCAGAGCAACAGTTATGTGTTTCGCCAGCGGATTCTTTACGCGCAGGCCGCATTTGATAGTGGGTGGACCGTGACCGGCGGTCAGCAGTGGTCTTTGGCGACGGAAACCAGAAAAGGAATTACCAACCGTCAAGAAGTACTTCCGCAGACCATTGACTCGCAGTATCAAGTGGGTTTCAGCTGGGAGCGGCAGTACGGCTTCCGGGTGGTCAAAGACTTCGGCGGCAAGTTCGCTCTAGGCCTTGCTGTGGAAGGACCACAGGCAACCATCGGTGGACGAGGTTTTTCTACCGTTACAACAACGACCGTGGGAACTGCTTCGGTTACCACGACCGGGAATGCCTTCGTCGATGGTCCGGGCAGCGGCGGTGGCTTGTATAACTTCGTCGACACAACCGGATATTCCTTCAACAAAACGCCTGACTTCATCGTCAAGGCGGCGGCGGATCCCGGGTACGGCCATTACGAACTGTTCGGCATCTTCAGTACGTTCCACAATAGAGTCTATCCCTGCGGCGTGGTGGGCACGAATGCAAAGGATACGGCTCCTCCGGCAACCCCCACCACGATTTCTTGCCCGATAAACGGTTCCACTTCCCTGAGTGCGGTTGGCGCGTACAACGACACACGAGGGGGTGGTGGGTTCGGGGCTAACTTACGCGTTCCCGTCTTTACGAAGAAGTTGGACTTCGCTCTCCAGGGAATGGCAGGAGACGGCATCGGCCGATATGGCTCCGCGCAGCTTCCCGATATAACGCTGCGTCCCACCGGTACTCAAGCCCCGATCCGTACGGCCCATGCACTTGGGGAATTGGAGTTCCACGCCAACCCCAAGCTTGATATCTACGCCTACTTCGGTGGGGAGTACGCATGGCGCACGGCATATCAGGGGTACGACAGCATCACGATCACCAAGACGCCGGCAATCCCGGCCACCGCCACGACGCTGGCGATTCCTGCCACAACAACGACCGCGTTCAAACTAAACCAGTACGGTGGATACGGTTCGCCCTTCGCCAATAACTCGGGTTGCAGCACGGAAAATCCGCCGTCCAATCAGCTCACTCCATCCGGCGGCGGTACTTGTGCTGGAGACACTCGCCTCATCATGGAGGGAACCCTTGGGTTCTGGCATAAGTTGACACAAGGACCGAAAGGCGGCCTTCGCTGGGGAATTCAGTACTCCTATTTTACGCGGAGTGGCTGGTCTGGAAACAACGCCGGTGCCACTACAGTCGGCATTTCGCCCAAGGCCGTGGACAACATGGTATGGACCTCGTTCCGCTACTATTTGCCGTAGCGTGTCCGAACCTCACCCCGGCATTTTGATCTCTCTCCTTTTGCCGGGGTGAGGATTTTCTTGAGTCTTAATAGCGGCCACGGAAGTCAAACCTCTTGAAGCGAGGAAAAATCCACCGGATTCGTCTGTACAACTCTAGCGGTGACATCCACCCTCATCCATCTTCATCGGCATAGCTTTGAACTGACTACGCGGGAAAGGCCACATCTCGGAATCCTGAAAGACGTGGTCATGCTGCGAGGCCTGCTGCATCACCGCGCCAGTTCGCTGCGGGGATGTTTGGAAAGCATTCTCAATGCGCTCCAGTTTCTCCAAGAGATCCTTCGACAGACGATTACGCCTGGACCGGTGGTCATCACCTTCGCCTTTATCGGCTATCTCGTCGCAGGTGTTGCGGGAGCGACGGCGGCAGCACTCGGAATATTTTTGCCCGTGCATCGGTGGTTGTACTACTAGCCCCTTCATACAAATGGTGGGCGAAGAACCCGCAGTTGAATGCGTTCGTGCGAGGTGTGACAGCAGTGGCAACTCGTGCGATTACCGGCGCAGTGATCGTTCTTGCACGACGTTCCATCTGCGATCTCGCTACAATTCCGATTTGCGCCGTCAGTCTGGCCGTTCCGCTGGAAGTCCCTGAGCCGTTTTTCGTCGCCTGTGCGGCAGTAGCGGGGCTGGCCCTCCGGCATACGTGAAATCTGTGCGAGATTATCTGAGGTGGAGGAGAGCTTGAGAAAAGTGGGTGGTCTTGGTCTTGCCTTCGTACTGACTGCGGCATTCACCATCCAGGTGTGTGCTCAGAAACGTCGGCTATGGAGACGAAAAGACAGGCGCGATCGGGATGGTCGAGTGCTGCGACCAATAAGCGGATCGACGACGAATACAAACTGGGAGCGCATCCGGAATCTTTCCAGTTGTCAGGTTCAGGCGCAAACATATATGTGAACCTGCCGGACTTGAAGCAGATTGCCGTCGTCAATCGCCGCACGCATTCGATCGCCCGTTGGCCGATAAACTTCGAGAGCAATTTTCCGATGGCTTTGGATGAGCTCGATCATCGCCTGTTCGTCGGGACACGGACGCCGCCTCAACTAGCAGTGTTTGAAACCAACTCAGGCCGATTGGTTGCTACGCTTCCGGCCGTTCAAGATGCGGACGATCTGTATTACGACTCCACCCGGAAGCGCGTGTACATCCCCGGCGGAGATGGATACATCAGCGTGTTCCAGCAGAACGATGCCGATCACTACAAGCTTCTCGCCAAAGTCCATTCCGCTTTGGGCGCACGCACTGCCGGGTACTTCGGAAAGGGCAGAAAAGGATTTAATCGTTTCTACCTTGCCGTCCCAGCTCGCGCCGATCATGGCGCTGAAGTGTGGATCTATACGGTACAGGACCAGTGCGACGCGGACGGGGATCACGCCGGTGTCGTTTGCACCGCCCCAAGACCGCCCTTTGCTTGCCCTGAAAAAACGGGGTTCCTTGAGGAGTAAACATTCCAGGCCAAGGCCACGGCTCCAGAACAAAGAAGCTCTCTACCGCCGTGTACCTTTCGTCACCAAACGACGTGTTTTGAGTCACATAATTCACCGCAGAGGACCTACTAGTCTGAGTAGTTTTGGAGGTCGCTATGCGGCGACGTGCTTTGCTCCTACCGCTGTTCCTCTCCGTTTCGTTGATAGTGATTCCCACGCTTTCCGCCAAGGATAAAAGCAAGACCGGCACATCGGACAAGATCCGACAAGATTTCAGCAAGTTCGTGGACATTCCTGGTGCGGAGAAAGTGGGAGAGGAACAGTGTGCTGCTTGTCATGCTGATCTCTCGAAGACCTATCGCCGAAGCGGACACGCGATTCAGGAAGTGGCCTGCGAACAGTGTCACGGAGCGGGTAGTCTGCATGTTGCGGCGGGCGGGTATTCGACGGAATCGAAAGATAAGATCATCAGCTTCCGTGACCGCTCCGCCGAGAAAGCAAACGGCGTTTGCCTGAGTTGCCACGCGAAATCCGATCACGTGCGGAACTGGTTTGCCAGTGCCCACCAGGCGCAGGACATCAAGTGCAGCGACTGCCACACCATTCATGGTGACACCCACGGCAAGACGGGTTTCGAATTCCAGGGCGATTCGCTTGGTACCCCGAGAGCGATCGATTCTCGCCGCAAGCAGAATGAGAACTGCCTACGCTGCCATCAGAAGCAGAACGCCGAAGCGGATCTTCCGTATCACCATCCAATTCGTGAAGGCAAGATGACCTGCGTGGATTGCCATGATCCGCATGGCGGCAGCGCGGGAAACAATCTGAAATTGGCCAACACCAACGAACTTTGTCTCAGTTGTCATGCTGAATATCAGGGGCCCTTTACTTTCCAGCATGCTCCCGTAACCGAGAGTTGCGTGAAGTGCCACTCCGCCCATGGGTCACCCAATCAAAACCTGTTAACGGTAAGCCAGCCTGCGCTCTGCCTGCAATGTCATTCCGCGCACCACAACGGCGTGAGTCTGCCGTTGGTGGACCGCTGTACCAATTGCCATAACGCAATTCATGGAAGTGACATTCCTTCGGCAACTGGCGGAAGTAAGTTCATCGACAAGTAGTACCCGGCCATCAGGACTGGTTCGGGCAAGGAGTCACGCAATGAATAAGGTCTCCGCACTCCTCGTGGTTGCACTCCTAGTTGCGGCCGCAACCTACTCGGTCCAGGCTCAGCAGCCAAGCACAACTCCCTCCCAGCCAGCTGAGAATGTCCCCGAAGTCAACTATCACGTTACCGTAATGCTGCCGCAATACCGCTTTCTCGATACCAGCGGATACGGCGGACGAGTGGGCGAGTACGACTCCTTGCAACAATCGCTGGGCGGCGATCTGTCCTTTGACTACGTCAGCGTTCCGCAACACATGACCATCAGGTCCACCTGGGATGTCATAAACCGGGACGACTACGACATGAAGTCACGGGTTACTTTCGGGAAATGGCTTGACTTCACGCTCGACAATCGCAGCTTTATCCGTCATCTCGATGACAATTCCTATTTCGGAGCCTCGGTGATTTCTCCGGATATCATTCGCATCGATACGGTTTCTCCGGATTCGTTGCTGGGTGTCCGACGGAGGATGAATAATGCTGCCGTCAAGGTGCAGTTGCCCAAGGTACCAGTAAAATTGTTTGTGAAAGGCGGTTGGCAGGCGCGAGACGGCAATAGCCAGATGCAGTATTTCGACATGGGCGGAAACGGAACGTTGACAGACACCGGGTGTGATAACTGTCACTCCGCTTCGCAGTACCGAACTTTGAATTACACAACGCGCAATATCGCCGGCGGCGCTGAGGTTAAATTAGGAAAGCTTATGAAACTCGTCTACCAGCACGAGTTTCGGAGCTTTAACGACCGTATGACGAATCCGACAGACATCTACGGGACCTCGGATCCCAACGGAGACAACCCGCCCGCGAACATTCCTTACACTCCGGCGGGCTATTACGTTCATAGCGTGCTCCCGAGCCACCAAACTCAGGCCGACTCGTTGCAGATCACGATGGCTGTAGCCCATCACGTTACCTTCAACGGCGACATGAGCTACGCACGGACGAACAATCTGTATACTCCTTCCGATCCGAGGGTTCTGCTAAGCGGCAATCACTCCCAAAACTCGTTTAACGCTGACGCCACGTTGACATGGAATCTGATTTCACCGCTGCGGGCAGTCGTCGACTTTCATGAGCAGAATCTGATAAACGAGTTTGTTTCCTCGTATTCACTCTCTGATCCCACGCTGTTTTATATGTTTGGAAACCCGTCTCTGCATCGCCAGTGGTCCGGTCTCAAGCTGGCATATCGCCTCTCAAAACAGCTCGACCTGGAAACCCATTACACGCGCATGAACATTACGCGATCAAATTCAACTTTGTGGCCGCAGTTCTCATCGCCCGACAATACCGACCCGCTTTACATCGTTCCCGTGACTTTCAGCAATATCGCGGGCGCAGCTTTGCACTTTCACAGCCCACAACTGTGGAATGCACGTGCCGGTTATGAATGGACCGGCACACATGATCCGGGTTATGTCACAGACCCGCACACCAATCACCGCGTATTTGGTGACATCACGATAACTCCGGCTTCGTGGTTTACGATCGGCAACGACGCTAGCGTGATTCTGCAGCAGTCATTCCCGGTGGTGCAGCGCAGCAATCACCTCTACACGGACACCACGTTTGTGACCATCAAGCCGGTCCCGCAGTGGAGCATCGGGGGTGGATACACATACCTGCAAGACGATCTGCGGACTGATATGCAACTCGCCAATGATGGCGCCGTCGGTGTCTACACCCAACCGCTAGTCCCTTATAAGCAGCTAAGCCAGACCGTTTCCATCCACTCCACTTATGAACTGAAAAAGCGTCTCGGACTGAACCTGAATGTCGCGCGATCGCTGGCTCACAGCGGCTGGCGCCCCGACCTCAATCCGGCGGATTATCCCAATTTCCCCGGAGCCGTTTCTGTTGCTGGCTACCCATCTGAATCTGCTTTTGCTGCGGCTTTTTCCGGAGCCCTAGCCACTGGCGCGGGCCCAGTCTCCCAGGTCAATGTGCCCCAGACCCTTGTCGCAGCCACCGGCAACTACCATCTTCGCGCCGGATTCGATGGCGGCCTCCGTTTCAATTACGGAAGCTATACCGACAACACCATCTGGAACACATCGGGCATCCGTCCAAACGTGAACGGGAAGCTGCAATCCTATTCAGTCTTCTTCGGCCGAGTCTGGTGATCCATAGAAGATGGTCAGCGTACCAAACGAAGTCCGCCGACACCGTGTGATATCAATCGGTTACACGTCGTTGCTGCCCTGTCACTGCAGCGGTCTCACAGGTTGTGCGAATCAGTACCGCCGAACGCGCTCGTAGGAAATCTGAGGACTGCTTCTAAGGAGTTGGCGCTTCTGTGGACAGGCGAACGCCACTGCATTTCGGCAGTGGCGTTCATTGGTTGCGGGGGGCGGATTTGAACCGCCGACCTTTGGGTTATGCGATCTGACTCACCATTCGATGAGAGTCGGACTGTACCTTCATCCACGAGGGATGCTCGCCGTCCAGTCTCTACGCCTTCCCCCACCATTCCAGGGGCTTGGTTCGGTATTGCCCTATCGCTCGCGCGACGTAGGTTCCACCGACTTTGACGAGTGATCTTCCGGCACATTGCTGCGCCGGACGCCAGTTTGCAACGCTCGATTAGGGAACTCATGTTCCGGCTGTGCGCGTGCCTTGCGCCGAAGGCGGGATGGTGTCTCCCCCAGATCACTTAATCGGCCCCCATTTGTTCCTCACATTTTTTCGATGGCTGGAAGCAACACAGGAGCGGAGAGGGAGGTTAGTCAAGGCCGCATTCTTTGCGCCGCGTAGCGGTCGGAGCGAAGCGCAGAGCCTTGACTGGCCTCCCGCGCTCAGTACACTCGCCAGCGGAAAAATGGGAGATCACCCGTTCCCGTGGCCGGCGAGTTTTTCCCGCTGCGCTCTCTTTCTGTCCGCCTGCGGCCGCAGCGCAGGGTACTCCGTTACCGAGGCTCAGCGCCGCGCTTCGTGGTCTTTGAGCCGGTCCCGAGCCACACGCGCCTTCTGCTTCTTGACCTCGTCCACGATCCCGTCGAACCTCTCTTGCGTTATCGCCTGCCCCTTCGCCAGCGGACCCAGCAGGTTGACCAACCGCAGCCGGCACGCCGTGATCTCCACCATCTCCGCACTGGGTCGAAGGCCTGTCTGGTCCTGTTCGGTCTCGCGCAGCACCAGCCCGCGGATCAGCTCCGCCTGCGTCTGCTTCCGCTTAGCCGCCAGCACTTCCAGTTCATGCAGCTCCCCCTGGTTCAGCTTCGTCCCCACGTGATGCACTCGGAATCGCGCGCGCTTGGCCGCCTCCGCTGCCAGGTTCTTCTCATCGAGCAGCGCCATCGCTCCACCCTCCCGACACCCGCGTTTTTTGCGCAGGTATACACAAGTTTCCCCACGGAACCCCGGAATACGCTATCTATCGGATGCCAGGATGGTTCCCCGAGAGCACTCGCAGGTTTCCCTACAGTTCCCTCCCAGGGGTGGAGTGTCAACATTCTTCCGGTGCGAAGCACCGTTTTTACTCCACCTCGGAATTGAATGCTGGATCACGCCTTCACCGCCCGCACAGAAGCCGTGGACTCCACCCAGCTACGATCTTCTTTGGCTCCTCCGCTGCACCATCCCTCGGACCCTTACGAACGCGCAATCTGGAGGCAACCTGCTTAGCCTGTGGCGTCTTCAGAAAGTCCTGGAAATCACGGTCCTTCGAAAAGACATAGGTGAGCGCTTTGTCCACAACATCATCCGCGGATGCGTGGACGAAAGCGGCGTACTGATCGACCTGCTCGGCGGTGGCCTCATCAAGTCGAACGGAAGCACTGATGTAGCGGGTCTGGTTGATTTCAAGCAATGGCATAGTCGTTCTCCTTGATAGATAGCGAAATTAAGAAATCTTCTTGTGGGCGATCATCCTCCGACCCGTCTGTGCAATCTCCCGGCCACGTGCGCAGCAGAGTGCAAGGGACATATTCGATCCCTGATGTATCGTCTTTTCGACAAGGCGATGCTTTGGGAATTGCTGAATGTGGAACGAAACCCAATGGACTTGGTCGAAGTGAAGGGCATCAGCAAGCGCAAGAAGCGTCCTCGCGTCCTTCAGGTAAAGGATGCTTGGCAAATGCTCGACGCGCTGGTTCAGCCCTTTCGAACCATCGTGCTAATTGGCCTGTGTTTCGGTTTGCGAATCAGCGAAATCCTGGGTTTGCGCTGGACGGATTTCGACTTCAAGCGATCGGTGGTTCTGATTCAACGATCAGCGGTCGGAAAGCGGCTCAACAAATTGAAGACGGAGTATTCGCAGGACGAAGTTCCAATCGAGCGGGGCTTTATTCTCGAACTGAGGAAATGGCAAGCGCTCTGTCTCGATTCCGAAGGACACTGGCTCTTCCCGAGTCCGGTGACAGGTCGACCGTATCACGCCGACTCGATTCGCACCGACTACCTGGTTCCTACAGGTCTGAAATTGGGACTTGGCAGGATCGGGTTTCACACGTTCCGTCACACATATCGTGCGTGGCTGGACGAGACCGGAGCACCCGTGGGCGTACAGCAGAAACTCATGCGACACGCGCACGTCTCAACCACAATGGACCAGTATGGCAATGCCTCGGCCTTGGCCAAGCGCAAGGCCAATCGGCCAATTGTGCAACGTCTTCTGAAAAGGCCTGTCTACCAACAGGCCTCCATTCAATAAATAAGGGGAACTGTGAGGCAGTTCCCCTTATTGGACAGTTTTGGACAGTCGCTGCAAGTGCCCAATTGCCCAATTGCCCGTAACCTTATGATTGCGTTGGTTGCGGGGGGCGTTTTACGTCCATACCGGAGCACTGTTTTGCTGCCTTTCACACATTCCGGTCAAAACCTTGTCTGAAGGTGTCGATCTGGGCGCGAGCGTCTTCCTCGACATGGTCGCCGACGCCTCTGGCGCGGACGAACGCCATCCATGCTGGATTGACTTCGTTCATCGCATTGAGAAACGTGTAGACAATCTGCGCATCGTCGTCCGCGCAAAGCGCACGCAGATCAAGACCCATCAGAAAGGCAGGAGCCAATCCAAAGTCCTGGAGCGCAGCATCTATCACTACGTCCGAGAATATCCGCTCGCTGTCGGCTTCATATTGCAGAAGCAGACCCCGTATGTCATCCAGGTCCTTGACTCGCCGCTGCGGATCGTCCATGAATGCGACAATTTTCAGGAGCATCAGTGCGGTAGATGAGATCACCTTCAGCGTCAGATCCGGCGCAAGCTGAACCGTCTGAGCGGTCGCGAATACGTGGTCGAATCCCACGAGGCTCATCTTGAACTGACTAATGGGCCACGTGATCTGCTTGGCTTCCCGAAGCTTGGGTCCAGCTGGGATCAGGTCCAAGATCGTTGCCTGGGCGCTCCGCCATCGGTGCTCATGGTTTGCGAGACGGACCCAGCCGTCTGCAAGAAGTCGGCGTTCCAGCTCTGCGAATTCGTCAAGGTCCAAGGCGACGGCGAAATCGATGTCTCCGGTATGCCGGGACTCCGCTGGAAAATGTATCTGGTACGCAATGGCCCCGATGATTACAAGCTCCGCTCCGAGGGCCGCACAACGGTGTTGCAGGACTCGGAGGTCAGCGATTTGGTTGTCGGTAAGTTCGGGCATCGCTCAGGAGAGGAACTCGCGTTTGAGTTCTTCCGCCGCTTCGTGCGCTCTTGGATCGGAAGAATACATCAGCTCGGCATAGATCAACCACGGATGCGCGAGAGGGAACGGCTCGATTTCTCGCCAAAACGGGATGGTACCGAAGGAACGCAGAAAAATGAGTGGCCCTGCCTTGTCAGGAATGATCCGCAACTGACGACGAAGTTGGTCAGGGAACGAGTCGACGAAGATTGGCAGTTCCAACCCTCGATAAAACTTCTGGAGAGCCTGAGCAGCCGGCCCGCCAGTTACCGACCACCGAATTGATAGGTCTGCAAAAGGCTTTCGGACGCTGGCGAGCATGTCGTCTAGGTCTCTGTCGGAGGACCGGAAACGCCCAATTAGAAGTTTCGGACGCAGAGCGAACTCATATCCTCTCAACAGCTCGTCCTGTAATCGCGATTTGTCGCTGATATCAAAGCCGTGCCCCGATTCTCGCAGTACTCCGCGCTCGACCAACTGCTGTCGAACATTCGCAACATTGCTTTTGCTCAACCCGGACGCTTCAGCCAGTTGACGCACGGACCAGCTTCCCGCTAGTTCCTTCGTGGCAAAGGTGAACAACAATTGAGCGATTGCGGGGCTGACCCGCTTGCCTTCTTTTGAAACGGCATTCTCTTTGTTTCCGATGATCGTACGCTCATAGTTTTGACCGAGCACGAGGTGCATGTTGCCAGCTTGGTCCACAAAGTTTATTCGTGATTCGATCAATCGCTCGGCAGAAGGCCGGGGGATGTAGCGTGCCAACAGCAAGAGGGGCTTGCGATGTACTCTTGCATAGAGTTTGGCTTGAGCGACGAGGGCATTGAGTATCCCTCGGTCCAGATACGACCGCTTCTGTTCCACGAGGAAGGAGTAGGTTCCTTTGGGAGTGCGCACCTTGAGGGTGCCGTCGATTCCTTGATCACCGCCACGGTTCTTCGGAGAGAAATCCAGATCGCTGATGAAGTGCAGGGTCCGGAGCTGCTCTAGAAAAGGAGTCAATGGAGGTTCAACTCGCATAGCGTCCATTATTATGCCATGTCCATTACTAATGGACAACAAGAAATGTGGACATGGGCTCCTGAAGGAAACGCGGGCGCGGCTACCCGAACCGCGACCAAACTCTGCAATGATCCCGAGTACATAACCTAAGGAGTGGATTAGCGTCGGCGAGGGAGTCTCTTTGCCGAGACCTCGGATCCAGGTGGTTCACGGAACGGTTCCACAGAAATGCGTTCGTAACACACTTCCAGCACGGTCAAGTATTCTGTACCGCCCGGCAATTGAAGGACTACGCTGTCACCCGCTGCCGACTTCATCAACGCGCGCCCCAGAGGTGACACCCAACTGATGTGGTTGCGATTGAGATCGATTTCGTCTGTGCCAACGATGCTCACCACTCGCTCCGCTCCCGCGGCATTGGCATAGCGCACGGTCGCTCCGAAGAATGCCCTCGTCGCCGCCTGCCCCGCTCTCGGAGCTTCCGGGTCCACCACTTCCGCGGCTTCGATTCGCTTCGTGAGAAAGCGAATCCGCCCATCGATCTGCCGCAGCCGCCGCTTGCCGTACTGAT
>CABEDQ010000420.1_pt1 | contig 38254 bp, 44 predicted proteins | sample 3423111 | NCBI WGS metagenome assembly CABEDQ01 (sample SAMEA5534331, study PRJEB31848) | metagenome | biome: tundra; feature: field; material: soil | place: USA | collected 2013-05 | depth 0.15 m
AGGTACTTTTGGGTTAGCAATATCGTCGTGCTGCGCCGTGCATACGAGTTGCAAAAAATAACCAAAACTCAATTCCTTGAGTTGCTCCCTCAGCTTCGGCAAAAGGCCCGTCCAAAGCAAAAAGTGGACGTACCTGGCTACTACCGGAAAATTGCCCCTCGGATGAGTCGAAGGGTAACAACTGCGGTGCTCACGGACTTGAATCAAGGCAGGATTTTGTATCGCGACGCGGCTGGACTCTTGAGTTTAGGTGTTCCGACTCTCACGAAGTTCGCTGCCATGCATAGGTCGTAAAACTTGCGAAAAATATACTGGCTAGATGCCGATGTCTATATTCAAGCGAGCAATGGCCCGTATAAAAGAGTCCCTCAATTTTGGGCGTTCCTGACTGAACAGTTGAAACTTGGAAATATCAGATCCCCGAAGATCGTGTATGACGAAGTGTCCGCAGGCAATGATGAGGTGGCGAAGTGGTTCGCACCTAGGAAGGGAGAAGGGCTTTGCGTGAGCGCCAGCCCGGCAGTCCAAACAGATTACGGTAAGATTGCAGATTACGTTTTTGAGAAATTCAAGCCCTATCAGGCGGAAGAGTTCCTGAGAGGCGGCGACGGCTGGGTCATAGCTCACGCGATGGATAGCAGAGGGAAAGTTGTCACCCAAGAGTCACTACGCAAGGTCGAAGCGAAAATCAAGGTGCCAACGATCTGCAAAGCACTCAGCGTGCCGTGCATCAATACCTATGATCTGCTAGATGAATTGAAATTCAAGAGCTGAGGAACGTTATGGAAAAGAGGATCACAAATTCAAAGCCGATTCCGCACATACCGATTCCGTTTAAGGAAGTAATAGCGGATGTACTCAAGGTTAAGCCGCCAGTGAAAAAGCAGCCAAAACCCCGAAAGTAGCGGTCCTCACTTCTTCAAAGGTTTTGAATGTGTTTCTTGGCGCAGTCCAATATTCCGAAGTATCGGCACATCTTCCTAATGTGGCCTAATTCGATATTGTCGTGCTTCGTCAGGTCCGGGAATAGTTTACCGTTGTAAGCGACGCGATGGCCGTGGGTCGTCCGTCTTATGTTGTGTCCCGGAGCACACGTCTCCAGCATCCGCACAATATCGGCGAATCGCGCGGACGCTGACATTTAGGCGGCTTTGGCGAAGGTATATCCGTCCGCCACATTGTCCCTAGGCGTGAATTTCGTCTGATCTTTTGCGTCTACCCGATCAACCGTTATAGCGCACGGCATCGATTCTGGAGCCTGTCTTGGCAGGCTAGAGAACTCGTCCGGTACCTGACAGCTCGTGGAGCGGATAGTCTTTAAGGATTCGAGCCATACACGTTCGTCCTCGTTGTCGACATCCGCATCGTTGAAGAATCGCTCAACTTCTTTCTTGAACGCGGAGAAATCCACACACTCCTGAGCCATGTCGAACAGGATCGATTGGTAGCTGGTTTTGAAGTTTAGGAATGCTTCTGCGATGCTGTCACCGGATGCGGCGATTGCCGCGGGCTGTACACCGTACATCCACCACTTTCCATCCTCTTTCCGCATGAGGGTCCGACCGAACAGAGTGATTCGAGCCAAGAATCCGTTTCCAGCGACTGCATCTTGGAGGGTGATCAAAATCGGATGATCTTTCACTTCGACCATCTCAGCCATTAACATATGAGCCAGTTCTCCCTGTGAGACTTAATCGGCATCATTGATTGTCGAATCAATAAGCCTACGGTTCAACATTACCGACGTGTTCGTCTGGTAATCTACCTAAGCAATTTGGATTCCATGATGGGGGAAATGGTTACTTTTGTTACGACGGAGAATCGTATACCGGCCCGATTCCCATAAGCAAGAAAAACCGCGCAGCATTCCGCATTTATGTCCATATTTTAACACGCCCTGTCACGGCATCTCATTATGAGATGTTGCCTTGGGTTTGTCAAAGGCATAATTCCGATTATCTGGCTACGAATCACATTAACGATTGTGGCATTACGACCCCGGTCTCTTCGCCTGGGCTGAAGTGGAAGTCTACGGCTAACGGGAATGGCTGTGTGGCACCAGGACTGACCTTGATCATTAACCGGGGATACTATTTTCCCCAAAGCGGAACTGGGGCGCTGCCGTCAGTGAACTGCGTTCCACAGGCTCCAGGTGGGCAGACCGCGGTCATCGGAACCTGCGTGAGCATTCAATATCCTTACCCCTGGAGGTTCGGACGCGTGGCCAGCCTCTTGGGTTCCGCCGTCGCCCTGCCCTTTCAGATCAGCGCCACGGCGGTAGCTATGAACGAGAATTAGTACAAAGTATGAAAGCTCCTGCGATCCGTAGATTCAATTGCACCCATCCTGCGCGCCACGGGGAGCGCGGCATCACGATGGTACTGGTCGCCCTGGCCATGGTCGCCATCATCGCCATGGCCGCTCTGTCGATCGACGTAGTCACTCTCTACCTAGCAAGAGAGGAAGCTCAACGTTCCGCCGATGCGGCTGCCCTCGGGGCCGCGAGGGTGCTCTCCCTCAGCGGAGTGACGGGAGATCCGCAAAACGCGACTGGCTATTGGCCCGCTGCCTGCACGGCGGCTACACAGGTAGCCCAGGCGGTGGCGAATCGAAACGCCGTGGGCAATGCGGCCGCGACTACTGTAAATGTGAACTTCGTTTACAACGGAACGGCCGTTTCAAACTGCACCTTTGCCGGAGGGAATGCTTTCGGAGTGAATCCGCAGGTGAAAGTACAGGTCATCCGAGCGGGTCTTCCCACGTTTTTTTCTCGCATTTGGTCGCGGAATACGAATAGCGTCAGTGCAACGGCGACTGCCGAGGCATTTAATTCGTCTCGTTCCGGGGCGTTTGCACCGAACGGAATCATCCCGGTGAATCCGCGCTGTGTTAAACCGTGGATTATCCCGAATAGTGATCCCAGAAATCCAGGGAAGAGTTTCGTCAACCTCGGAGATGGCTCAATCACGACCCAAGGCATTCAGGTTAACGGCGCGGGAAGAGGCGTCATCGGAGAGACCTTTCTTCTAAGCGACGCCTGCACGACACCTAGGGACTGCGACAACATGAAGGGCCACACACCACCCATGGGCTCTTACATTCCTGCCTCCGTGACGACTCCGGTCAGCGCATACCCGACTTGTGCCAATGACGACACTTTCCAGGAAGCTGTTGGAGGATGTGACCAAAATACTCAGTACGCTTGCGGCATCTCGGGAGGGGCGCAGGCAGACCTGACGATCAACCCTGCAGGCGACACCCGCGATGCGGCGCAATGTCTTATCAACCAACCGGGACAGGATCAACTCGATACGACCCAGTTTCCGTATCAAATCCAGGCAGGTACAGCGAATCCGGTCATCACCAGCGGAGTCGTCACGTCGAGCACGAGCATCGCCACCGTGCCCATTTATGACGGTGCGACTTTGGCGAACACCAGAAGACCCACGGTCACGATTGTGGGATTTCTGCAAGTTTTCATTAAACAGGCTAACTTCGACGGAAGCCTCAACGTGACTGTGCTAAACGTCGCAGGGTGTAGCAACACGGCGACAAACCCTCCAATTCCAGCGTCCGGAACCTCCCCCGTGCCGATCCGCTTGATCACGCCTCCGTGACTTTCGAAACAGCCGGATTTGGCGGCTCGGCGTTTTAACTCACACGCAAAAAACGCGGCTTCGGCGGCATGCTCGGCGCGTAAATGCGTGCACAGCCGCCAGAGTGGACAGTTCAGAACTCTGTCTAGGGCGCATATGTAGTTTCCGTATTAGCGTTCTAGAATTAGATCGAGGAGACTTATGAAACCCAAGGTGATCCAGATCGACAGCCGCAATCCGATCCAACGCAAGCGCAAAGCGATCATCCCGCAAGTGATCCTGGCGCGGGAGACGGAAACGGTGGGCGTCCGCACCGAGATTGAGAGGACGCCGAAGGGCAACGGTTACATAGAGACACACAGGCTGATCATCACCACGCGCGAGAAGTCGAAGCGTCGGAGGAAAGCCGATTCAAATGCGGCAGCGAAACGGAGAGCCGATGCGAAGGCGGAAAGAGCAGCGTAAATGCTGAAAACAGTGGCCGTGTTCATGGCGCTGACCATCACGATAACAGGACTGAAACTACTCTTGTCTCCTCACGGGTCGGACGATCAAATCATCGGAGTTGTGCTCCTCGCTGCTGGACTGACATGGCTCTGGGAACGCACCGGGTTTCGCGGCTTGAAATGAAAGTAGCCCACTACCTGCCCGAAGTCTGCCCAATGCCTCGCAACAGGTTGTCACCGAACGTCACCGAATACACCATCGGAAAAAAAGAAGATGCTGAAAACACTGATGGATGCGCGAACTTCCGAGCGCGAAAAAACCTAGCCCTTGTCCACCGCCCCATAGTCACTCGTTGACGGGTCGCTCGCGTTCGCCGACCCGGCGCCGTCGCTGGACGTGTTCTGCGGAGCCTTCGCGAACGTGCCCTGGCGGACGTATGCGCCTTTCTGGAAGTGGGCGTCGTTGGCCACCATCTTGTGCCCCCTCTCGCCCTGGCTTCCGACCGCGTGCCCGTGGCCGACCGCGCTGGCGTTGTCGAGCAGGTGCCCCGCGATTTCCTTGAAGTGGTTGTGCTGCGCCGCGCTCATCGGGCGCGGGTTCGTCGCGCCGGAGTCGGTCGCGGGCTGATCATCGGGAAAGTCGTTCTGCAGGTTCGCCATGGTGAATTGCTCCTCTTCTAGTATCCGGTCGATCCCGTGGAGTCGGAATCGCCCGTTCCGCCGACGTTCGTCGTCGAGTAGCTGGCACCCTCGGCGCCGCCGCTGGCGAATGAGCTTTGGGAACCTTCGCCGGTGACCGAATGTCCCCCGTAATCGCGGACTTCGCTCGCGGACGCGACCATCGCGGCCAAATGTTTCTTCGCGTGCGCGACCTTCAGCGTGTTTACCCGAATGACCCCGTGTTTAGCTATGCCGCTCATGTGTTCAATCCTACGCGGCAGACGCCGTTTTTCAAGAGCCAAAAGTCCGGCAAACGGAATCCTGCATCAATTCTAAAGGAGTTGGATGCCAAAAAAAGTGGCCCCGACGATTCCCGCGCCCGGGCCACTGTTCAGAGGCTGACTGATGCCCTAAGCCTACGCTCACCCGCGCCCTCGTTCTATTGGCAAGGTAGGGCCTTGGAGTATTTCTGGTGGGCATGGAGGCTACCAATGGCGAATGACAGCAGCAAGAGCGACAGCACGATTGAACAGGGCGGCTCTGGTATTTTGGAAAAGGGCAGGCCGGACGGCGTCGGAAAATGCAGCGATGATCAGCCGATCTTGCCCTCGCGGCAAGCCGTTAACATCCCGACTAACTTCCCACGCCGCAAGAAGAAGTAGTATCGGGCTCGTCAACATCTCGACTTGCGCGGCTGGCATATCATTATTCGAAGCGCTTCACCCGCAAACCAGCGGACAGCAGCGCATAGGGCGGCGGTTAAAACCCGCCGTCTCCGGAAATATCAATACAGCGCCTTGCTGGCTCCCGTGGGTTCCAGCAAGATAAGAACTGACGACATCAATGGAACCCGACGACGAACTCGATTCTCTGCAAGCGACTGATCCCGTTGAGTCTCGCGAACTTTGGGACAAGCGACCGGACGAGACCGCGAAGGCGTTCGGCGCATTCGTTTTATACAGAGATGCCGAGCGCCGCTCCTTCAAAATTGTTGGGGATCAACTGAATTGTTCGCCGCAGAATATTTATCAATGGTCGAGTCGGTTCGACTGGCGCGGACGGTATGATGCGTTCGATATTGAACAGGATCGAATCCAGCGTGCCGAGCTTTCACGCGGCCGAGTGCGCATGCGGGAGCGGCATTTGCAGGTGGCGAAGGCCATGTTGGGGGTTGCAGCCTACGGACTAAAGGAGTGGCAGGGACGCGTCGAGCAAAAACTCCCGCTGCACTTGGAGCCTGAGCAAATTGCCATGCTCGTGAAAACCGCCGTCGAGTTGGAGAACCGCACCGTTGGCAGCGAAACCGATGCGGGTAGATTCACTCAGATAATCGTGAACCTAGGCGATGCCCCCGACGATCCGGACGAGGCCGATGTGCCACTGCTCGAACTGGAAGCCGAGTACGAGCCGCCGAAGAGAAAATTTAACAAATTTAACTGAAAGGCGCATCCCAAAATATGGCAGAGGACAAAGACAAGGGCGTTGAGCACGACGACGACGACAGCGTTGGAGCTATGCGTCGACGGCATCTTTCCGTTGGGCTTCGGTTTCAGGCCGTCGCCGTTTATGCACTCGAAGAGCTTGAGAAGAAGATGGCGTCGGGCGAGCCGCTCGGGCTGACCGCCGAAGATGCAAAGACGCTGCTCGACGCTGGTTCGGCGTTGGAACGTGGGGCACTTGGCGGTCGGAAAGTAAAGATGCAGTGAGCACTAAACCGCCAGCGCCAAAGGTTGATCGCCGCAGGAAGCTGACGACAGAAGCGGTGCGGGAAATTCGCGCTTCCAAGCAGAACGTCCTAGTGTTGGCTCGGAAGTTCGGCGTCACTGCTAGTACGATTTATCAGGTTCGAGCCTGTGGCACCTGGTACCACGTGTCTGAAGATCGAGGTTGAACATGCGGCGAAGAAGTTCCCAGCGGAATGGAAGTGCGCTCGAATCGGCCGCCCGCCAACTACTCCGACTCTTTCCTGGTACGCCCATGGCACTGAGGGCGATACGCATCCTGAGCGAACTCAATCCGCCTAAGCCTGCGGCGCCCGTCAGGATCAGCGCACGATGCCGAGAGAAAGCTTGCCCATTCCCCGCAATGGCTGGCCACGATTTATGCCGTGGCCACATGGTCGATTCGAATGCGAAGTTCTCCGTGCTGCCGAGTTGCGCCGCTGAGGCCATCGGGCCACTGCATCGTCTCCATTCAAAATCAGCCTGATTCGCCTTTTTCTCTCTCTTCCTTTTCTTTGACTTAGCATCACCTGAAGGCGACTGCAACTGTGCAGTAGCCTTAGCCAGCTTCATGCTCACCGATGGCCGAAATGATTGCCTAATGCTCCGAGATTGAGCGGAAAAGTGGCCGCTAGGGCCGCTAGGGCCGCGAATGCGTGCAGTTTCAGCGACAGTGACCAAATCCCTACAGAGTCAACGGCCCCGTTGCGCGGTAACCCAACTCGTCAACAATCATCGCTAAAAATCCCTTTGCCAAGAGCACGCGGCAGTGCGATCATCATTGAAATAAAGTTTTAGGACGCTTGGCGGTGAGGCCCTGCGGCGCAATTGCGCAAGGAACTTCACATGCCCACCTTCGCAACATCCCCAACAACTCAACACGGCGCTAGGGACAAGACTTGGCGGAAGCTCGTCGGCCTAACGCTGGAACAATTGAGCGAGCGCAGCGGCATCAATATTGCGCAGCTTTCCCTGCACGAAAACGATCTCGAATCACTCACGGCTGAGCGGCAGCAGTTGGTGGAGCGAATCTTGCGCGTTGAAATGAGCAAGCGTCGGCACGAAATAAATCAGGCACTGGGATCGGTGCCGAGCGACAGGCGCGAGAAGGTTCGCGAGGCGGTCGCCGTCTAAGTTTTCAGGATTGCTTGGCCTTCATTTTTCCTCCTAGGGTGGGGGTCGGCAAAGCTAGAAAGTTTCTTGTGGCGAGTGGCTTTCTGGCGGATTCGGGCTCGGCGTCGTCAACCCGCCGAGTCCGAATTTTCAAAAAGGAGAAACTCACACAGGCTCAGAGAAAGTCCGCATGCATTGCGATTACACAACAAAACCGATCACTAGCACAAGTCCCTTACCACACTCACTCGCCGCCCGCGACGCCGAGGCCGCATGATGAAAATTAAAAGTTTGGCGGAATGCTACCGCCAAGGGCCGTCCCCGCGAATTGGTTTTCTTTTTGAGTTCTCCTTCCAATCGTCGGGGACGGCTGCTTTGTTTTATAAGGGTGTGATTATGCAAGAATGGAAGCACAAGCAAAAAGCCTGGCCCGTTGGGGGCCAAGCTCTTTGCGGCCTTTAGGAGGCCAAAAAGCCGTATGCGGCGGCTCAATTAACACGCTACCACAAAAAGCCCGCCGCGTTCGAACTTCCCAACTGAACAATACAGCCATTGAGCCCGGAGAGTACCAGAGTCAGGGAGCGCAGCCATTGCAGCGGAGAGTGCCAACGTGCCGGAGCGAGCCAAGTTAACGGAGAGTACCACAGCGGAGCCGAGCGTCAGCCACACAAACTGAGCGTTCCATGTGGAAAGAGCGAGCCAAAGAAGTCGAGAGCGCCAAAGATAAAGAGCGAGCCAAGGACGCGGAGAGTACCAGACATCGTGAGCGAAGCAACGCGACCTGCGGCGGAATCAACCGCAGCCGCAAACAAAACGGAGCGAGCGCAGCCATGTCGGCAGAGAGTGCCATTTACCCGGAGCGAGCCAGTAGGCCGGAGAGTACCAATACGTCCGAGCGAGCCAGACCATGCGGAGAGCACCAGGAACAACGAGCGAGCCATCGAGATAGAGCGAGCAGATTTCGAATGCAGGTAGTTCAGCCCCGACACACGCGCTTGCGCGACAGTCGGCGTAACCAACACTAGCGCACGAACTGTGCCAAGTCGACATCTTAGAAGACCTTTGGTCGGTGTATCACACGGTTGGGGTAATAGAACCCAACCACCGAAGCTGCGGCAATCGCGGTATTCGGATTCCATCTATCTCATCCCGCATTGCCCATCCCCTGAAAAAGTTGCACGAAAAAAGCACCCGGGCAAAGGGTGCTCTTTTCGAAACCACAACCCGACACGCGGCAACGTGACGAGTAAGTAAGTTCAACAGTACGCAGTTAAGAACTTACTAGTTACGTGGTCGCAAGTCAATACCATTGCGGCCATGAAAATCTCTCGGACAACCCGACTTGGTGCTCACGGCCGCCCACAACTCACTCACAAAGGCCATGCGTCAAGTCTGGAACTTCCCTCGGCACAGTGTAACCAGCGGCCATCAAACAACGGGCTGAGTTTTCAATCTCAATGCCAAACGAAAGTCGGTTTATTCTCCCTTCGTGGAGTTTTTTCCCGGGCAACGGGTGCAGTAGTTGATCTGCACATGCGGCTTACGTCCCGGTCTAATACGGTGACCAAAACAAACCGGCGTCATTAAGTCGTCGCGAAACTGAGCATCAAAGCGTGGGCGCGACGTGGGCAGGGATACTCTCTGGATTGTGAGCCTAGAGAGAAGATCATGGTGGATGGGCTAGAGTGTGGTGGCTCTGGCTAACACCGCGTGGGAATGCCGCAAGTGTGTCCAAGAGAGAAGTTAGAAGATCAGTAAGAGTGGGAAACAATCGGCGTCGGCGAGTCGAAAAAACGGCAGCAGTGTAAACACAGGACTTAGTCCATGTCTTCGACATGGGTTTCGATAGAGTCGTGTAAGTACTGTGAAATCAATGCAAGGTTTGCAGGCGGGCGAACTGGCCATGGCACACCGAGTCCGCGCGGGACTCGACGTGGCGGGAGTCACCACCGCGACGACTCGGCGTAGTGACAGAGGAGATGCGCGCGAGGGGAGAGCTGGCGAAACATGGCGAGGGGCGACCAAAAAAAGGTGACCATACCGCTACCTTTTTCCCTCCCACGCTGGCCGACTTCGGGATCCCGCGACGCGTGTCCGCGACCGCGACGGCGGCGGGCGACAACTCACGGTGAGTAATATCGTCACCACGGAATAGATCGTCGTCTGGCGGCGTCCTGGCGCAGCGGGCACGGGTTCTAGACAGACATTCGAAGGGAACTTGGAATCATGAATAAAAATGCCGAGTGGAGTGAAACCAGCGAGAAGAGTTTCAGCTTCTTAAAACTCAACAGAGTTAGCTTCCCAAATAACACGCATTGTTTCACGCTGCAGGCTGCAGGCAGTGATGCACCCGGCGTCGAGATCAACGCCAAGCCGGACGAACTCACACGCGAACTCATGGCACTCGCGAAATGGGTATCGGAGGACTGATGCGAATCAGCGCGAGTGGGAAAGCATGGACATCGGAAGCCGAGTTCGGCGAGTTTGTGAATGCCATCGTCCGCTATTCCACGGCAGCCGAACTCCCAGCCATCGAGTGGTACTGCGCGGCGGCGCTTTGCCGCGACGAGTTGTGCCGCCTTCCGATTGCCAACTACAAAGAGATTGCAGACTTTGTGACTCAGCACGAGCAAGAAATTATGGGATGTATTCGAGGTGCGTCAGCTTAGCCTTGTGCTCCACGCGTTGCGGCGCCGCGCCTCGATTAAATCTTGGGTGCGACTCAAGACGCACGCCCGTTCCACCGCAGTCAGCAGCGACACATATGGCACCAGCGCCCTGACCAGCTGCGACCGCATCAACTCATCGACTTCTTCCCTTCGGCTGTCCTCACTGGGACTGACGAGTTCGACCGCCGTGACCCGCAGTGCCAGCGCCAGCTTTTCCAAAGTACCTAGAGTAGGCGTGGCACGCTCATTTTCTATTTTTGAAACATAGCTCCTCGGGCACCTCATCCGAATGGAAAGCTGGCGCTGTGAGAGTCCAAGTCTCAGACGCAAAGTCCTCACCGTCGAAGCTAAATCCAGAAAAGAGTGACCTCGGCCTCGGCCTGGATGCGGCACGGGCACCACCACCAATAACGGCGCAGGAGTGACGGGCTCAGGTTCGAGTTCCAGCGACGAGTGACATCTTCTGCAATTATTGTCGGAAGTACGATACTGAACTAATTGGCAATTCAACTTAAAACAACGGACAGTTTCCCGTGCGTCTACTGAAGCTGCAGCCATGAGCGCTGAGTTGTGGGATCGACTTCCGAGTCTTTGCCAGAGCGGGCAAAGGAATCAAGGAAGCGTACCACAATAGGCCACAAGAAAGACCCTTCAGCCAAGTGAAGGGATTATTAAGAATCAACATCATTCCAGATAGCGAGGCCCTGCGCGGCGAGTTTCCAGTCGGGCTGCTTCCTGAACTAGGCGCTCGGCCTCCGTGAGTTCATCGAGGGTGAGCAACCTGTCGCATATCGCAAACTTGAAGCCTGATGTTGATAAATAGATCGTGGCGCCATACATCTCGCCCTTTTCCGTCGTCTCCAACATCCCGCTGTTGCAGTCGCAAATGCCTCCCTCTACGCCTCGCCAGCCGTTGCAGAACTTGACTGACTTACCGTTCACTTCGACCTGCATGAATGCCTCCTTGTCAAAAGCCAATTTAGTAAACCGCTCGCCAATCCGCGCCGCTTCCGAAGGCCGAAAAAGGCCCGCAGTCGGCGTTTCCGTTTCGGCGCGGTTTACGTACACGCCGAATCGTCGCCTGCTCGGTCACTGCACCAGCTTCAAGCCGTGGTCGTCGTCGCGGTGCGCCGCCCTAGGCGTTGCCGTCGAATGAGGCTCCGACGCTGTCGCGGCCAGCATCGCTCTGAAAGCACGCTTGAGTTTCTCCAGCACCGTCTTGGAAGTCACGCGACCGCGGACTCCACAAACGCGGTATTCTTGCCGCGGAAGACCAAGCCGATCCAGATCCAGAACGGAGCCGTGCGAGCCCAATCCGTGCCTCCCCGCTTGATGTCTTTCTCAAGGAGCATGAAAAGAATGTACTGTTCATGTGACGTCAGGCTGACAGTTATCGTTTCCTTCTCCACTAGTCGGCGGATCTTGGTTTTTCGCTCTGCTCTTCTCATGATCGTTCTCCTTTTTTTCGCTCTCTTCTTCTTGGCACTCTCAATGTTGACGGCTCGCTCCTGCTTTCTGGCACACTCTGATCGCATGGCTTCGCTCTATCTTGCATGGCACTCTCTTGCGGCATGGCTGCGCTGCTCCTATGCAGCTTCGTCAGTGACACGACGTGCAGGCCGTTTGCGCCTTGGCACTCGCCGAGGCTCGTACTGTTTGTCGATCACGTCCTCGCAGGCACGCATAGTGTTCTTGATCTCGCGACAGAGCGCGACGGTATCCGCGCCCGCCTCAATCGCATTGACTAAGTCGAATCCCGCAGTGGCGGCGGCGATCAGCCGATTGTGGTCTGACCTACTCCACGCGCACTCCTTCAGTGTTTTCATGCGGGCCTCACCCAGCACCAGCCGCCGAATTTGTCTCACGCTATAGGAGATGGCCGTCGCATACGCCCCAATCCATTGCGTCCAAGTGGGAAGCTGGTCTCGGCTACCGGCCTGTGTCGCCATACGAATCGTCTTGCCTGCCACGCGCTGCAGCATCGTGAAATTTCTTCCTTCGACGGCGTGCTTCGGTCGCTGCGACAGAATGGCCTGCATCTTCCTCAATAATGGAAGATGACGGTGGAGAACGTCATAGGCACGCGCCATCTCGGGCAAGCCAGACACGATGGTGCGGTTCAGTTGGTTGAAGTGATCGAGTAGCTCGTCACGTAGAACAATGTCAGAACTCGGGACGGATGTCCGCAGTTCCGGCTTTCCCCATCTACCCGACGGCGCTTGGGTACGCTGTGGGTCTGAAACTGATATGCTGTCGGAATCCATGGTGTACCTCCTTCCAGGTCACTCTGGTTAGCCTCGTTCGCGGACGGTGAATCCGCTGGCGGGGCATTCTTTTTTCCAATCAGCGCGAACTTCCTCGCAGCAGTCAGCGCAGAGGATAGTTACCGTCAGCGCCCGCGATACGACGGACGCGCAAAATCGGCGGTTCCAATTTATGCGGCGTCGTCGATGTTTCTTTTCCACCAGTCCAAGAACTCGGCGGACTCGGTCTCGGCTGGCTTCCCGCCGTTTTTCTCCAGCACTTTCGCGGTATCTCTGGTGATCAGCCTCACGCCCGTCAAGCATCGCACCTTGACCGGATAGCTGTAGCCGTCGTCTAGCGAATGCTGTTCGTAGCGCTCATCGACGCACGCTCTCAGCTTCACCCGCTGGCCAACGTGCTTCGCTAATTCGCTGCTGTACTCGACATCAATGGAATGGAAGGTCACCGTATCCGGATAGCCTTCGTCGACAACAACCGGATCGCGAGGCGAGCCTAAGCAAAAATCGGTTCCGTGGTCGACTCGGTAGTATCGCGGCCCGCGAAAGGCTGGCCTGTAACTCAACACGCCTTCAAACAAATAGAGGTGTCCCATGTCATCGCCCCCGCCGATGCTGCTGCGCCTCTTCCCAATCCGCCACCGCCGCGCGGGAGTAGAGAACTCTGCGGTTGACCTTCATTCGCGGCGGCCCGATCCTCATATGCTCCCAACGCAGAAGCGTGCCAACGTGGACGTGCAATAGTTCCGCGACCTGCTCCTTGGATAAGAAGCGGTCGTTGACGAGGTCGTGTGTGCTTTGGGGTGCTGCTGGTTTGGCGGCCACTGTCATCCTCCAGACAAAAAAGAATCAGGAACACGCTCCCTTTCGGGACGTCCTCCGGGTCTCGGTTCTTTTTCATCCGGCAAATTCGAAGGCGCTTGGGATCGCCTTACAGTGGCCGGCGGTGTTTCCTTACGAGCTGCAATGTACCGCAGTGCGTCGTCGCGTGTCAATGAAAAAACAGACGCTGTAAAGACGTGGACTAAAGTCGAGTGGGACGACTTTAGTAAGAGTGCTTTAAACCCGCATGGATATTGGTTAAAATGGTGAGCGCGGTAGGAATCGAACCTACAACCTACTGATTAAGAGTCAGTTGCTCTGCCAATTGAGCTACGCGCCCACGGTGGGGATGTGGTTGGTAGGACGAACGAAAATTATAGCATCCAGCGGGAGGTTTTCGCAGGAAGAGGCACAACGAGACTCATCCGCTCTGAGTTTTTCGTCCGGACAAATCGGAACGCAGCGCGGTTGTCGGAGGCGGCCATTCATGAAAGCATCCGCTGCCTCCGCTGCAACCATCATCGAACCCTCAAGGAACACAATTTCCTGGACGCGGAGGCTTACCTCATCACTCCCTTTTTGCTTCAAGTTTGCCAAACATCAGCGAAGTGGTCTTTCCGTCTTGATCGTTTAGAAATTTGAGCTCGCGATCATCATTTTCAAGATAGAGTTTCGCGGTCGATATCGGTTGCAGTTCGACCGCGCCGATGATCCAACCAGATCTTTGGTCGAGAGAGAGGATGGTGTGCTCACCGCGTGCCAACAGCAAGGAAGCGAGGATCATCCGAGCACGGCCGGGAAGTGGGGTGAACCCAAGGATTTGGTGGCGGCTCTGGAGGGGCCGCACGTCATCACGACCGCGCGGTTCTCCTGACGGCGCAGCGGAAAGCAGCAACCAAGTCAGCAATGCTTCGACGCCCAACCAATGCTCGCCGCAGAATTGACGGCCAATCCCACGCGAGAACGTAACTCGTAAGCATCTCCAAGGTTGAGCCGAGCGGTCGCAAACCGGCGCCTGCAACGCACGAGAACCTACGATCGCTGGCGAACTTCCGCGACCAGGCTGCTCGAGTCGCTCGTCACCGGGCGCCGCGAGGACAACTGGTCCGCTCCGATCGGTGGACGATGCTCGACCGTGCCAATCACCGGCGCCTCATCCATGCCGTCGGCGTACGCCATGGAGGCGAAACGCTGCTCGCTGCACATACGATCGATCATGCGTTGCTGTCGTCCATTGAGCACGGCGTGCGGAAGAATGGGAAAATTGCGGAACATCCACACCAAATATACCCGCTGAAGAAATGAAGGCATCACATAACGCGGACCAATGGGTGTCTGAACTTTCACCACACCGGCCGCCAGTTTTTCAATCAACATACCTGGGCCCGCCTCGGAACCTTAAATTGGCCAGAGCAATTCTAGGGCCGCCATTATTGCAGGCGCACCATGCAATGGGAAGCCTTTTTTTCACAGATTTGCGAATATATTAATCGAATCGTAACCTTTAGCGTCCACTCGCCAGTGCACTATTGGGAAATTTCGCTGGGGGAGGCGTGCTGAAACGGTACTGACCGTGCCCCCTAGCGGCGCTGTGCGTCCCGATCAGACTGTGACTTCTGGAAGGATGTCCATGCGGCGGATCTGGGCCGCCACACCAAATTCTGATCCCTCTTCCTCTACCCGGACAATTGTCGCATGGCAGCACACCCAGCACTTTTCGCCGGAAGTGAGCTCGGGAGGAAGAATCAGTACGAGTTCGACGTCGGTGCCCTTTTCCATGCGGGATTTGGTGTAGAGGAACACTCCGTTGGCGCTCACGTCGCGAGTCTGCGCTGTCTGGTCCGCGCCCTGAGCGGTGCGCACGCGCGTGGGAACACTCGTAGCGATTCGTCTTCCAGAGCGGCGCTCGGTGTCAACCTTCATGCGGACGAAGTGCCCACCTACTGTACACCAACGCCGCGAATTGGACGAGAAGTTCCGGGCTTCCGAGACGGAGCCCGGAATCCAAAGTGGGACTAGATGACAGGGCGCTTGGCGCGGGCTGCGGGGACCACCAAAGCTTGCTCCATGGTAGGCACGTTGGTACCGCGGAGCTTCGCTTCCGCTTCGTGGAGCTTATCGGTCTGGGCCGTCTGGTAGTAGGCCTGCACCAGCAATTCCATGGTGAAGGGATTGTCTTGATCCTCTTCCAGTTGCGCAATGGCGTCGGGGTATTTCTTCTGGTCCATCAGCAGAGAGCCGGCCGCGCCGTGCCAGGAACTCTGAATCACGCGGTTGCGGCTGCCATTGGCCAGAGCCTCGAGTTGGTGCAGCGACTTGTCGGCCAGCGGTTGGTCGCCCGCGCGGGCGGCTCGTACGGCGCGGTTGCGGAGGATGCGCGACATCTCTTCGTCGCGGTCCGAGGCGGAAATGGTTGGGCGATGGATGAGAGCTTCCTCGGCCAGTTTGAGATGCTTCTGGGCAACAGTGTCGTCGCTCTGGTACTCCGCCATTTGGCGGAGCGCCTGCGCTTCTTGCAGATCCTGCTCCTTGGCATGAGCGGTTTCGGCGATCTCAAGGAGGTTCTTGTCGGCTTCGGCGTAATTGCCGTCGCGAACAAACGTCATTGCCTCCTGCATACCGTAAGTCAGGCGGTCGGCTTCATTGTGGGCAAAGCGGATGGCCTTGTCATATTCAACGCGGGCCTGCTCCTGATTGCCCATGAGTGCGTAGGTATCGCCGAGACCAAGTTGCGAGGTCACGAAGTCGGGATCAATCCTGAGCGCGGCGCGATAGTGCGTGAGCGAGCCTTCGAAGTTCCCTGCCATGCGCAGCAGTTCTCCGTAGGAATCCTGCGGATTGGGCTCCTTGGGAAGCATGACGATGTAACGGTCCATGGCCGCGAAGGCCTTGGCGAACTCCCGGTTGCGAGCCTCGACGTAGGCAAGATCGTTGAGCGCGGCGGGAAAGTTCTTGTCGATGGCGAGCGCCTTTTCCATCATGCGCTGCGCCTGATCGTTGCCGTTTTCACCCATCAGCCAGTTGCCCGCGAGATAGAGCAGGTGCTTGTCGCGCGGATACATCTCGAGCATGTCGTTCATGGCGGTGATGCCGCCGAGGAAGTCGCCTTCCTGCACTTTGGAAATCCAGGCAACCATCAACTGCTCGCCAGGCGTAAACTTGGGCGCGAGTTCCTTGGCTTTAGCCCGAGCCTGACTCACTTCCTGGGGAGTACCGCTGTTGAAGGCTATCCATGCCCAGGCGACGGCGAGGTTGGGATCTTCTTTGACGGCCGCGCGCCATTCCTCGTTGCAGCGCTCAAGGTAAAGATTCTCGTAGTCGGCCATTCCCTTTTCGTAAAGCTCACGAGCTTTGGCGGACGAGGTGGTTACTGGCAGCGTGGTGGATTCACCCTTTTTGAGGTGGTGCGCATAAAGCGGCGCGGCGAAACATAGACCGAGAACTAAAACGGCGCGGATTTTTATGGAATTAGTGCGGCGCATCAAGATCTCCGGTACAGAGCTCAGTGGGGAGGCGATTACGAGAAGAGGGTAACATCGGCGTAACCGGGCGACGAGGTGACGAAAGGAGTAGGTCGGATGCGAGGAGCGGTCGTTCGTTGGATATCGGAAGTTAGGTAGAATCCGCTTCTTGAGTTCTGGACAGAGAGATTTAGCGGGTTCGTGGGCTGTCGTGAGTGCGTTCGTTTTGAAACCGATATGACTGATCGGGTTAACCCCACCCCCTCCCCCTGGGTCTATTGGAATCATAGACTTAGCAGGAAACTGCCTCCAAGATATTGAGCGCCAAGAGGTTAGAGCACAAAATATTGAAAACAAATAAGTTAGCTAGTCCCTGGGCACGCTGGCGTTAGACGCTTGCGCGGAGCTATGATGCGCCAATTCAAGTGTTGAGCGCAAGGTCGGATGTCACACAGGCTTATCGCCAGCAGTGACTGGCTGCACCCTGCTCGACCCCTTGTTTCAGTATTTAAAGCGCGTTCCCCGGGAACAAGGGTGCGTCGAATCGTGGTCTAGTTAGGTGCCTGATTTTACTTTGGCACCACGATCCTCACGGTCCCAAGTCCACTGCAAAACCGGCAGCGTTCGCCCTCCATGAGCTTCCCCGAGCCAGCGCACTCAACGCATTTAGCTACGATCTGGAATTCGGCGTTGGCAGAGTCAGGTACCCCACCCGAATTTGCCTTTACGACCTCGGCTCGGTGATGCTTTCGCAACCACGATGCCAGTTTCCCCTCAATCCGCTCTCGGTCTGCTATACCGAGGCGCATCGACATCGAAGGCCACCAATCTGGAAGACAGCCGTAGCAGACGAGCTGGCCGCAGTCGAAGAGCGCGCCAGGGTCGGCGCAGCGGAAGAATTTCCTGCACTGCGAGCAGCGCTTGACACCAAGCAAGGCTAAGGCATCAATCAAATCATTCAGATCATGCTCGACTCGTGCCAGGGTAGCAAACAAAGAGTCTTCCGCCGGATCAGGGGTTCCTGACTCAGAAGACCCATTCCTTAGTTCTGGTTGCATTTGATACTCCTTTCCGACTTTTCTCGCCATTTAAGCTGCCTGGTGTTGCCTCCGACCTTTCACTCACCCGTAATGAAGTTCAAAGAGCGCAGGATTGCCTTCAGGCGGAATCTCTACCTGCCCGGTGACTGCCTGCGTGCGCTGCTGACAAAGCCAGTAAACCGGCGCGCCAACTCAGCGATACGATCTGGTTGCCGCATTCGGATCGCCTCCCTCGGGATTAATTCTGCGCCGATGCCGAGCGCCATGGCACCCGCCAGAATGAAACTAGAAGCCGTCTGCTGATTGACTCCGCCTGCGGCGATCAGGGGCACGTCTGGAAACATCGCCTTCAAAGATCGAATGTAGCTATCACCGCCTACTTGTGCGCAGGGAACAACCTTGACGAAATCGGGACCCAGCTTCCACGCCCTCATGACCTCGCTCGGAGTAAGTGTTCCTGGGATCACAACTGTACTTTCCCTCACCGCGAAGGTCACGATCTCAGGATCAAGCCCGTCGCATGCCAGAAACTTGGCCCCGGCATCCAAACAGCGGCGTGCCGTTTCTACGTCCGAGACGCTGCCCGCGCCGACGATCACTTCGGGAGCATTCTGTACAAGGTGGGAGATTACTTTGTGAGCTTCGGGCACAGTTAGCGCGACCTCGACGATGGGAATCCCGCCTCGGGATATGGCTTCAGCGGCGAAAAGAGCGTCTTCGGTCGAAGACACACGAACAGCCGGAACGATTCCAACTTCCTCGATCCGGCTCCGTACCTCTTGCTTGTTCACAGATGTCGCTCCTTCAGCGAATCGTTATTCGGGTTGACCAATCACGGCAGATTTCTCACGCCCACCGCTTCTCGGAGCTGCTCCAGCGCCAGCAGATAGGACGCGAGCGCCTGGCGGTAAGCCAGCTGAGTCGCGCGATAGCTGCGCTCAGCATCAAGAAAGTCGAGGAGGCTCGCGGCCCCGCGCTTATAGGCATACTCACTGATGTCTCGGTCTTTCTGCGCAACATCGAGATAGCCTGAGCGATAGAGGGTGACCACCTTTTCGCTCGTCCGCAGACCCTCGTAGGCATCGCGCACATCGGTCAGGGCCTGACCGTTTGTTGCTTTCTCCTGTTCCTGCGCCTGGGTAATAGCAAAGCGCGTCCGCGCAATTTCCCCCTGGTTGCGATTGAAAATGGGCAGCGGAATGCTGCCGTAGAAGGTAGCCGTATTGATTCCGTTGACGTGGGAGTAGTTGGCCTGAACGGTAACGTCGGGCTTGCCGATTGCCCTTTGCAGTTCGTATTGGCTGTGGGCGGCGGTCACACCCTGTTGGGCTGCGCGCAGGTCAGGCCGGCTTTGCAGGGCCTTGAATTGCAAGTCCTCGAGGTTGCCCTTCAGAGGCTGATAGTCAAACGGGCCCGTGACATCGTAGTCGGGGGAAACGGATTCGTAGCCGAGCAACTGTCGCAAGTCGGAGAGTGCCTGAACTCTGGCGAGTTGCGCCTGCTGCAAGTCGGTCTCGAACTGCAACAACTGCAGCTTGATTTTTAAGTAATCGTCCTCGCTGATCGCGCCAGCTTTATAGCGCAGCTCGCCGAGGTCCACGGTCTGCTGAAAGCTTTTCAGATCTTGCTCGGCAAGCTCGAGGGTGGATTCGCCGAGCTGCACATTCACGAACAGGGATGCGACATTGAAGGTAAGCCCGCGTTCATTGTCTGTGACCAGTGATACTGTCTGCGCCGTGATATCCTTCGCCGCCTGCAAGCGGTGTTGCCGCTTCTTGCCACGCTCGATCAGGTAGCCGAGGCCCAAATCGGCTTCGGTTGAGTCGTGCAGATACTGGCTGTTTTGCGCGGATGGAGCGAAAAGAGGCAGGTACTCCCAATCGGTGAACAGAGTGGGATTGGGGCGCAAGTTTGCCGTCGTCTCCTCGGCCTGGCTTTGCTGAATCGTGGTGCGAGCGGCCAGCAGGTTGTGGTTGTGTTGCGTGGCCAACTGCAGGGCTTCGTCAAGCGTGATCCTGACCAGTCCCGAGGTTTGCGCTGCAACCGACAGCGTGAGCGGGAAACCAAGGAGCAAGATCGCGCCCAGGCTGTACAGGCGACGTCTCTTTGACCGGGAGTACAAGGTCTTAGCTCTCAAACGACGCCTCCGGTTCTGGAAGTTCATCGCGTTCACTGGCGAACCAAACATAAAGCGTGGGCAATAGAACGATGCTCATGACCAAGTCAGAAATCAGGCCTCCCACAATCACGATCGCGAAGGGGCGCTGCGAGTCGGATCCAATGGCGTGCGAAAGAGCGGCCGGTAGCAGTCCGAGAGTTGCCACCAGCATGGTCATCATGATAGGGCGAAGCCTCAGCACAGCACCTTCGATTGCGGCATCCACGATGGTGTAGCCGCGCGCGCGGAGTTGATTGATGTATTCAAGCATGATGACGCCGGTTTGAACCGAGACGCCGAACAACGCCAGGAAGCCGACGCCAGAGGACACGCTGAAGTGTGTGCCCGTAACCAACAGAGCCACCAGTCCGCCGATCCGAGCCATCGCCACGTTGGTGAGGATGAGAAGCGCCCACTTCACCGACTTGAACATCGTGTACAGGATGATGTAGATCACGAGGATGGTCAGGGGCACGACGAGCAGCAGACGTGCTTCCGCGCGTTTTTCGCTTTCGTACTCACCCGACCAACCGACGTGATAGCCCGGCGGCATCTTCACTTTTTCACCAATCAGATTGATCGCCTCTTCGACCGTGGTCCCCAGATCCCGGCCTCTCACGTTGAAGGTGATGGCCACGTAGCGGCTGTTACCTTCCCGGTAGATGTCGTATGCGCCGTCTTTGACCTCGACCGTAGCCAACTGCGCCAGAGACACCCGCTCTCCGCCGGGGGAGAGCAGGCGAACTTTGGCAATGGCGTCTTGGGTTTTCCGGTAGGACTCCTGGTAGCGCACCACGACGTCGTAGCGCTGCTCCCCCATCAGCACTTGGCTCACGGCGTTCCCGCCCACGGCCGTCTGGACAGCGTCTTGTATGTCCGCCACATTGATTCCGAAACGAGCGGCCTGCTGGCGGTCGATGGTAATGTCGAGATTGGGCTGGCCGAAATCGCGTAACAGCTTGACGTCATGCATGCCCGGGATGCCCGAAAGCACGGCAGTGACTTCTTCGCCCTTCTGCTCGAGAAGCTTCAGGTCATCGCCAAAAATCTTGAGCGCGAGCGCACCCTTGGTACCAGTAAGGGTTTCTCCGACGTTGTCTTCGATGGGCTGCGAGAAGTTCCAGATCGCGCCCGGATACTTCTGCACTGCGCGTTCCATCGCTGCGATCAGTTCTTCTTTGTTCTTGTGGAATACCGGACGCCACTCGTCGTGGGGCTTCAAGTCAACAAAATACTCTGTGTTGCCGAACCCCCCGGTATCAGTTCCGTCGTCCGGGCGGCCGACCTCCGACACGACCTTTGTAACTTCCGGAAAGGACGCGAACACATAGCGTTCGTTGGTGGTGAACTTTTCGCCTTCCGAAAGACTCGTGCTATTCGCCAGCGTGCCCCGCGCCCAGATCGCTCCTTCGTCCAGATGGGGCAGGAACTCCGAACCAATTATTCCACTGAACCACAGGAACAAACTTCCGGCCAGCGCCGCCAGGCCAATGCCCACCGTAAGAACGCGATGCCCGAGGCACCAGCGCAGCCGCCGGCGATAGCTGGCGGTCAGGTAGGTCATGACCGGGTTGTGCCACTCCCGAACTCCACTCTTAAACAACACGCTGGCCAAAACCGGTGCGATCAAAATCGAGAAGGTCAGCGCCCCGAGCAGAGCAAAAGCGACGGTCAAGGCCATGGGCCTGAACAATCGGCCCTCGACTCGTTGCAGCGTGAAGATCGGCATGTAGGCGGTGATGATGATGGCGATCGCATAGAACACCGGCCGCTGCACCTCATGCGCCGCCTCGCGAATAGCCTGAGCGGGGGTTTTCACGATCATCGTGGTGCGACGGCCTGCGGCGGAGCCCGAAGCGTGTTGCAGGCGGCCCATGTGCCGCACAATGTTCTCTACCATTACCACTGCGCCGTCCACGACCATTCCGAAATCCAGAGCGCCAAGCGACAATAGATTTGCGGGGATCTTGCTCAGGTCAAGCCAGATAGAGGCGAACAGCAAAGAGAAGGGAATCGTGAGCGCCACAATGAAGGCGGCGCGCGCATTGCCCAAAAAGAGGAACAGGATGATCGTGACCAGGATCATCCCTTCCGCCAGGTTGTGCATCACGGTGTCTGTGGTGTAGTGAAGCAGATCACTGCGGTCCAGCATGGGGACGACTTTCACGCCGGGTGGCAGAATGCCGTGATTGAGCTCGTCGACTTTCTTGTGAATGGCATCGAGTGTAGTTTGCTCTTCGGCGCCTTTGCGCATGAGCACTATGCCCTGGATGACATCCGGCTCATCGATAATTCGCCCGTCTTCCATGTGGTTTGCCCGGGCCATGTGGCCCAACCGGATCTTGGGGCCCTGGACCACGTCAGCGATGTCCTTAACCCGAAGCGCGGTGCCCGCCTGTGTTTTTAAGACGGTCTGCTCGATGTCTTGCACTTTGCCGAAGAGCCCGAGGGCTCGAACGTTCATCTGCTGGAGGCCGACTTCCACAAAGCTGCCGCCGGCGTTGGTGTTGTTATTGGCAAGCTGCTGCTCGACCTGGCTGATGCTCAATCCGTAGGCGACGAGTTTGTTGGGGTCCACCCGCACCTGATATTCACGCACCGTGCCCCCAAAATCGGAAACGTCCACCACATCGGGAACGGATTTGAACTGCTTGAGCAGAACAAAGTCTTCGAGCGACCTTAACTCCATCAGGTCGTACCGAGGATTGGTGCTTCTCAAGGTGTACCAATAGATCTGGCCCGTGGTGCTCCAGTCCGTACCGATTTGAGGTTGAAGGTTTTGTCCGGCAGGAAGATTGACCTGGGTGAGCCTTTCCAGCACCTTCTGGCGGTTCCAATCGTTAACCGAACTGTCGTCGAAGATCATGATGATGAACGACAGGCCGAAAATGGACTCGGAACGCAGATACGTCATGTGCGGCATTCCGGCCATTTGGATCTCGATGGGAATCGTGACTTGCTGCTCGACCTCTTCCGCGGAACGCCCTGGCCATTGAGTGATGACTGTGACGTAGTTGTCCCCGATATCGGGGTAGGCCTCGACCGGCAGGTTATGAAATGAGATCACTCCCCAACCGAGCAACAAGAAGGCAATGGCCAGCACCACAAACTTGTTGTTCAGAGCGAAATCTACGAGGGCGCGGATCATTTCCTGTTTACTGTTTCCCTTCCCGTTTCTCTGGGGCTCGGTGTGTTCAAAACTCGAGGCGTCGAGCTAACCATCACTGCGCAAGTACGTGGTCCAACACCAAGGCGTTCGTAACGACTTGTTGACCTGGTTGCAGCCCGGACTTGACCTCTTGCAGGTTTGTGTTTCCCGGGAAGAGGTCTCCACTCACAACCTCCACGCGGCGAAACTTCTTGTCGGGCGCGGGGACGAAGACAAACTCGCGATCATGCATATGCAGAATGGCCGATGCCGGAACCACCGTATGCATCTCTTGGGTTTGACCGCGGAAAGTTGCTCTGGCGAACATGCCAAGTCTCATGGTTCCCGGATTCTGAACTTCTATGCGAACCTTCGCGGTGCGAATACTCGGATCGAGGATCATGCCAATGTTGCTGACCCTACCTTTGAACGGGCGACCGGGATACGCGTTCAGGGTGATGTCCGCCGTGTCGCCGAGCCGCACATGGGCCATGTCATTCTCGTACACGTCGCAAACAATCCACACCGACGAGACGTCCGAAATCGTGAACGGGCTCGGCGATGAGTAGGCCTGCACAGTCGCCGCGTTTGTCACTTCCTGATCGGTGATCACCCCACTGGTGGGCGCAACGATATCCACGATGCCCATGGGTTTGTCGGGATCGTTGCCCAGGAGCCGAAGATGCTCGGTCGCAGTCTCGAGGGTGACCTTGGCATCCTCTGCGGTGTCTTTGGCGACCTCGAGGTCCTGCTCAGCGATGGCCCCGTGTGCGTACAGGTCCACGGCTCGATTTAGCTGTTTTCGCGCGAGAAGCTCATCGGCGATGGCCTTGCGATAGGCATCGAAGCCGCCGGCCACATCGTCGCTGCGAATAGTTAGTAACAGCTGGCCTTTTTTCACCGTGTCGCCAAGTCGCGCGTGGATGGCCACGACGCGCCCGGAGGCCAGCGAGACGACCGGGACATTGCGAGCGACGTCGGGTGTGACTGCTCCGGTGACGATTAACTCGGAAGTCGTGGGATGCGCGGTGGCTGCTGCGAGCGGGAATTGCTCCGGATGGTCGACAGTGAAGAGGCTGAGGTCGACATCAGGAACAACCTTCGCAGGAGGCGGAGCTTCCGCCGCGGCATCGACACGCTCGTTGCAACCGCCAAGCAGCAGCGGCAAAAGTATGGAGATGAGAAAAAGACCGATTTTGAGATTTCTGCTTTTCATCAGGACACCATCCGTCACGGCCCGGGGGAGGGCGGCGGCGCAGCGAAGAAGTTGGAACCCTCCCCGAAACGCCGCTCCTTTGTTGTGCCAAGCGCATCGTCCTTTCTGCACGAGCAAAAACGCCTCGTCTCAACTAGAACTTGACCATGATGGCGTACCTCATGCTGGGTTCGTCTTTCCGCAGATCGGGACAGAACCCACCGCTTCCAGCCACACATGTGAAGCCCGGCGTGGCCGACAGGAAGGGACCTGGCACGAACGTAGTGGTTCCCACGACAGACCCGGCACCTGGGTTCGGAACCGTGCTAGGAGTCAAGTTGTCGCCGGGTGTGATCCCCCCGCGACCTGTCCAGTAAGGTACGTTGGCATGGCGATACCCGTACTCTGCACGAAAGGTGATGTACTGCTTGGGCATCCAGTCGAAGGTGAGCGAAGTATCCCAGGCTTTGTAGGGATCGCCGGGATTCGCCGTGAAGTAAGGCGAGCCGGTAACGGCATCGGCTCCGTTGATCGGCGGAAGCAGGGTCAGGTACCGCCCCGGATTCGCCATGACGCCGCCGCCGAGAGTGACGCCGTACAGATCCTTCTTGAACCACCAGCGGTTGTAGAGCATCCATCCGGCGAAGGTCTGCTTGCTGCTCGTAGCCGTGTTATGGTGGCAATTCACATTGTTATTGATGGTTCGACCCTGTGCGCTGACGAACGATCCGTGGCCGCCATACTCGCATCCAACATCTCCGGTAAAAGAGAACGCCATCTTGTCTAAGAACTTTTCTGGGTGATCGTAATACTTGACTTCAACGCTATTGTCAGTGTGGATGCGGGAGCGTCCAAATTGGCCGTCGCCGTTGCCCAGAGTATCTTCGCCCATGCCGTAGTTATTGAAAACGAATGACAGCCACGGTTTTGGGCGATATAAGATTTGTCCGCCGAGTCCAGGCTTACTGCCCATTCTGCCGTAGGATTGCCACCCGTTGATGATCCAGGGTTCGATCTTTAGTTTGTCAGTCGGGAACCACTGGATTCGCACCCCGTTGAAGAACCACGGAGTGTTGGATGACACGTAGGACGGCTGGTAAGTCCAGTTATCGAAATTGTAATAACTGAAGAGGCCGATATAGGAAACGAAAATTCCCGCGTCAAGGTTGAGACCGTGGTTCACGTTGAAGTGATAACCGGCATTGGCCTCCGAAACGTATTTGTACGCGCCACGAAGATCCCACTGACCGCGTCCAGCACTGGCGTCATTCCTCGGCGTGGTGACGCCGAACATTCCATTCATCGTCAAGATTCGGGCATTAACATTTTGCCAGTGGAAGTTGCCGCCAAAACTGATTTGCTCTACCTGAATTTCATTGGAGCGGAAGATCTCTGTCGAACCACCCATAGTGTCGTCTCTCGGATGGTTGAAATCCTGGACGTAGTGAATGTCCATCCGGACTTCCGGAGTGAAGAATTTTGAATCCCAGACCACGTCTTTGTTGCGCGGATTGCCGTTCAGCCACGTCCAGTCGGCGTACGCAAACGGTTCCGTTGGTTTCGGTTTTTCGGTTAAACCGGAACGGACTTGAGCGGCCGCATCAACACTTGCCGTCGTCGGGGTAGGCGCTGGTGTAATCTCGGACCCCGTGGCAGGCGCCGAGCTTGCTCCTGCGGCCGGTGTCGATGTTGCCGGCTCCGTAGCCGCGTGACTCTTGAGTGCCGCTTTGAGTTGCTCGATTTCTGCTTTCATGGCGTCGAGTTCTTTCGCCACGGCAGGTGATATTTCCGGATCCGCTGCGGCCGCGGTCGGAGGTGACGATTTGCTAGCAGTCGACGCCGCATCCGCAGAACTCTTAGACGCGAGTTCTCCAGGCCCGTGCAACCTCGCCATCTGTGCCCCATTCTGATCTTGCGGTTGGGCTTGCGCCTGCGCATCACAAATCGTCAGGCCAAACAACGACATCGTAAGCATCATTGCAGCGATTGCCTTTGTGCACCGAAGAGATCTCATAGTTTTCACGTCTCCATCTATTTCCCATTGGAACTTTGTATTTGTTTCACGGCATGAGGGTCGCGCAACGAGCTTGCTTTTCATTGCACTGATCGCCTCTCTTACCCACGATGCTGGTTTATTACCTTCGCAAATTCTTTCGATCTGGCATCGGAGTGCCCACAAACTTAGCGGCGTCCGTTGCCAGCGTCCAATAGATAATTCTTTTCCGGCCAATAAATGCATTAGCCATAAGCTATGTCTAATGATAGCTATCTATTTCATAAGTTAAGGCTTGGCGTCGCCGGATCTGGGCTCTGAGCCTTGACGCATCTGACTCCTTTCGGTCTGACGCGAATCTCATTGGATATCTAAGCGCACAAAGATCTCGTAAGGAGTACATAAAAAGTTCATCAAGAATCGGGAGGCTAAGTCGGGGGAGCCCCAAGTCGGGACGTATCGGTTATCGAGAGTCAACGGACGCGAATGCTTGGTTATCGCACACCCGGAAGAGAGCTAATTCGAAAACCCGCGCTGGATTGGGCACGATCCACTAAACACGCTCGACTAAAAACGCTCGACTAAAGAAGTGCGCGGCCCAACTCCTGCGAACTCTTGGCGGGCCGAAGACTGTTCTCGTCGGACAGCCATCCCCGCGCTTCCGCAGAATGTGCCAGCCGATTGCCGGCCGCCACTTGGAGCGAGGTTGCCAATGCGGTTTCCATCAGGGTTCCGGCTCTCGTTGGTGCAGTGCGGCTGCGAAACAATCCGAATCGGGCCTCGGGTAGCACAGGCAGCCTGGCGTACTTGACCTCGCTGATCCTGGTGTTCCGGACCGTTTCCTGTAGCAGCGCTGACACTCCCATGCCGGAGTCGAGCGCCGCCAGAGTGGCATCCAAGCTCGCGCTTTCGAACACTACACGCCACTCCCACCCAGCCCCGCGCAAAGAAGATAGGATTGCGTCGTGCCACCAGCTCGTGCTTTCACACAGTACCAGCGGCAGGACCTTGAAGGGATCGATCGAAAGATCTGTGCTGGCAAGCCAGACTAAACGGGATCGCCACTGGATGACGGGCAGCTCTACGATCCGAGTAGGATCGCCGATCGCAAAGTCCAGTTCGCCTCGCGCGAGCAGGAATTCGAGCTTTGCCGGCGCAGCCACTATAAGCTTGAGCTCGACGTCGGGATGGGTTCTCTGGAATTGCTTCAGCGCCAGCGTCAGTCCAGCGAGCGCGGTTTCCTCGCTGACTCCCAAGCGCACTGGACCGGAGGCGGATTCTTCGCGGAACCGCCCCAGCACCTCTTCATTGAGATCGATAGCGCGATGGGCGTACGCCACCAACAGTTCGCCGTGGCTCGTCAGGGTCACGCCCGCACGGCTTCGGTAGAAGAGCTTCCGGCCGATGATCTTTTCCAGCCGCAACATCTGTTGGCTCACGGCCGGTTGAGTCTTAGCAACCGCGGCTGCAGTCCGTCCCATACTCCCATGTCGGACTACGGCGAGAAACGTGCGCAGAAGGCTGAGTTCCAAATCGTCCCGATTCGTCGTCATTGTCATATCGCAAACCTTGCTCGCCCGCAGACTTTGCGAACTCTGCTTGTGCAGACTCTGCACGGCTTGAACGGTAGAGTGCGAGCCGTGAAGAACTCGTGAAGAATCTTCATGAAAACTTTAGCTGCGTTAAACAAAAGTTTTGACTATACGAGGCGCGACTTGGGAGTCAGCAGGTAGCTCGGCTCCCGCGGCCAGCAACAGCCTAAAGGGATTCGCTTTCCGTTGCCGATGACTGCGGATCCGTGGGATCGCAGAATCGGTAGCCAAACCAAGGTTCTGTCAGGATGTACTTCGGACGCGTGGCATCGTCTTCGATTTTCTTGCGAAGAGTTCTGACATAGGATCGCAGGTATTCGAGTTCCGTGCCATACTCTGGACCCCAGATCGCACGCAACAATTTGGCGCGGGTCAAAGGAACTCCCTGGTTCCGCATCAGTAAGGCCAGTAATTCGAATTCTGTTGGCGTCAGGTGAATCACGTCCCCACCTTTTCGCAAACAATGGCCTTCAAGATCCATCTCCAGGGCGGCTACTCGAATCACCGTCGGCTGGGTGGCGCTGTCTGCTTCGAGCCGGCGAAGCACGGCTCGCATTCGGGCCACGAGTTCGCGGAAACGAACCGGTTTGGTGACGTAGTCGTCGGCACCCGCCTCCAGCGCCCGTACCATGTCATTCTCCGCATCTCGCACAGTGACCATTACAATTCCAATTTTGGGCGCAAGAGCGCGAATCTCGCGACAGGCTTCCAGCCCCCCGATTCCCGGCATATTGATGTCAAGCAGAACTAGATCAAAAGGGTATTGGGGGAGGATGTCAACGGCCTCTTCTCCACTCCGCGCTTCCTTGACCAGGAAGCCGCTGGCAGCCAGAGAAGTCCGAAACACCTTGCGCAAGGCGGGCTCGTCATCGACGACCAGCACGGAGATTGGACGCGGTGACATGGCTAAGCTCGTCCTCGTAATTGCCAGCTTGGCGCGGAACGCCGCAGGTTTGCGACCGATGCAGGAGTTCGTGGATCACGGATGAGGGTGACCGCAAGGGCTGCGTTCGAAATGGAGGCGGAGCCCATACCAGGCAAAAGAAACGGCCGCGGCAGTCGATAAAGCAGTTACATCCGGCGCACGCTGCAAAAAGTGCTTTCTCTTCCGGACCATCCTTCGATAAAGATAGAGGCGCGCACATGAAGAATCCGTAAAGATTGTCTAAAGAATTCGATTGGTCAGAGCGGTTGTGGGGCTGGGTGGCCTCCCCGAGGTGTAGCATCGTCGGCGCGCAAACCACAACAGTCAGCCAACACGCCTATCGGCATTGGCAGGATCGCTCTGTGCGATGGGCAAGGTGAGGCAGAAAGAAGTGCCCTCGCCGACGTCCGTTTCAAGATACAGGCCTCCGCCGTGGGCCTGAGCAATTTTCCGCGCAACATACAGGCCGAGTCCCGATCCCGGCGCCAGATGGCGCGCCTCTGATCCGCGATAGAAGCGCTCGAAGATATGCGGGCGCTCACTCGATGGAACAAGACTTCCGCTGTTCCACACGCGCACGGCCACCGACTCATGTTGTAGTTGGATGGCAAGCTTGATAACCGAACCGGCCAGTGAGTACTTGCAGGCATTGTCCAGCAATTGGCGCAGAGCAAGCCGAAGAAGTTCAGCATCGGCGAACACTTCAGCAGAGGCTACACCTTGGACTAGGGAGAGCTCGCGATCGGTTCGTCTTGAGTATTGTTCCGCTAGCTGGGCAAGCAAGTCGGCAACATCTGTCAACTCTAGTTGTGGCCTGACCTCTTCCTTATCCAGCCGGGCGATTCGAAGCAACCGCGACGTTAACAAGCCGAGTTGAGAAGCCTCCGTTTCCGCGATCTCAGCCAGTTCCAACTGTTCGGGACGCAACCCGCCTGTTTCACGGAGGCCACCGGCGGCGGTCACGATAGCGGCCAATGGAGTCTTGAACTCGTGCGCAAGTGCGTCGAGGATGGCTCCGCGGAACACTTCTGCCTGAGCGGCCGCGACTGCGTGGCTTGCATCGCGAAAAACATGCGCTCTCTCCAGCATAGCGGCCGCCAGTGCCGTGAGCGGGCCTGCGGTCAGTTCCCCATCACGCAAGCCATCGAATCCAATCGCTCCTATCGTTTGCCCGGCCGCCCGCAGACACCGGATGAAAACCCCGGATACGTTATCATCGGCGTCTTGGCGTGAGATATACGCTGCCCGAGTCCGTTCCGCGAGACCGTTTCGAGATTCTTCTCCGTTGCTGTAGAGTTCCGTGTTAGCCCCGTCGTATAAGCAAACAGCCAGGACACTGAACACTTCGCGAAACAGTTCGACCGCCTTTGTCAGCAACAGGTCGTCTGGATCCAGTGCGAGCAAGCGTTGCGTCAATTCGTACAACAGCTTCATCTGGTGGCGCTGAAGCTGCGATGTCTCCGCCTCCTGGCGCACTTGAGTCATGAGGCGAGTGATGACCAAGCCCGTGATCAAAAAAGCGATCAACGCCCAAATGTCTGAAGAATCGCTTACCCTGAACGAAAAAATCGGGGGAACAAAGAAAAAATTTAAACAAAGGTCCGCGATGATGGAAACTACGGCAGAGGAGACCAAGTCGCCGAGCAGGGACTGCAATACCACAACAATCAGATAAAGGAATCCGGTTGCGGTAAGATTCAGCCCCAACCCATAACAGATGAAAGTTACCAGTCCTACCAGAAGAGTGCCGGGAACAGCCCGAATGCCGGAACGCCAGAACCTATGGATCTTGACGCTCTGCATAGGGAACATTCTCTTGGCCGACTTCGGAATCCGCCGACACCTATAAATCCTACTCCAAGCCTACGGTTAAACAATTCTTTGAATCTGTCCTTTGGCTCCGCAGGGAGGAAGATTGCGACGGCATCATTCAGAAGATTGCCAGATAAGGAAATGAACGCCGCTCAGGCACTGGAACAAGAGAGTCGAAACGAGGCGCCTTGTCGCGCATCCCGCACGGTACAGAAAAGACTATTCCGCGGGTGCGTAATAGCCCTTCCTGGCGTATAGCCGGTATGTTGCTTGCGGTGCCGATCCTGCGAGGTGAACTTTGAGCCTGTGCCACCTGCCGTCTCCGCTGCGATGGCTCGGGTAGTAACCAAGAACGTACTGATTGCGCAATTCGTGGCTGATCTGGGTCACGGCGCGTGACACTTCCACCGAGTCATGAGCAGAGAACACTCGGCCCTCGGTGACCGCCGTGACTTCGTCGAGTTGGAGTGGCCCTTTCTTTTCTTCGAGTCTGGTGGCATATCGGTCGAACAGGCCGATTGCGTAGACGGCTACATCCGATTCTTTCAGGAGCGACCTTAGCTCCGATTCCGTATACCGGCTGTGGTTGTCACCCCCATCGGAAATCACGACCATCGCCTTTCTCTGGTAAGGGGAACTCTTCAGTTCTTTTATGCCCAGATACATACCATCCCACAACGCTGTGGCGCCGTCAGGCTGGAGTGCGTCCGCTACCCGCTGAATATCGGTTGCGGAGTCATCGAAGTGAAGAGCAACCCGGGGTTGGTCACCAATGATGATCAGCCCGAAATCATCTTGTGGGTTCGATGTGTTGACGAGTTCAGTGAAAGCCTTCCGTGCTTGCTGGAGTTTCGAGGCCATACTCGCGCTGGCATCAAGAACCACAACCAGCGATATGGGCTCGTCAACACTGGAAAGGTACCTGACAACCTGAGGATCCTTGTCATCCAGCACCGCAAAGTTTGTCGGTTCCAGTCCAGTGACGGTACGCCCTGCATGATCCAGAACCGTCACGTTCACCAGCACCAAATCGACGTTAGTTCGAAGGACGTGCTGCGTGGGCGCAAAAGGAGCTGGCATTGCGCGCGGCAGAACGTGTACCTCATTAACGCCCACTTGTGCGGCCACATAGCCGGACGTAGCGAGCGCCACAACCACGGCAAACAAGTAGCGGGGAATCGTGCCGGAGCGAACGTCTGCGAGTAAGCCCAGGATCCTTCGCGGCTGCTGAATGGCGGGTGAAAACCTGGCCCAGGGAATAACCATCCCATATCTCCACAGTCAGCGTAGTTCAGAAGAAATGAAAAAGTCCTAAAGAGAGCATAAAAAGGACGTGTGGATCAACGGATTCCGTCGCGAAGTAAACAAGTGATAAGTGCGCACCCTGTCAATAATTTATGAACCACTTATGCGAAATTCAGTGGAGGCGCTCACGAATTCAGGACGTAAATTCCCAGCCCGATGAACACCAACGGCACAGCCCAATGGCCCCATCGATCAACTGAACGCAGAATGAGCGAGTGGTTTCCGAGCCATCTGCCGATAAAACACCACAGGGGGACCAGTAGGGCATACACGGTCAAGATCAGCCAAAGGTAACCTCGGCCGTTGACGAAGAACGGCACATAGACGCCGATATTGTCGGCTCCGTTCGACAAGGTAACCAAAGCGATGGATACGACGTTGCTATTGCTGCTGTGTGGGGTCTCCAGTTCAGCTCGGCGCGCCCGAAGTAGTTGCGTGGCTCCCATCGCGAGCGGGACCAACCCAAGAACGCGAAGCCAGCGATGTGGTATTGCGAGAGCGGCCCAGACGCCGATCAAACTGACAACAATGATGGCCCCGAAGCCGACGAACTGACCTGCGACGATTCGTCGGGTCGAAATGCGCCGGGCAAAGAAGAAAGTCAGGAGAAACGCGTCATCAACATTCGTGGCTGCAAAGGTTGTTATGCTCGCGGTCAGCACAGCCAAATATTGATTCACGCTCAGCCCATCCGCGCACGACCAGCACGCTGATCACTCGGTTTGACGTAGGTCTCAGCAAAACCTGCCGTCAAAATGAGAATAGCATTTTCAACTAACTGTCGGACATCGCCTTCACGCTAACAACAGGTCGTTTGAGTCTATGAATGCTGGGAGGCACTGGACCGGGAGATCAGCGAACCCGGGGAGAACCGCGCCCAAAATAATCGCGCACTGGGAGTTTCAACCTGCGGCAAGCTTTCCACGACCGATAAAATCGCCGCAACCTTAGGTCCCGCCTGCAGACTGCCGATGTGTAACCAGTTCTTCCGACCCAGTGCCACGGGACGCATTGAATTCTCAGCCAAGTTATTCCTTAGCTCCGGTTCGGGATACTCCAGGAAGCGCGTTCGAACGTATCCGTACCAAAATCACGACCTACTTCGATCCGGCACCCGCCCGACAGGACCACGGCCAGCCCGCAACTCGGTTCGTGCTGCCTCGGCGATTTCTTGGCGGCCAACTCCACGGCACCAACCGGCCGGCCGAAGAAGCTTTTCTACTCTTCCTCTTCCAGTGTTGCTTCTTCAGATGCCGACTCAGCGTACCGAAGCTCAAACCGCGATTCCTGCAGAACTCGCTGCGTCGCATGCCGCTGCTCACAAACTCCGTCACTAGCTGCTGAACCTCCGCTCGCGTACGTCGCTTGGGCGCTGCCACCTTCTTTTCTACGGTCTGCCGACGCAGGGGCTTTGAGTTTAGCCGCTGGCTAGAAGGTGATCTTCGCAGCGAACTGCACACCACGTGGGCCGCCTCCGCCGAGGAAGGGATTGCCGATGCCTACGTCGCCCGTCGCAGTCAGTGAATAGTAGCCGCTGTGTTGGCCTGTGGCTGCGTCGGGCGCACCGATATCGCCGATGAAATTGGGCAACAGCGGATTGGAGAAGTTCGGATGGTTAAGGAGGTTAAAGAACTCGGCGCGGAGTTGCAGGGTCACGTGCTCTGCTAGCGCCGTATCTTTGAAAATGGAGAAGTTGAACTCTTTGAAGCTCGGGCCTTTCAGGGAGTTGCGGCCGAGGTCGCCGAAGTGTCTGGTTCCCGGAACGCAGTTGGTTTCGTCGGAACTGCCGTCGTTTCCTTGGGGGTTTCCCCATGTACATGGTGCAGCGAATGAGGACAAGTTCAGATACTGAGCCGGATTCTTGGAGTACTGGAGAGGACCAATCACGTCCGGCCGGTCAAAGCCTTCACCCGCTCCGGAATAATCTCCCTGAAATTCATAGTTCAGGTGCCAGGGCTGACCGTCCTGCAAGTTGAGTACTCCGTCGAAGCCCCAGCCATTCTTGAGCTTCGACAGAGCTCCTCCCATCTTGGGGATCTGATAGGTGAAGTTCCAAGTGAAGCGGCGGCGAATATCGAAGCTGGAGTTGCCGCGATCGCCCGCGGGATTCGTGCTGTTCTGGGGCTGCGCCTGGTTGGGCTCGAAGTCTTCGAGATCGCTTGCGGTATCGATGGAATGCGACCAGACAAAATTGGCTTGCGAGGTCAACCCGTGCCAACCGCTGGTACGCAGGCTGGCCTGCAAGGCATGGTACATGGAGTTGGCCGAAGACTTCTCCTGGTTGACGTAGAAGAAATTTGAATAGGGACGTGGCACACCGTAGCCGGAAGGACAGTAAGCACCATTGGCCTGATCGGGAACGCACGCCAGATCTGCCGCTGTGATCTGCGCCTGAGTCGGCTGATTAATATCGAGGAACTGGAACAGCTTCGTCCCTTTCGATCCAACATATCCAACCTGCAGGACGGTCTTGCTGCCCAGTTGCTGTTGGAGGTTCAGATTGAAGTTCTGCACGTAAGGCGTGCGCATTTTCGGATCGACGGAGAAGAAATCGCCCTCAGGACCGTATCCGGTATAAACCGGCTGTCCCGCCGCCAGGGGCACCACTGCCAGACCAGTGTTCGGGTCCGTGGCCACGCTGCCGGTAGCGAGCGCTTGCGGCCCCGATCCGGGATAGGCCGGACCCGGACAGAAGATGCAATTCCATGGCAGGTGGCCGAGGAACATGTCCTGAGAGAATGCATCATAGAACAGTCCCCATCCGCCGCGGATTACAGTCTTGCCTTTGCCGGTTAGGTCATAGGCAAAAGCCAAACGGGGAGCGAAGTTGTTGAAGTCCTTGCCATATAACTGATTGGTTTGATCGTTGCTTCCACCGTTCGCGGGATTGAAGGTGTAGAAGAGCCCGCTCTTTTCTCCCGTCACTCCAAAATAGTCCCAGCGCACGCCATAGTTCAGGGTGAGTCGAGGCGTCGCACGGAAGCTGTCTTGAATGAATAAGCCGTGGCTGTTCTGAAAGGTATGTCGTTTGGAATCACCCGCGACCTGATTGCCCCCGTCGGGAAGGCCTTGCAGAAAGCTGGACAGGTCAGAGAAGCTCAAGGTGCCGCGGAAATTGTGATCGATCACCTGCATGATGGTAGTACGCCGAAATTCGTAACCGAATTTCACGTCATGTTTTCCCGACTTCCAGGAATAGTTGTCGACAAAGTGCCAGTTGGAATCCACGCGATTGCGCGGTATGGAACTGGTGGCGCCGATCTGAGAAAAGCTGGATTCGGCCGATAGAGCGCCGTCAAAACTGATCGCGGGAAGACCGCCGTCATAGGCGCCGACGCCGGTATCCAATCCAATCGAATTGGGATTGAAACTTTGGTCCTCGGGAAAAAATCCCTCCGCGAATCGATTCCATCCCAGCCGGGCTTCGTTCACCTGGTTGGCATTGACCACCTTTACATAGGAGAGCGCGATCAGTTGCACGCGCGTCGGCGTGACAGTATTGAATCCTGGCAGCAACCCCCCGGCCAACTGAGCAAAGGGGAAGCTCTGGCTGCTATCGCCAAGGTAGTAGCGCCCGGTCAGCATGTTATTGGCATTGAAGTTCTGATCGATCTTGCCGATGAAGCTGTCTACGCGATTGAAGAAGGCAGTGGAGGTGGAGAGATTGCTGGCGCTGCAACCGGTCGTGGTGGTTGCCACACCGGGGATATTAGGGGTCGGCCAGGGGTTGCGTGCCAACAATGCGGTCGCCACTGGATCCACCGTCCCGTCGCCAGCGACGATGCTCGCCTCGGTCGCGGCTATCACTGCCGGGTCGGGCACACACGTAGCTCCTGATTGCGAGCCGTTCTCGCGCTGGCCTTCATAATCCGCATAAAAGAATGTTTTGTCCTTGACGATGGCGCCGCCCAAGGCGCCGCCAAATTGGTTGTTATTGAACGGGCTCTTTGGATCGGGAGCAAGGTTGAAATAGTTGCGCGCTCCCATCTTGCCGCTGCGAAAATATTCCAGCATAGAGCCGTGCCAGTCGTTGGTGCCGCTCTTAGTAACGATGTTGATGACGGCGCCGCTGTTGCGGCCATATTCGGCCTCGTAGTTGGAAAGAACGCGCAATTCAGCGACGGCGTCGAGCGGGAGGATGGTAGCGGGATCGCCGAACACGCCGGCTTCGTTGATGGCCGGATCGTTGCGGTAACCGTCATTCATGTCCGTGCCGTCGAGCAGGAAATTGTTCGCGCGGCCGCGCGAGCCGTTCATAGAGAAGGTGCCGTAGGAACCGGGAGAGTCCGAAATCTGGTCGGGGGATCCGGCGACGCCGGGATTCAGATAGATCAGTTTCTGGTAGTCGCGTCCGTTGACGGGGAGGCTCTCAATGGTATCCGCGGTCAGGGTGCCTCCAAGTTCGGCGGAGGTTGTTTCGACCTGAGGCAAAAGCTCACCCGCAACTTCGACCCTGGTCGAGACTTGGCCGGCTTTCAGGGAGGCATCCACGCGGCGCTCGGTGGCGACGTCCACCGTCACCCCCGTGGCTACGAACGTGTCGAATCCAGACTGGACAACCGTCACGGTATAGGTGCCAATGGGCAGTTCGGGCAGCGAATAACTGCCGTCGGCGCTGGTTTCGGTCGTACGCTCCAATCCCGTACCTGTGTTCTTCACCGTCACTTTCACCCCGGGAATTACGGCGCCGGAAGGGTCGGTCACGGTCCCGAGGATGGTTCCGCGGAAGGTCTGTGCCGACAGACTCAGTGCGGCCAGAAGAACAAACGCCAGGATGATGCGCGCTCTCATGTGGTCTCCTTGAAGCTGATCGTTTGTCGAGGAATGATGGTCCTCTGCGGGAGGTCAGATTGCTTCTGGGAAAGTTTGCAATCGCTTGCATCCTAACAAGATGCGTCGCCCCGCCCGCAAAGATCAGTTGAAGAACAGTATCGAAAGGTACTCTCGGGAGTCAACCATGGAGTTGTGAATGGGAGGGATAGATTTTACGAATAAGACACGTGGCTATCAGCTATCAGCTTTTGGAATTGGGCGCGATGACAAATACGGCTGGAGTGAAGCGTTTTGGCACGGTTCGTCGGGCGGGGGTGCTAAGGTGCGAAGTATTTAGAACGTGAACGAGACGCCGCCGCGGACGGAGCGGGCGGCTTGGACTAGATAGACCGTCTGGCCGTCGTGGCCGAGGACAGGGACGTAGCCCTGCGCCAAAAGGTTGCGCAGGTCGATGATGGCTTCCATGTGGCCGCCCAAGCTGGGAATCGGCTGGCGTAGAAAGATATTCAGGAAAGGATCGCTTTGTCCGGGTGAAGCGCTGAACATGTCGACCGGAGTGACGGCAGGGCCATTCACCCAGCGGTACGATGCAATCCAGCGGGTATGGGTATGCAGCGTGGTTCCGCTCAATTTGGCGGCGACGGCATGGCGGCGCTGGGTGGTGAGATATTGCTGAGCGCTCTGCAACGGCACGTCGGGGCGGGAAAGATCAAGCACGCCGCCGAAAGCGTAGTCGACGGTGGCGGTGAGGTCCTCAGAGAATTTGCGCTGCAGCACGAAGCGGAGGCCATTGGTATCGAGGGTCTTGCCGGCATAGGTGAATGTGCCGGAAGAGATATCGGGCAAAAGGAATCCGCCGGCAGCGGTAACTTCGCCGGTGCCGAGGAGCGCGGGATCGCCCACGCGGTCGGAGAAGGCTGCTACCTGAGCCTTGTTCTTGCCCATTCGCCGCGACAGGCTCAATTCGTGATGATGAGCGCTCTCCATCTTGGGAGCGAAACCGAGTAAGCTGACACGCGGATTCGATTCGCTCAGATCAGCCGGCGCCGAATCAAATCCCTTCTCGGTACGCAAGTCCGGGCGAGACGTGGCGTAGTCGTATTCGAGAACCGTGTTGGGGGAAAGATGAAGATCAGCGGAACCGTAGGGACGAAAAGCGGTTGCGTGGCCCAGGAACTGGACGGTCTGAAGCTCGCTGCCGAATTTCAATTCCAAAACATCAGCGACGGTAAAGTCGTCGCCTGCGGAAAAGGCCAGAGCCTGCAGGGCCGCGTTATGCAGGTTGGGGTCGGAAGGAGAGAAACGGCGCACGGTCAGGCCAAGCGTAGGCGCGGAGCCGTCGGCCAAGCGATGGGAATAAGTGGTGCGCAGCACACCCGCAGGGACACTGCTGCCGTAGCCTACGTCCCCGCTGAAGGAGAGATGTCCATCGGAAAAGACGGAGCGCTCCAGAGTAAAGCCGGTGCTCATGTCCGATCCGGTACCATAGCCGCCAGCGGCGGAGCCGGCGAGGAAGGAGAGAGTCCCGCTTAACTCGTGGCTCTGCTTCTCGGCAGGTACAGCA
>CABEDQ010000477.1_pt1 | contig 33621 bp, 23 predicted proteins | sample 3423111 | NCBI WGS metagenome assembly CABEDQ01 (sample SAMEA5534331, study PRJEB31848) | metagenome | biome: tundra; feature: field; material: soil | place: USA | collected 2013-05 | depth 0.15 m
TCGGCTGTGATGATCTTTGGGGTCCGGTAATAGCTAGTGTTCCAACTAGCCAAAGCGGCTAAAAGTAGACAGAAAACTGCTATCGCAATTATTTTCCTGCTCATACTGTCTTGCGCTTGGCCCGTATTCTATCAGCCTTCGGAGCGACCTTGGCCCACCTGGACAAAATCGGGGCGATCCGCTCGGAAAGTACTGGCGCTTTACCCGCAAACAGGCACGCTTGAAGTTCGGTTACAGAAGGAACCAGATTATGCGGTCAGAGACCTAGTGAAGAAAAAAACAAGCCGATACCGGCAGAAGGGAAAAAACATGAAATTAGAAGAAGTCAACCACAAAACCAAAGAGGCCGTCGATTATCTGGTGCAGTCGCTGGAGTCCGGGCAGAGTGCAGTGCTCACGCAGTATCTCGGAGCGATGGCCAAGTTTCGCAACTACAGCTTCGGCAAAATCATGTTGATTGCGAGGCAGAAACCCGATGCCACAAACGTTGCAGGACTCCGCACTTGGAACTCGCTTGGCCGCTTCGTTCGGAATGCTGCAACCTGGGTCGGTCCCGGTACACTGCTAATCTGCCGCCTGGTACAGCGGACTCCTGCCGGCTCAATGCTATTTACTGAAGGGTAACTGACGGCTTGCCGGTAATACGCCCGGAGCGGTGAATCCCGATTGATTCGCCAGTTGTGCAGGTGTCGGGACGGACGCAGGAATGATTGATCCGGCTTGTCACGCAGGCACTTGTCGAAGTGGACAACATACTTAAGGAAGGAGTAGCATTCGCTTGCTTCGGTGGAACCCGCGGAAGTAAACGATTACATCCAAGCTAAAGCTAATCCAAATTTATGAGGTCGGTCCCATGCGATTCCCCCATTGCGCAAGACTTCCTGAGTCATCCCACGCCTTCACCACGCTCTCCAGTTCTTTCAAGAAACAAAAACACTTTACATCGGCATTCACCGTGTTCCTTCTCATGACGGTGGCCGGATCTTTCACTAATATCCTTCCGGCGCAGGAAAGCGCCAACAACCAAGCCAGTTTCCACGCGGGAGCCAGTGATTATGTATACCGTCCCGTCACCATCGTTGCTGGCGGATATGTCCCGGGCCTGGTCGCGCATCCAACTGAACCTGGCTTGATCTATGCTCGCACCGACATTGGCAGTGTCTATCGTTGGGAGGCGCAGCGGCAGCGCTGGCGTCCACTGACCGACTTCCATTCTCCGCAGGACTACAATCTGAACGGACCTGAGAGCATAGCTCTCGACCCCACTGACCCTGATCGTCTTTACATCGCTGCCGGCATGTATGCGTATAGCAATTGCTGTGCATTTCTGGTGTCGACAGATCGGGGGGAGACATTCAAGACCTATCCGGCGCCATTCCAGATGGCATCCAACTACAACGGCCGCGCGGCGGGTGAGCGACTGGCAGTAAACCCATTCAAGCCCAGGCAGCTCTTCATGGGTACCCGCTTCAACGGATTATGGGTGAGCCAGGACCACGCCCAGACGTGGACCCAGGTCACCAGTTTCCCGGTGCAGTCCTCCTCTGACACCTACGGAGTGCAGTGGGTGCTCTTTGACCCCAAGTCAGCGGGCACTCTCTATGCCGGCTCCTATACGACAGCGACTGTCTACGTGAGCACAAACGACGGCGACACGTGGTCGGCATTGCCCGGCCAGCCCATCACCTGGCCCGCCTCGTACAGTGTTGCCTCCGGCACCAATCCGCCCGCGCCGGAGCGAGCCCTCATCGACCGCGATGGCTCGCTCTATGTGAACTTCGACGATCTGCCGGGCCCCGACAACATCGACTACGGTTTGGTGGAAAAGTACAACCCGAGCAACAAGACGTGGACAGACATTACCCCGCCCATCGACGCTCCATTTCAGTCCGGCCCACGTGGCGGGTTTGTGGGCCTCACTCAGGATCCCTTTCGGTCTGGAACAGTGGCAGTCAGCACGATGGATCGCTGGTACCCCGTTGACGACGTCTACGTGACGCACGACAGCGGGAGCACCTGGATCAATCTCGGACTGATCAGTTCGAGCGCCGGCGACGATGGTCCTCCTTACGGAAACTACTATTTCAATCCCAGCGTTTACACGCCCCTCTCACCATGGCTTGACTTCGGTGACACTAACTATCCGAGTTCTCCCGATGCATCCGCAAAGTTCGGGTGGTGGATGTCGGCGCTGCTCATCGATCCCACCAATCCAGAGCACCTGATGTATGGAACCGGCGCCACAATCTACGCGACGGATAATCTTTCCGCAGCGGATGGTGGAACCTCTCCCAACTGGGTTGTGCAAGCCAAGGGGATTGAAGAGACCGCGGTCCTTGCGCTGATCAGTCCAAAGTCGGGTGCTCATCTTCTCAGCGGAGAGGGCGATATTGGTGGGTTCCGGCATACAGACTTCGACGTGTCGCCGCCGGCAGGCATGCTCACCAACCCTGTTGCCACGAGCCTCGGGAGCCTGGACTGGGCAGGGCAGAATCCCAACTTCATCGTCCGCGCGCAATCTCCGTCGACTGGCTCCAGCATCCCCTGCAACTTCGCAGCTTACTCCACCAACAACGGTGTGAGCTGGACGCCGTTCCCCACTTGCGCGTCCGGCGGCGCCACCTACTCTTACAACGCAGGAACGGTGTCGGTTGACGCAAGCGGAGCCACGGTAATGTGGTCACCGCCATCCTCGACCGCCCAGTTCTCCACGGACAATGGGTCAACGTGGATTGTCACCACTGGGCTGAGCGGCTCCGGCGCCGTGTACGCGGATAAGGTCGCGCCTCAGCTCTTCTACTCCTACTCCAGCAGCGGATCGACCGGAGCATTCTTCAGCGGCACGGTTGACAGCACGCACAGTGTGGCCGCGTTCACGCAGGTGAATGCGACCCCTTTGCCCGCCAGCGCCGGATGTAACGGGTCGGGTTGCGGTGTGGTTGACGTCAACTGGGCCGTGGCGGGCGATATCTGGCTGCCGCTCGGGCGCAACGGACTTTATCACTCAACGGACGGCGGGAAAACCTGGAACATGCTCACGAATGTGACCTATGCCAATTCAGTTGCGGTAGGCGCCGCCGCGCCATGGACGCACAAGCAGGCGGTTTTTCTCTACGGCCAAGCCTCTCCGAAGGGAGCCATGGCGATTTACCGCTCCGATGATGCCGGCAAGTCATGGGTGAGGATCAACGACGATGCGCACCAGTATGGCGGCCCCACGCTCATCCAGGCCGACCCGCGCATTTACGGGCGCGTCTATCTCGGCATGAATGGACGAGGAATCATCTACGGCGACATACGTTACTAGGAATCGAACTGCTCACTAGAACCGGTCTTCGTGTGGAATGCGCGTGGGCCGGTTCATACACCGTGGCAAAGAGCAGTCTACTTTCCCATCTTTGGCTTAACGCATGAAGTTGCGGTGCGATCTTCCATGATTGCTCTTGGGTTTTCGCCGACTGTTTCGGTTGTATGGTCGCTAGCCAACTCGGCAGTAGCGATTCAGTAACTGCCGAATGGCCGGTTGCCGAATGGCCGGTCAACCGCCAGGAACGCGGATACGCGGCGATTTCTCGACTGGAATCCTCGATGCGCGATTTACCATGAATTGACTCACGAAGGAGCGGATAGCAGATATGGATTTGGAGGTTCTTCGATCTGCCGCACGAACGTTCAGACGGTCTCCTACGCCGTTTTTTGTTGCTGTCGCCACGCTGTCCATTGGTATCGCAGTCAACCTCACGATCTTTGCTCTCGTCAATGCGGTGCTGCTGCTTGGTACCTTGTTGCTGCAGGTGGTTGAGGAATGACTCTCGTTCTTTCAGCAGCGGTGCCTGCCGGTGACGATTTAGGAAAAAAGGATGTTCGAGAAACGCATCTAGCATTTGTGCGGGCCTCCACGCCCGCGACCGATGCTAGCAAGCTGCTGAAAACCCTGATTTTGATTTGCTAGTGGGAGGAAGGCCAGTCATCAACTCATAGGTTGTTGTCCCGCTACCGCCGCATCCTCTGCCGCATAATCGAACTGAGCCAGGAGCGCGGCGGCTGGCGGATTTTCCCGCTCCCAGCGTATCGTTCGCCGGATTGCCTCCTCAATCGTCACCGATTCCTCGTACCCTAGTTCCTGACGGATGCGCGTCGAACTTGCCGTCCAATGCTGCGCGGCGTTGCCGGGCTTTAGCAAGTGCCGCGGCGTGCGCTCAGTAGGCAGGACGACGAAATCCCCATCCCACCGCATCGCGGCGGCGATCTTTCGCGCCCATTCGAGTTCGCTAAACGATGGTTCCTCGCACACGTTATAGATACGTCGTGCTGCGCGATCATCAGTGGCAGCCAGCGCAATGGCTGCGGCCACGTTCTCCACGTTGCCCCGCGGCGAGCGCCAGGCGGCCAGAGTCTTCGGAAAGATGATGTGGTGCCGTCCGTCGGCGATGCGCTTCACTACGGGATAAAAACGACGCAGTGGATCGCTGGGTCCATACACCATAGGCAGCCGGAATACCGTGCCGGGCACGGTCGTTCATGACAACGCGCTCGGCTGGAATCTTGTCATAATCGTCCGTCACCCAAGGGAAGATCTTGCGCATGAGCTGCAAGCCCTCGGGTGGGTAGGGATGCAAACAGCGCCGCAGTTCCGACTCTTCCGTAAGGGGCACTTCCTGCAGCGGTCCGCTTTCTGTACCGTGCGAAATGCCCACTGCACGGCACACGTCGATGCTGCTGAGCATGACCACCCGTTGGGTCGCGCCACGAAAGATGTTCATCAGCTCTTCTGCCTGCGCACCCGAACTGATGACAAGGTCGATCACCACATCGGGAACAAAGCGCTTCAGTTCCTGAGTGCTGCCACTGAGTTGGTTGCGATTGCCACGGATCTCCTCCACGCCGGCGGGCGCAGCCGTCGTGCCGCGGTGAAACACCGCCAGTGCGTGTCCTTTCTGCGTCAGTGCGCTCACGGCGAACCGCCCGATGAAGCCATTCCCGCCAATTAGAAGAATGCGCATAGGACAGTAAGATAATCGCAAGAACAACGCTTTGGGTACCAGTAAATTCTATTGTCCACACTTATGTTGTGTTGAAAACTCAACAACCCCGCAACCATGCCACGACGCGCGCCACCCCAACATAAATGCGAAGACAACATAATCCTGGTTATGTTGGGCCCAACATAACCAGGATTACATCCAGCTCTGGCATGGAGACGCTGATCTTCTCCGCGAGAGTTTGGAAGCTGTCCAACAGACCGCTGCTGTGATTCTCGGGGGCATTGCCCCATAAGCGCTAACTTAAGGAGGTCGGGCAGCAAGTCCTTCGACCGGACAGTAAGCACAGTTGGGGCAAAACGCTCAAACGGTCAAGATGACCGCTCGGGCAGCGAATTCACAAACGACTGCCGGATCCGCATCGTGCACCGAAACTCTTCGCTCTCACGCTACTGGTCGTAGGCAAGTTGGTGTATTTAACAGATTCTGCCGCGATGGAGGTTGGGATTTGCGCTGCCACACCGGGCGGCGGGCAAGGGCGGCTTAGTTCCGACGGCATTGTTCGACAGCGTTCCTCTCACAGGCACTGAACATTCACAGACTCGCATCGATGAGGAGCCGATGCATGAGCGGCGAGACTGTGGGAAACTGATCTAATGTTTCTATGCAATCCTTTTCGACACGTTGAAGAATCGCTCGACAGTATCTTTCGGATCGCTTGAGAACTCGTGATCTCGCCAGAGCCAGCCCATAATTTCCGGGCAGAATGGTCCCGCCCATCTTCTGGCCATGTTTTGTTCATTCCCCAGCGTAGTTCAGGTAGTAGGCTTTCGTGGTGAGCGCCTGCAACGTGCGGATGTTCTGATAAACCCAGTCGTGGGCCTCGTTGTAGGCTTCTCCAGGCCTCTGGCCGCGGTTGGCTTTAAGGCTTGACTACTTCCACCACTCCGTTGTCCTGCCCGCTCCACGCTTCCGCTCCTTCATGAGTAAACTTGCCTGTCGCATCATCCCAGCGTAAGTGAGTGATGGAGCCCGCACCCTTTTCGTAGGCATAGGTTGTGCCGTCGTCGGAGAAGAGCGTGAAGGTCGCATCCGCACCCGGATATATGCGAATACGGTCAATGGCCTGCGTTTGATGCGTGCTCTCAACTGGCACTCCCAGCGGGATGATCGAACCTGCCCGTACGAAAAGCGGGATGGTGTCGATGGGCGCGGTCACGGTGATGGTCTGGCCCCCTTTTGCCCGCTCGCTGGTCCAGTAGTTGTACCAGTCGGCGCCGGTCGGCAAGTAGACCTGGCGGCTGGTCGCGCCCTGTTCCGTAACAGGAGCCACAAGGAAGGCCGGGCCAAGCATGTACTCATCGCGCAGGTCGGCAACCTTGGCATCGAGTGGGAAATCGAGCGGAAGCGCGCGCATGAATGGTGCACCGGTGAGCCAGGTCTGGTACGCGAGCGAGTAAATGTAGGGCATGAGCTGGTAGCGCAGGCGCAGGTACTTTTCCAAAATTGGCTCGGCCTGGCTGCCGTAGGACCAGACCTCGTTGGCGGGGCGGCTGCCGTGGGTGCGAAAGATAGGCAGGAACGTAGCGTACTGGAACCACCGCGTGTAGAGCTCTGGGTAATCGTCGTATCCGCCCACATTGCTGCGGGCATCCGACGGATCCAGCAGCGGTGTGTGGGCCGGGTGGTGCTCCTTGGGAAGATACTGCCATCCGCCGGTGTCATTGGACCAGTACGCGAGCCCCGAGGCAGTAAAGTCCAGCCCGGTCGGAATCTGGCGCTTCAATGTGTCCCATGTGGGATAAATGTCGGAAGACCAGAAGAACGCGCCGTTACGTTGCGCGCCCAGGTAGGCGTCGCGTGACAGGATCAGCGCCCGCCGCCCCGGTTCATCTTTGCGGAAGCCGTCGTAGAGGGCCGCGGTGTGAAAGAGCGGATAGACATTGAAGAACTGCGTGCCGGGGCCAATGTGGAAGTAGGAGCCGTTGGGGGGCAGGTCCGGTTCGGTCTCGTCGGCCCAGATGGCGTCAAAGCCCTGGCTGAGGATATTGTCGTGGATGATTTTCCAATACCAGGCGGCGGCTTCGGGATTGGTGGTATCGATGTCGGAGCCCGCACGGTCATAAGGCAACCCGTCGATCGGCGTGTCATCCGCGAGATGAATCAGCCAGCCTTTCTGGCGCAGCTCGGCGTAGTAGCGGTCATCGGGCACAAACCGCGGCCAGACGCTGATCATGGTCTCAAAACCCATGTCGTGGAGCTGCTTGTTCATGGCCGACGGGTCGGGCCAGAACTTGGGATCGAAATCCATCTGCCCCATCTTGGTGTAGTAAAACCAGTCCACCACGATCACGTCGGCCGGCAGATGGCGCTCGCGATAGCCCTGGGCAACATCGAGCACTTCCTTCTGGCTGGCGTAGCGTTGCTTGCACTGGATATAGCCATAAGCGGCCTTAGGCAGCAGGGGCGTGGGGCCGGTGAGCAATCGGTAGCCCGCGTAGATCTCGTCCGCCGTGGCCCCGGCAATCACAAAGAACGAGACCCGGTCGCCCACTTCGGAGACCCAGCGGGTCTGCTCGTTGAAGCCGGGCTCGATGGTAGTCCTCGACGGGTTGTCCCACAGTAGCCCGTAGCCTTTGTTGGTTACCAGGAACGGCACGCAGAAGCTGGGCGCGGCCGGAGCCTTGTAATCTGCCCAGCAATGAACCGGATGCCCGCGATGATCGAGGAATCCTTCCTGATTCTGCCCCAGGCCGTAGTAGTGCTCGTCGTCCGGCGAGGCAAACGTCGCGCCCACCACGTAGAACTCCGGGTCGGTAAGACGCCGGTCGCGGGCCACGTCTGCGGTTCCGTCCTTGTGGTTGGGAACGGACTGGAACCAGCCGGTCAGTTCGAGCAGGGTCTTGCCCTCTGGCGTACGCAGCGTGATGTGCGCATGCGGAGTGGAGCCGTTGAAAAACTTGCGGATATCGGTCTCGGTTTGCAACAGAGGCTTGCTGCGAGGATGATCCCGGTCGACGCTGGCCACAATCCGTGCCGACCGGTAGAGATCTGCCTCGTCAGTCTGACTGGCATTCCAGCCGGAAGCTGCGGGCGTGCCCACCAACCCGTACCCCGGCGGGGCCAGCGCCGATTCGCGCTTCAGGCTCAGCGTGACCCGCAGAATATTGGGCGCATAAGGCTCAAGAACGATGGTCTGGCCTTTGCGTTCAAGAGTAATTCGAGTCTCTTGAGCATGCAGAACTACACCCAAGAGCTGGGTAGCGGCTAGGAAGATAAGTACGCTGCCCCGGCGAACGAATGAGATCATCTTCGACCCTCTTATTAACCCGCAGGCAACAGCTTAAGCCGCTGCATAGGTCGGAAGAGAATAGCAACCGAGTTTCCCCTCCACCCATTCGCTTCAAGTCGGGAGAGAAGAGGAGAAGCGGCGGAGCGGATGTCGTCAAAAGAACCACAGCCGGCTCTCCCACTCCTCCCAGAGGTGCAACCAGTTCAGAAAGTAGCACGCAGATGCAGCTGGAGACTGCGCGCAGGCAACTGACTCGTCGCCTTTCCAAACGTGCCCTGGGATAGATCCCCTTGCACTCCGATAAGATTGGAGCGGTTGAACAGATTAAAGACCTCGCCTCTGGCCTCGAATTTCAATCTCTCTCCGAACGAAAAGAGTTTCCCAAACGTGAAGTTGACGTTGTTGTACCCCTCATTGTCGTATGTGTTGCGACCGAGGTTGCCTTCCATTCCCAGAGCCGGCGCCGGAAACGCAGACGCGGGAAACAGCCCGTTCAGGAAGTCCTTCTTGTGTTTACCGCTCACGTGGCTGCCAAAAGACGGGACGTTCGGCACGTCGTAGTTGCTTCCGTCGGCGTTGTAATCGCCCCCGGCATTGCCGACGATGGTGCTGCCAACTGGGCACCCGCCATTTACCGGGGTTGCTCCGCCGGAGCAGATGGGAGCAAAACCCGCAGTCGTGTAGACCCAGAAGGGCAGCCCCGTCTGCATGATCCATACGCCGCCGAACTGCCATCCGCCCAGAATGCCTCTCTCCACGGCACTGTCGTAATGGCTTGGAGTCGTCCAGGTGCCATCGAAGGCGAACTGCTGTCGTATGTCAAAATCGGACCGGCCACGTTGTGCCGGTAAATCGCCATTCTGGATGACGGGACCATTCTGGTTGCCGGATGTGATGTTTCCACCGCTCAGCGAGGCCGAATTGCTCAGAGAATCCAGAGACTTTCCCCAGGTGTAGATGCCACGAAATGCCAAGCCGTGAGACATGCGGCGCGCTACCATGGCACTGAAGCGGTTGCCTATGGAATTGCCGTCGGAAGTGGCGTAGTTTATGCCGCCAAAGTTGGGATTGAGGCGCGCCAAAGCGCCGTTATTTACGATCAGGTCTCCAGCAAAGCGATTAATGTCCTGGTTATAGATCGGCAGGTGATGCGCTTCAGACCCGGAATAGTTCACCTCAAGAATAAGGTCCCTTTGCAGTTCCTGCTGCAGGCTGAGGGTCCATTCCTCGACCTGTGTCATTTTGTAGTTGCGAGAGTATCCTCCGAGACCGGCTCTGGAGAGAACACCATTGATGTAGAGTGCGCCAGTCGTGGGGTTAACCGTGACATTGTTTGTGGGCAACACCGGACAGCTGAGATTGAATCCGTTTGGTGGTTGACAAAGCTGGAAATCGATTGTGGCCCCCGAGCGCACGTCCAGACCCGGTGTGTAATAGTTGGGCAGGTTACCGGCAACCAGGTCGGTGATGTGCAGGTATGGCGGTTGATCGGAGAACATGCCAGCGCCGCCGCGCAATGCCGTCTTGCCGTTTCCGAAAATATCCCACGAGAATCCTACGCGCGGGGTAAACCCCCAGACATTATGGTCGAGCACGTGATTACTTGAGGTGAACCCAACGACACCGCCCGCGACCTGGGCGTTGTAGTTGGAGCCTTGACCGAAGGTGAAATTAGTCAGCGTGGGATTGTAAATGGAAAACAGATTTCCCATTTGATCGTAACGGACGCCTAGATTCAAAGTAAGATTTCGCCGCACCTTCCAGTCGTCCTGCACGAAGAATCCCGTGTAGAGTTCACGGTATCGCCGGTTATAAGGCGCTTCCTGGTGAGTCACGAGGCTGACCGGAGTACCCGATTCGGTGAGCGCGCCGTCCTGGATAAAGTCGAGCAGACTGTCGAAGTTGTACGTGGGGCGATCGAAGGCGCCGCCTTGCGCATCGTTCTCGCGGATGTTGAACTGGTCAAAGCCAAACTTGAGCGTGTGCGTTTTCACGGTTGCCGTCATCACATCACGCCAGGCGACCGTTTGTTGGGTAAAGTTCCCGGGCCCCCAGTTTCCGAATCCCTGCAATCCGGTCACGTTGACATTCGGGATGGCAAATGCAGGGCTGGCCCCGTTCTGGCCATAGGGACGAATGATGTTGGCGCCAGCTTCATTCAGCAGATGCAGCCCGAAAGTATGGGTCCAATCGATGTTCACAAAATCGGAATGGTTTGTGCTTGGGGCGGCAAACGCAGGCCGCGCGTTGGTGCTGGCCGAGGTGTCGTAGGTCCGTATCGCATCCACGTATAAGCGATCATTTTGGGTGGCGTAGTAGTCGACCCGGAAACTCCACTGGTATCCGTTCTTCGGCGCGGTGTTCGTGAAATTCACGTTGCCCAGCGCATCCAGGGTACCGGGGATGCCCGCCGGCGGCGCGAAGTAACTACCGGTGATCTGGCTTACAGTCAGCACGTCGGGGCTGGTCGCGCTTGCGTACGCCAAAGGCGGAGCCAACGTAAGAGCTTGGTAGGCTACGGTATTCGGGAGATTCGTCTTAACCCAGTTGTAGAGATCCTGCGTCTCGACCGTGGCCGATCCGCTGCTGGTGACGGTGGAGCGAAGCACATCGATGGCGCCAAACCAAAACAGCTTGTTCTTGATCGCCGGCCCGCCGATCGTGGCGCTGAACTCATTGCGCTTGAACGTCGGAATTGAAGATTCAAACTGGGTGAGCGCCGACAAGGAATTGTTGGTGAATTCCCAGTCGACGTTTCCATGGAGCCGGTTGGACCCTGAAATGGTAAACACGTCGACCGTCGCGCCGCCATTTCTTCCTTTTTGGGCGTCGAAATCGTTGGTTCGGATCTCCATCGTTTGCACGATTTCAGGATTGGGAGAAATGGAGGTGCCGCCGCCGCGCGACGGCGTATTGGTCTGTGCGCCATCGATCTCGTATCCGTTCTGTTCCTGACGCAGTCCGACGGCATTGATGTTGATGGCATACTCATTGGTAAAGTTGTCCCCGGAGGTCACTCCGGTTCCCGTGATTCCTGGGGTCAGAGCCGCAAGGCCGTACACGTTCTGCCCGGTCAGCGGTGTCTCCTTGAAGGTATCTTCCGGAATGACCGATCCTGTTTTCGGGGTAACCAGATCAACGGACACCTCCGAAGCGGAAACAACGACTTCGGTGGAGGTTGCTCCAACTTGCAGCACGGGCGCAATGGTTCGAATCTCTCCCACCTGGAGGATCAAGTCCTTCTGATCCCAGGTCTTAAAACCGGTCGCCTGAATCTGCAGGGCATACGTGGACGCGGCTATGCTGTCAATGCGGAAATAGCCAGCCTGACTGGTACTGGTAGTTTTTGTAACACCTAGGCGGACATCTGTAATGGTGACTTTGGCTCCCCCGACTACAGCGCCGCCTTGGTCTTGTACCGTGCCCTCAACTCCGCTCAAGAATTGAGCAAATGCCGACGACCCACCCCAGCTCAACAACAGAATTATCAGCATCGAGATTCTTGCTGCGGATGTCATCATGGAGTCTCCTTGATCGCGAAAGAACCGGAACCTCGGAATTCTGGCGCACGTTTCCCCAGGTTCAGACGGACCTCTAGGTCCGTCAGCCTGTCTGAACGTCTTCACTTGTGCTTGCGAACGCGCGGTCTCGCGTCAAGAGTGTTAGCGCTAAGGATCGACCGCGTCCCCAGCCATGAAACTTAGACTTGGCCCGGATAGACTGCAAGTAATGCACAGTGTCTTACAGTAAGGAGAGAGGTGTTTCTCCAATCCTTGGAAGCGCTTAGATACGAGGCCCCCTCTAGAGCCCCAGGAGAAATGAAACAGCAAGGATTAGCGAAACAGTTTGGCCTTGTAATTTGTTGCATGGCTCGCGGGGGCCACTCTTATCCCGCTGGGAAGAAATCTTCCCGGTTCCGACCACCTCTGAACGGGCGGCTCGGAGTGAAGCCGAAAGCAAAACATCGGTGCAGCCGTATCGCTCACCAACTACGGCGCGCGAGCGTGGAGATGATGTTCTTGACAGCGTCCACCCGGTGTGCGCATAATGCCGCTCGCGAAACTTGCCAGTCGTTCCTGTCCCGAAGAAAAACCTGTCCGTCGTAATTGCGCCCCTGCGGTGCGCATTAAGGGTGGAGATCGATGCAAGCATTTGACCAATCAACGCACGATCAGACTGCGGCTTCCCCTCAACATCCATTGGAAGACGAGAAAAAGCAACAGATCCTCCACGAACTCGAGAACATCCTGGAAAGTCGCTTTTTCCGAAGCGCGGGACGCAGCAAGCAATTCCTCAGGTTTGTTGTCCAGCACAAGCTGGATGGCCATTCCGAGCTGCTCAAAGAGCGCACCATAGGAGTGGAAGTCTTCGAGCGGCCCCACGATTACGCCACGGGCGACGATCCTGTTGTTCGCGTCCAGGCTGGAGAAGTTCGACGAAGACTCCATGAGTACTATCAGGCCGCGCCTACCGAGCCATCCGTCCATATTGAACTCCCGATCGGCTCATATTCCCCATTGTTTCGAGAAAATGCGCCGGCAGTACCTTTACACGCACCGCCGCCTCATCCTCCTGCGCCGGAGCCGGATGCTCAGAAGAAAAAGCGCCGTATCATAGGACGTTGGGCAATTGTGGCGATGGGTTCCGCTTTGGCGCTGGCCCTCGGAATTACCCTTCTAGTTCTTCGCCGAACAGCCATCCGAGAGTCAGCGCTCGACCAGTTCTGGAAACCGGCCTTCGCCACGCATCAAGCAGTACTGATTTGCTTAGCTGCGCCTGTGGTTTACAGACCCACCGATGCGCTGTATAAGAAATACGCTCTTACGCATCCCGGCACATTCCAGAGTGAACTGGATAGGACGAACAACCCTCTTCCGTTGGATCCGAATGAGAGCATCCTATGGAGCGACATGTGGAGCTACTCCGGCTATGGGGTCGTGCGGGGTGGCGACGCTTACGCTGCCGTCGCACTCTCTGGCCTCCTCGCCAGGATCGGCAAGCCAAGTCAGTTGCGAATCGGCGCGAATTACTCGTTTGCGGATCTCAGAACTTCCCCCGCAGTGGTAGTGGGCGCCTTCAACAACCGCTGGACGATGGGCATCACATCGAGTTTGCGCTTCGTGTTTGTCGAACAGGATGGGCGATTCATGATCCGGGAACAGATCAAAGGCGGCCGGGCCTGGGAAGAACATTATGACAACAAGGGAGATGTGATCGACGACACTGCAATCGTTGCCCGATTACTGGACTCGAAGACCGGGCAGTTCACCATCGTGGTGGCGGGCATTGGGGAAAGAGGCACGCAGGCGGCTGGTGAATTTGTCTCCAATCCAGAATTGCTGGGGCAGGGCCTGCGCAGCGCTCCAGCGGGCTGGCAGACGAAGAATTTGGAAATTGTCGTACAAACCGCAGTGACGGATTTGGTTCCAGGGCCTCCGCGCGTTGTTGCAGCCTACTCCTGGTAGAGTGCCCTTCACGGGAATCTCTGCACAGAATTTGGCATTACCCCGAGCAATTTTCGTTTAGGGTTTGAACCGAACAATGCAAACAGGACGGCGCAATTTCCTGCACCTTTCATTGGCAGCCCTTGCTGGAACCTTCTCGCAAAGATGCTTGGCCCAGCAATCTGGGGGCATGGGAGGCCGAGTCGCAACTGCTCAGAAGAAGCCCATTGAATCTGGGCGCCCGTTTGACGCTTATTTCAACGACGTCGCGGCCTCAGCGGGACTGGTTGCACCGGTGATCTACGGCGGTGTAGATCACAAAGAGTACATTATCGAATCCAATGGATGCGGCTGCGCGCTGTTTGACTACGACAACGACGGATGGCTCGACATCTTTCTTCTCAGCGGTACCCGCTTAAGTGGCGCTCCCGCCGGAGCATCCAATCGGCTTTATAAGAATAATCGTGACGGGACATTTACCGACGTAACCAGGCAGGCGGGGCTTGAAGCAGTTGGCTGGGGCAACGCTGTGTGTATCGGTGACTACAACAATGACGGCTATGAAGACTTGTTTTGTACCTACTACGGCCAGAATCGCCTCTACCGTAACCTCGGAAACGGCACGTTCAAAGACGTCACCAAAGAAGCCGGCTTAGAAGCCTCCGAAGTCAGATGGGGCGCTGGGTGCTCTTTCCTTGATTACAATCGCGATGGTCACCTGGATCTGTTCGTCTCCAATTACGTGCAATTCGACTTCGACCACGTTCCCCGGCCGGGATCAAACGTTAACTGCAATTGGAAGGGTCTTCCCGTCACCTGCGGTCCAAGGGGCCTTCCGTTTGGCCGCCACTCCCTTTACCGGAATAATGGAGATGGAACCTTTACCGACGTCAGCATTGAGTCTGGCATTGGGAAGCCCTGGCCGAGCTATGGAATGACCGTTGTGGCAGCGGACTTCAACGAGGACGGTTGGCCCGACGTATATGTGGCTTGCGACTCGACTCCCAGCCTCCTGTTCATCAATCAGCACGACGGCACTTTCAAAGAGGAGGGCGTAGAGCGTGGCGTAGCCCTGAGCAATGAAGGACAAGAACAAGCGGGGATGGGAGTCGGTATCGGCGACTACGATCTGGACGGCCATTTGGATATTTTCAAGACCCACTTTTCCGAAGATACAGAGGTGCTGTACAAGAACGATGGCACCGGCAATTTCGACGATCAGACTCTGCAGGCAAAACTCGGCGTCGAAGTTCGCTTCACCAGTTGGGGCACTGGCATCGTCGACCTCGATAACGATGGCCTGCCTGACATCTTCTTTGTAACCGGAGGTGTGTATCCGGAGGTCGAAAAGAAACTTCCACAGTATCCGGACAGGTCCCCTCGAATTCTCTTCAGGAACCTGGGCAATGGCAGCTTTGAAGAGATTGCCAACGCCGGCCCGGGCGTTACGACACCGCATTCAAGCCGTGGCTGTGCTTTCGGCGATTTCGACAACGACGGGGATCTGGATATTCTGATCCTGAATATGAACGAACCGCCTTCCCTGCTGAGAAACGATCTGAAAGGAATGCACCACTGGCTGAAAGTCAAGCTGGTCGGAACTAAGTCGAATCGCAGCGCGATCGGCGCCCGCGTATTGGCTCGCTACTCGGGCAGGGTCCAGGCTCAGGAAGTCCTGAGTCAATCGAGTTTCTATTCGTGCAACGACTCACGTCTCCACTTTGGCCTTGGTCAAGCAACCACGGCGGACCTGGTGATTCACTGGCCGAGTGGCATCACGGAAAAATATCCGAACGTGAAATGTGATCAACTCATCACAATTCGGGAAGCCCACGCTATCATTCCGAATGTTGGCTGGGCGCGCTGATCGGGCGCCTGCTACCGCACGCTCCCGCTGGTCTTAACGCTGACGCATCGAGATTGATGGTTCTATGTTTCCTGCCAAACGCGTGGCGCTTTTCATTTTAGGAACAGCTTTGGTTGCTCAAGGGCAAGCCACCAAGGTGTCGATTGCGTCGATCCAATCGCTGATTCGTTCGCAGCAGTATGACCAGGCGCTACAGCTTACCAGATCCGCCTTGCACGACACGCCCAATGACTTCCGGCTTTGGACATTGGAAGGGATTGTACTTTCGATCAAGGGCAGCAACCATGATGCATTAGATGCGTTTGACCGGGCACTGAGTCTGTCTCCGAACTACACGGCAGCTCTAAGGGGCGAAGTGCAACTCCTCTACCCGACCCAGGACAAGCGAGCCATCCTGCTGCTCGAAAGGATATTAAAAGCTGATCCAAAAGATGAGACCGCGCATGAAATGCTCGCGATCATCGAGGGAAGGCAAGGAGACTGCCTGGCTGCGAATGAGCATTTTCTTCTCAGCACGGAAGTGATCGCAAATCATCCTCAATCGCTCGAAGTATATGGTTCTTGCCTGTTGCAGACGAAGCAACATCAGAAGGCGGTCTCCATATTTGAACAGCTTGCCGCGCTGCTTCCCGAGCAAACTTATCCAAAATATGACCTCGCGGTTGTGTTGGTTGGAGCGAAGCAGCCTCAAGCTGCCCTTAAGGTACTTAAACCTTTACTGGCGACGAATCAATCCGACCCAGATATCCTGAGTCTGGCTTCTGAGGTTTATGAAGCTTTAGGAAACACTCCTGAAGCGGTGGCTCTTCTTCGCCATGCAATTGTATTGAGCCCGACGAATGCAAGCTACTATGTTGCGTTTGCGGCGCTCTCTCTGGATCATGAGTCCTATCAGGTCGGGATTGATATGATCGATGCCGGCTTGCAGCGCATTTCTGATGACCCGTCCTTATATATCTCGCGGGGCTTACTTTATGCGCAGCTTGCGCAGTACGAAGAGGCGGAGGCCGATTTCAATAAGGCCGAGCGCATTGATTCGGCGCAGAGTTTAAGTTCGTACGCCATCGACCTTACCGAACTGCAAAGGAATCACCCCGACAAAGCATTGCTAGAGGTACGGTCGCAATTGAAATCTCACCCGGACGATGCATTTCTTCATTTTCTGTTTGCGAAGTTGCTTACTAATCAGGGGTCCGATACAGATAAAGAAATCTCCGGTGAAGCAATAAGATCCGCACTGCGCGCTGTGAAGCTGAAACCGGATTTAGTCGAAGCAAGGGATCTCCTTGCGAGTATCTACACACGTTCTGGCCAGTACAATCTCGCCATTGAACAATGCCGGATTGCGCTGCGATACTCCCCTTCCGACCAGACTGCGCTCTACCATCTTATTGTTGCGTTGCGACACTCCGGGCAGAGTGGGCAGCGCGACGAAATCCAAACCCTGGTAAAGCGCCTCTCAGACGTGCAACAGGCCTCACGTCAGCAGGAAACCGACAGGAAGCGATTCAAGCTGGTAGAGCAACAACCTGTGCCTCCGCAGTAAAGCGACCGCCCGCGACGTTGGCACCAGCCCGGTGGTGCACCTGGCCCGATGAACCAGCGTCATTAGTAGGTTGCGACTGAGACGCGCAGCACCACGGGCTCCGAACCAAAGTTGAGGCCCCAGTCGGTTTCATCACCATTCCAAATGCGAACGAAATTGAAGACGCCGTTCTCGTATGTTCCCTCTTCGACGCGCAGGAACTGGCGATGCTGCCATTTGCCATCAATCAGAGCGGAGGGGATCTGTCCGGTTCCATCGATGACATGCTGGGACTTTCGTTGCTGGTCGGTGCCTGCCGGCCGGAAATCGACGCGACAAAAGAATCCCGTCACCAAAAACTGATTGTCTGACAGCCGGGCCACCAGTGCACGCCCCATCGGCTCCGCGTCCCCTATCGCTTGACCACTCCGTGTGGCTCCATACGACACCACAGCGTTCCAGTCTCCAAACGGCAGGGTCTCGGTGACCTTCGGGGCCACTTCGGCGACGGCCTTGAGCTTGCCTTCAAAATTCAGCTCGGCAACCTCGCGCTGCATCGGGCCGATCAACCGGTAGTTCATCGCCCAGGCCAGGAACTCGTCCGGCTGTCGGGATCCCGGGCTCGTGTCGTGACCCCTGCTGTAATCCATCCCGAAGGGTGAGAATCCTATGGTCTGGAGACCGAGCGCGGAGAAGAAGAAACGGGCGTTGACGACGCCTCCGGTCTCGGGCACGAACAGGGGATTGTCGTCGCGGCGATAGAGCTCCAACACCCTCAAATACGCGGCGGGATCGTTCTGGTAAATGTCTGGCGCCAAAATATCCAGCGCGGGCGCAGCGACTTTCCAGATGGCGAGCACATTGTCCGTGGGGCCGCCGCTCTCGTAGCTGCCGGGAGCGCCCGGCTTGAGCGGGTCGCGCAGCGCTGCGTTGGCATATAGGGGCAACGGATATACCGCCTTGCCCGCGGCGGCCACTTGCCCTACGTATTTCGCTACCGACCAAGCGTGGAAGCAAACCTCGGCTTCGGGGCCAAAAGCTTCCTGCCAGTTCGGGGATGGCGAAGTGGTCTTCAACTGCATAGCAGTGAGCACCTCGGGCGGCACCGACGCTTCGAAGAGCTTCTGTGCGGTCGAGGAATAATCGCGAAGGGTACCCCACGTTCCTGCTTCATTTTCCACTTGAACCATGATTACGGTGCGCTCGGGATCGGCTGACTTGAGGTGTCGCATGAAAGCGGTGAAGGCGGTCTTGTCCGCTTCCAGCGAGGCGGCCGCAAACGGCGAAGGCGAGTCCACCGCCTGTCCGCTCTTGTCCACCATGTGCGAGTAACGGTCGGTAGCCAGCTTCATCCACTCCGGCATATAGTGCTGGCTGCCGTTCTTCCAGGTTCCGAACCAGAGCAACACCAGGCGCAGGTGATGCTGGCGAGCCTGCTCCAGCACGGTATCAATTGTCGTGTAGTCGTACTGGCCTTGCCGCGGTTCAAACTGCTCCCAGTAGATCGGCATCTCGACCGTATTGACGTTGAGGTATTCCATGGCGGGCCACACCTTTGGAAGCATGTTGGGCCAGGTGCTGGAGTTATGTACCTGCGCGCCCAACATCAAATAAGGAGCGTCGTCCACGAACAGGGCGAAGCGTCCGTCCTTTTTCACGATGCGAGGGATTGGGCGCTCCTGAACTTGGGCGCGAAGAGCAATCGCCAAACTGGTGGCGATGACAGTGCCGAGAACTGCAGAAGTAAATTTCATTTACAAGAGTCCTTTGACGGAATATTATGCCGCTTCCGTGCTGGCGTCCAAATCTGGACTCGCTTCACGGTAACGCGCCTCGGGCGGACCCCGTTCGCGCCACGTGTCCCAGGAGTCACTTGCTTCCATCTTTCTTAACGTCGGTCTTCGCCCGCGCCCACCTGCGCCGAGCGATCTCTGATGTTTATTCGTATCTCGAAGACATTCTCATGAGACCCCGACCACGTGCTGTAGTTCTTCCATTAATTCTGGGTGTCGCCATGGCGCAGACGCCCACCTCCGTTGAACTATTCCGCAATCCCAGCCTCCCACTTGAGCAGAGAGTGGACCGAGCTGACTTACTGGGACGCGGGCAAGCAGACCTTCGTGGTGGAACCCGGCCGCCTCAGCATCATAGTGGGCGCGTCGTCCGCCGACGTGCGTCTTGAAAAGACGATTGAGGTGAAGGAAAAATGAACTCAGTAGTTCGGTTTTCGATCATGGCTGCATGGGCGGCGTTGGTCGTGATCCAGGGTTACACCCAGTCCGACTCCGGCGTTCCGCAACTGCGGAAACAGGGCACTGCCACGCAGTTAATCGTGGATGGGAGGCCTTTCCTGGCGCTGGCGGGAGAACTGGGAAACAACACCGCGACCAGTCTCGAGAACATGCAGCCGATATGGCCCAAACTGGTTTCGGGCAATCTCAACTGCGTGTTGGTAGCCATATCGTGGGCGCAGATGGAGCCAACCGAGGGCAAGTATGAGTTCGGTCTGGTAGACGGTCTCATCCAGGAGGCACGGCGCAATAATCTAAAACTCGTCTTTCTATGGTTCGGAAGTTGGAAGAACGGTTTGTCGAGTTACGCTCCTTACTGGGTCAAGGCCGACTATAAGCGCTACCCGCGTATTCAGATCAAGGGCGGGAAGACGCTGGAGTTACTCAGCACCTTCGGCGATGCCACCAGGGACGCGGACGCTCGAGCCTACCGGGCGTTGATGCGACACATCAAGGAAGTGGATAGCGTGCCGCATACCGTCCTGATGATGCAGGTGGAAAACGAAGTCGGCGTTCTGCGCGATTCGCGCGACAGATCCGCACCTGCCAACAAGTCCTTCGCGGGACCGGTTCCGAAGGAGCTGATGGATTATCTTGAGCGGCACAAGGACACGCTGGCTCCTGAGTTGCGCGAAGTGTGGGCCGCGCAGGGCTTCAGGACGTCGGGAACGTGGGAAGAAGTGTTCGGCCCGGGTAAGCCGGACAGTTTCGATGTGCCCATTCAGACGAAGAGCCCTCCGATGAGTGCAGAAGAGCACGAGACAAGCTGGCGAAAGCTGCACTGGCCCGTAGATGAGATATTCATGGCTTGGAACTACGCGCGCTACGTGAACACCGTGGTTGAGGCGGGCAAGAAAGAATACGTCCTCCCGATGTATGTGAACGCCTGGCTGCAACAGCCGAATCATGCCTGGCCCGGAACGTATCCGAGCGGTGGCCCGGTGCCACAGGTTCATGACATTTGGAGAGCCGGAGCGCCTGCGATCGAATTGCTCGAGCCCGATCTCTATTTGGAATACTTCGACGAAGTCTCCGCGCGGTTCACGCGCAATGGGAACCCGCTGTTCATCCCGGAAACCAGCACCAACGCGACCAACGTGCTATCGGCCTTCGGCAAGTTCAACGCCATTGGGTTTTCGCCGTTCTTCATCGAACATTCAGCCGCTCCGGACACGGAGCTTGCCGGAGCCTATGCTTTGGTTTCGCAGTTGGCTCCAGCCATCGCTGCGCAGCAAGGAAAGGAGACCATCACCGCCGTGCGCCTGAATAAGGGCGACGCACCGCTCGATCTCAAGTTGGGGAACTACACACTCACTCTTACCTGTGTTGGCACGGGCCGCGTTCCAATCGCTCCGGATCCGTCGGCGACGCCGGCGGCTCGCGATCCTAAAGCGCCGGAAGCAGTGGCCATTCTCATCGCCGCAGGGCCGGACGAGTTCTATTTCGGATCGGTCGGCGGCGGCATACGAATCGCTTTTGCTCCGACCACTCCCGGACCGAAGATTGTCGGTCTGGGCGACGTGCAGCAGGGCAAGTTTGTGCAGGGCGAATGGCGCGTAGTCCGGCAATTGGGCGGCGATGACACCGGACAGGGCGAGATTCTCACCGTGCGCCCGAATGCGCCACTACGAGTGACGGTCTACCGTTACGAATAAGACACTGTTCCAAATTATGCGAAGCAGTCACCGCGCCATCTGCTTGCTCGCTGCCATCATCTTTCTTCAAATTCCTTCCGGGCGAACGTGCGCTCTCATCAATCTCGTCAGGCGACGCCTTTTCGCGCTATCAGGGATTGATCCGACGGGATTGATCTTAGCCGGTGAGACCGTGAGCGGACGATCAACTCTGAAGTTACGGGGGCGAGGACCGGGCCCACGATTCGGCATGGAAGTCGGTCTCCGACAGCCAGCATGTTCCGATCCGTTAGTCTTGGATCCATGTTTACGAGGAACGCCACTTCGCCAGTTGGAGTAGTCGATAGCGCGAATTTTCCGCAAGAGCCTGTGCAATCTGATTCCACGAATAGAGCGTTTGCTGGAAGGAGAGGTGCGGTTCGATGGCCTGCTGGATCTGGTGAAGCGCGAAACTGAATTCACGCGACGGACTACATGGCCCCCCGCGCCGAGAGTGGGTAGCCCGAGGGGGAAATATCGCGTCCGATGCGAATCAATTTTTGTGCCAGAAGCGTGACAAGCAATTTCCCATAAAGCCAAGCACGGGAACTGCGGTCGTCATGCTTGGGCACGTGCCCCAGTTGGGCAAGGCTCTTCAGTCGCTTAAACACCAGCTCAATTTGCCAACGCATACGGTAAAGTCTCAGAACGTCCGCCGTCGAACCACCGGAGCAAGTCGTAAACACGATCACGTACTTAGCAAATTCGAGTGTTCCCGGCCTAGTGATCATTTGCTTCTTACTCGCTTTGCGCAGTAATCGCCGATGAGCCTGTTGAACCGCGCAGTCGCTCTTTCGTACTGCACACAATCGGCCTGCAAACGCCGAACCTTGACCATGAAGGACAACCCGCCATTCACCGAACTGCCCCACTTTGGACAAAGTGCGTAATCGCGGCAGCAGGGAGAAACGTCTGCCGTATGGCGAGTACGCCACGAAACTCTGAGGGTTGACACGAACCAACACATCAGCACCATGTTGCCAAACGTACTCAATGCCACCGACTGAGCAGTAGCCGGCATCCGCGAGAATGAGTTCGTGCGGACCCACAGGCAGACGGTTCAATGACTCGCCACTGCCTTCGCCAATCGTGGCCGTTACCTCGAAAAAGTCACAGACCAAACGCGGCAGTCTGATGCTGTACAGAATCCTCCATTGGCTCCCCGTCTTGCCTGGCTCTCTGACGATCGTGCCATCCACAATCCGGATCACGCGAGTGGTAGCTTCTTCGAGCCGGTATGGGACGTTTTCCCGAAGCAATTCGATACACAACCAACGTAGCCACTCCTCGCTGTTACGCAGGCGTTTGAGCAAGGCGACATCCGAAATGTCGGTCCAGTTCGCCAGCTTAGCGTGCACAACCGTCTCCCGCAACGAGTAACCCCGCGCCACATGCAGCATTAGCACACGCAACAGCACGTCAGGCGATCGAAAACCACGCAATCGCTCGACCGCACCTGACTGCCACGCCATTTGCTGCCATCCTGTGGGAAAGAACGACATGAGCAGCTTCCAGTTTTCTTCGAGGATACGCATCCACCAAGAATAGGTCCGCGAACACTAAAACCTGTTCCTTAAGTTAGCGCTTATGGGGCATTGCCCCCGAGCCAGCGGCGGTTGTCGCTTAACCCAACACAAAACCCTAACTCACAAATCTCTGTGCAGGTCGTCATGCGCGGCATGTGATGGCCACACCCCAACCACTATCGAGGAACAAAACAATGAAAAGGAGAATAGCCATGCAAGACGCGCAGAACACTGCAATCAGTAACGAATATCGAAGCGTTCCCATCAACATATTGGTGGAATCAGCTACCAACCCGCGCAAGCGATTCGATGAAAAGAACCTCGAAGAACTTGCCGCCAGCATGAGAGCGCAAGGAATTCTTGTCCCTCTTCTCGTGCGCGAACTGGAGGAAAGCAAGTATGAAGTTGTCGCTGGGGCACGTCGCCTAAGAGCGGCGAAACTGGCGGAACTCGATCAATAGGAAAATCAAGATCGCGATTCTCGATGTTAACAACCTTGGGGCATGAAGGGGTGCCTCTCCGACGCGAGAATTTGCACCCGAATGCTCTGTTGCGAGATTGTCAGAGATGGCTGCGCTGTTCTAAGGACGAAGAGCTTCCCAAGGTAGTAGATGAGTGGCATTGTCTCGAAAGAAGATTGCGACTGTCGGAGAGGATCGAAATTACACGGCAGAAGCGGCCAGATGTCTCACAAATTTCATGGGCTGACTATACCGATCCAGCAACGGATTTCCACGAAACTTTTGAACCGCAACCGCCCACGGTAACCGCTTTGGTCGCGGTCGCTGTTTTGTGCCGAGAATAGTGAAAATTGCCGCCGCTACTCGAGGCCAACGGCGCGGAGCAAACAATCCGAAATGCCGTACCGTGTGCCGATAGAGTTTGGGTATGTGCTGTGACCAGCGGTCGATGAACACTTCAATGGTGCACTCCACCGTGATCCATCGCTTCCGGCGTTTATCCTTATGCCAGAACTTCACTAGCCCATTCTCGATCGCAATAATTCGCCACTGCGCGATGGGTGGCCGCCTGACATAGCGTCCGCAGTATTGCAGAAAGTGCTCTTTTCCCTTGAAGCTTCGCACATGGGCTATCCACTCTCGCGCCTCCTCAGAGTTGAGCAAACCTTCGATCTCATGGCGAGTTCCTTCAAGTTCAAGTTGGCCCGTCTCCAAAGCGTCTCGAAGAATTGCAATTATTAGCCGCTGCCAACTGCCCACCAGGGCGCCTCGATCGAAGAAGATCCGAGGATTCCAACGTGATCCTGCAGCCTGAAGCCCTCCGGCTGTGACCAGAGAGTGGACGTGCGGCTTAAACAGCAACTCACCGTTGAATGTGTGCAGGACTGGCATCACACCAACTTCAACGCCGTGGCGCACTCTGGCATAACTCCGTATAACTCGGGCAGCGATCTCGGGAAGCTTGCCCCGAAGCCGCGGGTTTCGAGCAAATATGCCCCAGAGTGTATTAGGCATCGTGAGGGTAATCTCAAGGTAGGGTCCATCCGGAAGGGCACAAAAGCGCTCGCGCTGCCATTGGATAGTGGCCCAATGACCACAACTGGGACAGGCTGGCGACTTGCAGGTGTTGTAAAACACTCGTTCCTCACTCTCGGAAGCAAAAATCCGGCCGCCCATCGCGGCTGTTTTACATTTCTTTGCGCGCAAGAACGCGCGACGCGAGTCAGGATCGTAATCGTCATTATCCCAATGGCCGCTCCCAAGGATAAGAATCTCCCGCAACGGACTACGACGAGAAACCGAAACTTCAGATCGTTTATGCAAGCAGGTTTAGCTCCTTTTTCTCCATTGCCGCAAGCAAGTCTTCTCCGACAACGATAGTTGTGCTCCTGCGGTGACTCGTCCGGATCGTGATGGAGCCTGGCTCTCGATTTTCCCCATGCTTCAAAGCCTCGATCACTTGGGCTGGATCGAGCGATATTTTTGATTTTCCAACCGAAAAATCTCCAAGAATCTTGCGACGTGTGTGGTCCTCTTCGTAGCGGGCGAATTCCTCTTTCTGCTGCGTTTGCTTAGCTTGCACCACTTCCAAGCCTGATGGATGCTCAACAGACCGTTTTGCAACGCGATGATGATATTTGGGTGAGCACGGTCCAGGATGGTTTCTACCTTAGTTACATTTCCGGTCCCCGTGCCTGCGATCTTGGCGATCTCATGGCGGACATCGATGCGGTCTGCGTTTGGCAATTTTGTCGAACCCTTGTACTTACCCCCGGTCCGCATGTTGTCGAGCGCTCTTTGCTGAAGACCAAACTTCAGCCTACGTGCCATAGAAATGCGAACAAATGCATTCCACGTCTGCCGTGGCTGATGATAGCGAAGGATGAACGGTAGGATTTCTTCGTCTGCCAGCGCATACTCGATGCAGTGCACCACGGCGATGCGTTCAAATTTTGCTACCCTCCAGGCCCCAAAGCCAGCAACGATCGTGCCATCCGGTGTGATGATGATCGGCTCGGGGATCGCGAGTCTTTTCAATTCTGCCGAGTTACTTAGCTCTTCTGCAGACAAAAAGTCGAACTCCTCCATTACGGGGTGTATCCGTAATTCTTCTGGAAGGCGCAACACAGCACGCCCATCCAACCGACGCAATTCACCTAGACTGGGGTGCGTTGAACCCAAAGCGATGGTGGGTGATATCCCCATGATCCTCGATTGTCCAACAGGTGTGGACTCGTCTTGCACATGTAGTTACCGCTCCAACGAAATTGGCGAACGCCGGCGCGGTTAAGGTTTAAAAGTTGGACACAACTTGGACACAAAGATGAGGGTAATCTGGTAGAAATTAGAAGGATGCAGCACGGTAAGAGCAGCAGTCTCAACAACAACTTAGCTGTTGATCGTTTAGCTCATAACCCAAAGGTCGGTGGTTCAAATCCACCCCCGCAACCAACCTTCTCAATCACTTCCAGACCCTCGAACTTCGACCGTGATAATCCGCGCCGATTTGTGCTGCGATGTTCGTGACTTCGGAAGGGTGACAGATGGCGAGACGTTGTGGGCGGCTGCCCGATTTCAGTGTCGGTTTTCGTGTCGGTTTAGTGTCGGTTTTTGTGTCGGTGCAGGGTTGTGCAGGATAATGCAGGCAAGTTACGCCGCTCATATTTTGCTACAACTTGCAGCGTCCTGCACTCCCATGCACACCGCAAATATGGATTTTGAGTCCGCTGCGTCTGCCAGTTCCGCCATCCCGGCGTTAGGAAGGCTTTTCCATTGTACGGCAGCAGTTGCGAATTTTGAATATGATCACGCCGGCAGCGAATTTTTTACGGGCGCCGCTATCATAGGCAACTCTACGCGGAAGGTGGCGCCGTCGCCAGAGCGGCTTTCTACACCGATTGAACCACGGTGCTGCGTGACGATCCACTGCGCAATGGCTAGCCCAAGACCCGCGCCACCCTGCGCGCGGCTTCGGGCTTTATCGACTCGGTAGAAGCGTTCGAAGATCTTGCTCTGCTCTTCTTCGGCGATTCCCACTCCGGAGTCCTGAACCGTGATCACAGCGCTCTCGCCTTTCGGTTCAAGCGACAAGTGCACAGAGCCGGGCGGGGAAGTGTACTTGAATGCATTGTCGAGCAGGATGTCGGCCAGCCTTCGCAGCAAGGTCTCATCGCCCAGGACAAAGACAAAAAAGTCAGTAACGTCAAGGCTCGCCGAAAATTGCAGGTTGCGAATGGTGGCCACCCGCTGCCAGCCGTCGACGACGCTGCGCAGCGTCTGGTTCAAATCGACGGGCTGCAGCTGAATGGTCTCGCGGCCTGAGTCGGTGCGGGCTAGAGACAGAAGTTGCTCAATGAGAACGGTGGTGCGTTCCGCCTCCAACAGAATGTGGCGCAGCGACTCTTTGTATTCCGCCTCTCCCCGAGACCGGCGCAAGGCCAACTCGGCTTCCGTGCGGATGAGAGATACCGGGGTTCTCAGTTCGTGAGACGCGTCCGCGGTAAATTCTGTGATCCGCAGAAATGCGGATTCGATCCGGTCGAGCATTTCATTCAGCGTGTCTGACAGGCGCTGCAGTTCGTCCCCGGTCTCTAATTTCTGAAGCCGGCTGTTGAGGTTCGTTCCGCTGACCTCGCGGGCGGTGCGCACCAGAGCATCCACGGGAGACAGGGCTCGCCGGCTCAGCCAGTAGCCGCCGCCCGCAGCCGCCAGCAACAGCAGAGGAGCGAACATCAGTAGATAAGAACGGAACAGATGGAGAGTCTCGACCGCATCGTCGGCCGGCGCTCCCATCTCTACGGTATAAACGTGGCCGTTGACGTCCAACTGCTGGAGGAGAAAACGGAAGGGCCGGCCTTCGATTTCGCGGCTTCGCAAGATGGGCGTCTTGACTTCATCCGGTCGTGAAAGCTCCGATTGGTGCCCCTGCAAGAACGCGGAACGGTAAATCAGCTCGCCGTTTTCCGCGTGGATCTCAAGATAATTGCCGGAGTGTTCAATGGCGTACGTCTGATTCACTTCCTGCTGAAGCTTTGCGATCGAGCGATCCTTGGGCTGAGATTGCAGAAAATTCTTCAGGTCATCAATCTGTTCTTCCAGGCCGTCATCGACCAGGTCATAAAGATTATTCCGCAAGATCAACCACATGCCGGCGCCGAAGACCAACTGGGCGACAGCAAAAAATGCCAGGTACCAGAGCGTGAGGCGCACTCCGATGGAGAGTCTTCTCATGCCTGCCCTTCCGAACGAATCATATAGCCCACACCGCGCACGGTGTGGATCAGTTTCGGGCGGCCTGGTGGATCGATCTTGTTCCGCAACAGGCGCATGAAAGCGTCGAGCGTATTTTCTTCGATGTCGCGGTCAAAACCCCAGACCGATTCGATGAGGGAGCGGCGGGAAACCACCTTGCCCGCGCGGTACATGAGGCGCTCCAGCAAATTGTATTCCGTACGCGTAAGCGCAACCCGTTCTTCGCCGCGCACAACTTCCCGGCTGGCGGGATCGAGAACCAGGTCGGCAACCCGCATATTCGTGTCCTGCGTCACCAGCGCGCGCCTCTTCACCGCGCGCAGTCGAGCCACCAGTTCGTCAAAGGAAAACGGCTTCGTCATGTAGTCGTCGGCACCCAGATCGAGTCCGCGGACAATGTCGGGCACGGAGTCGCGGGCCGTCAGCATCAGGATGGGCGTCCGAACCTTTTCCGCGCGCAGACGCTTGGCAAATTCATAGCCGTTGAGCTTGGGCATCATCACATCGAGGATAATCACGTCAAACTCGTAAGACTTTGCCAAGGCTAAGCCTTCGACGCCGTCCGACGCGCATGTCGCCACGTGGCCCTCTTCGGTCAGTCCCTTGCGAAGAAGGTCCGCCATGCGCGCTTCATCTTCCACGATCAGCAGCTTCATCGGATTCGTCGCCGGAAAATCCCTAGGCTGAGGCTCCCCCAGTTTAGAGCCGAAGCCGGGGCTCTGCTAAGCAAGCTGAAAAAATATTAACTTTCTATTCATCCCTGCGTCATATCTCGACTCTGGGACTTCGGCTCATCAGTTCCCTGAATTCCAACAACCGCTTCAGAACAGGCAGGTGAATTACCACTATCCTGCTGGTTGGGGCTGACCAGCAGCAATTGAAGGCTACAATGAACCGTCTGGATGCATCCAGCGGCAAGGCAGTCGGAACGCAGCCGTACTCGGTGAAGGTTACCGTTCTAGCGGCAGCGGCCGCGCAGGCGGCCGGACGCGAGATCCTTAGGAACCCTGGCAAGTCCCTTGACATCGATTCGTCACCCACGATACTCCCAGCGCGTGGAGGATCAATCGATCGCAAAGCGTGAGCTTGCCGGGATCGAGCACGGTTCCATAAGCATACTGGACGATAGGATCGCAGGAAATGCACCAGTGCTCGTGGCGGACGATCCCGCCACAGTGTTCACACGCAGATTGGGCGTTGTACTGGTTGCTGTGATACCAACTGGCTGCGGGATTGGCGAACATTCGGCACCTCCGGTCCTGAGTTTCAACAAATTCCCCGTAGCCTCGGCCGGACAGCTCGGCGGAACTTCCTCTGACTGAAAGCTATTCGGGCGGGAACCCACCCTCAATTTTGCGTATCACGCTTGAGTGTGATTAGAATCACATACACTTGAGCGGCAGTCCGGCGGGTCCTGTTTCTCCTGCGCGTTGTTATTCTCGTGACCGGACGGCGTGCTGGGAGTTCAAATCAACGTTGCACCTCGCGCCCATGCTGAATCGACAAACGATCCGCTTGATGGCTATTCTGTTCTGGGCCGTAGGTCTTCCCTGCTCGTCCGCGCAGACCGCTCCTGTCGCGGGCACCGTTCGCGACGCAAGCGGCGCGGTGATTGCGAACGCATCAGTCGTTCTAAACTCCGGCTCTTATAAGGTCGAAGTCAAGACCGATGCCAGTGGACATTTCCTCTTTTCGGCTGTTCCGGCCACTTCAGGAACCGTGGAGATCAGCCGAAAAGGATTCAATCCAGTTCGCCAATCCTGGAACGCCGTACCGGCCACCACCGTCAGTCTCGAAATTGTCCTGCAACCAGCTACGGCCAGCGAACAGGTCACCGTTTCGGCAGCCCGTACGGAGGTGCGCCTTTCTGAAACCCCGGGCAGCACGATTCTGCTCAGCCACGCCGATGTAGCCGCAACTCCCGCGTTGCGTGTCGATGACGTGCTTCGACAGGTCCCCGGATTCTCGCTCTTTCGTCGATCGGATAGCCGAACGGCTAACGCCTCCAATCAGGGCGTATCGCTGCGCGGTCTGGGCGGAACTGCCGCCAGCCGCGCGCTGGTGCTCGAAGATGGACTCCCGCTGGTTGATGCCTTTGGAGGGTGGGTCTACTGGGATCGCGTTCCGCGAGCGTCTCTTGCCAATGTGGAAGTATTCCGCGGCGGCGCTTCCAACCTATACGGCAGCGACGCGCTCGGCGGGGTAGTGCAATTCATCACTCGTCAACCGGAGCGGCCAGCTTTCACGCTAGAGACTTCCTACGGCAACGAACTCACTCCCGATCTATCTTTCTGGACCGGAACGCGCGCCGGCCAGTGGGACCTGTCGCTTTCATCTGAAATGTTCCGCACCGATGGCTACATCATCGTTCCTACATGGCAGCGCGGAAGCGTGGATACACCGGCCAATTCGGAGGACGCAACGGTCGACTTCACCGTCGGCCATCACCTCGGAGAAAAGGGCCGAGTCTTCGCCCGCGGTAGCTTCTACACCGAATTCCGCAACAATGGCACGCCGATCCAAACCAACGATACGCTCATGGGCGAGGGCGCATTCGGCCTGGATCAGCAATTCGGCAGCAGCGATTCCCTCACCTTCCGCGCCTATGGCAAGGTGCAGGGATACGATCAGCGATTCTCCTCTGTCGCGGCCGACCGAAACAGCGAATCACTTACCGATCTCCAATACGTTCCCGAACAGGTGGGCGGGGGCGCGGCGCAGTGGACGCATTTTCTCGGCACGCACCAGACGCTGATCGCTGGGATGGACGTGATGGAAGTTATGGGCGCGAGTGACGAACAACTCTTCTCCGCGGGCACCCACACCCGAAACAACGCCTCTGGAGGACGGCAACGCATTCTTGGATGGTTTGGGGAAGATCTCGTCCGGTTCAACAATTGGACCATCATTTTTGCCGGACGCTTCGACGACTGGAACAATTTCAACGCCAGTTCGATCTGTACACCCGTCTCCGGCGCATGCACGTCTCCCAGCGTGCTGTATCCCTCGCGGAGCGATTTTGCTTTCAGTCCTCGGCTCTCGGTGCTGCGTGCTCTGGGGCGCAATGTGTCCGTCACGGGATCGATGTACCGCGCTTTTCGCGCGCCGACTCTGAACGAACTGTACCGCAGCTTTCGGCTCGCGAACGTTCTCACCCTGAACAATCCTCATCTCAGTGCCGAACGCCTCACCGGCGCCGAGGCGGGCGTGAACATAACCACGCTTGAACGCAAGCTCGATCTCCGCGGAACATTTTTCTGGAGCGACATTGTGGATCCCGTCGAGAATGTCACTATCAATCCGATGTCTTCTCCGGTCCTCCGCCAAAAAGAGAATCTGGGACGCATCCGCGCCCGTGGCGTGGAGCTTGATGGCGTGCTGCACGTCGGCCGCGCTGTTCAGATCTCCGCTGGCTACGAGTTCACGGCAGCGACCGTCGTCAACTATACGGTGCCGCCGGGCGCGATTTCCCTGTTGGGAAACAAGGTGGCGCAGGTTCCGCGAAATGTCTTCACCTGGGAAGCCCGCTGCTGGAACCCATCGCGCATCATGCTCAGCCTGCAAGGGCGCTTCGTGGGCAACCAGTTCGATGACGATCAGAACCAGTACCCGCTGGGCCGCTTTTACACGATGGATCTTCAAGTCGGGCGCAACGTCACGCGCAACCTGGAAGTCTTTGTCGCCGCGGAGAACATTCTCGACCAGCGTTACAACGTGGCAAATACTCCTACCGCCAACGGATCGCTCTTCAACATCGGGCCGCCCCTTTTGTACCGCATCGGACTCCGCCTGAATTTTCCGCAAGAAAAACCGTGAGATCGCGGCGGACCCGGTTTGGGCAATCTCTGCTCAATCGTTTATCCTAAAAGGTTGTCTGGCGCTTGCTGCGCGCACCGTCAACCCTGTCCTTAATTCAACGAAGCACCTGCTAAAAGCCAAGAGCTAATAGCTAAGAGCCTTTATGAAAACTGGCATTATAGGCCTGCCTCAGGTAGGCAAGACATCCCTGTTCCGCATACTCACCAAGGCGCATCTCTCCGCGCAAGCGCATGCGAACCCGCGCGAGGCCCACATCGGCGTCGCGAAGGTTCCCGACGACCGCCTCGACCGCCTGGCCACGCTCTACAACCCCAAGAAGCTGACTCACACGTCGGTTGAATACGTCGACGTCGGCGCCATTGGCCAAGACGCGCTGAAGGAAACCGCCTACATCGGCCATCTGCGCCAGGTGGACGCGCTGGCCCACGTGGTGCGCGTGTTTGAGGACCCGGCAGTTCCGCTCGTGGCGGAAATTGATCCCCTGCGAGACATAAAGAATGTCGAGTTCGACCTGATGGTCAGCGATCTGGGCCAGATCGAGAAACGTCTCGAGCGCCTGGAAAGAGATCTCAAGAAGATGAAGACGCCGGAACTCGAAAAAGAATTCGAACTGCTGAAGCGCGCCAACGCACATCTCGGATCCGAGAAACCGCTGCGCGAAATGGAGATGACTCCGGAGGACAAGAAGCGGCTCCGCGGTTTCATGTTCCTGAGCGAGAAGCCGATCTTCTATGTGCTGAACATTGGCGAGTCGACCGAACTGGGCAAAGAGCTCGAAGAAGCCGTGAGCAAGTACAAGCTCACGGAGATTGCCGCCCGCCCCAACGCGGCGGCTACGGCCATCTGCGGGAAGGTCGAAGCCGAGCTTGCCGAAATGAGCGACGCCGATGCCGCGGAATTTCTCTCCAGTTATGGCCTAAAGGAAAGCGGCCTAGTCCGCCTCATCCGCACTACTTACAAGTTGCTTGGCTTGATCTCATTCTTCACCGCGGGTGAAGATGAGTGCCGCGCCTGGCAGATTCCCGCCAACACGCGCGCCCAAGAGGGTGCTGGAGCTATCCACTCGGATCTGGAAAAGCATTTCATCCGCGCCGAAACCATCCGCTGGGACCAACTTCTCGAAGCCGGCTCAGAAGCCAACGCGAGGGCAAAAGGCACGCTGCGTCTGGAGGGCAAGGACTACATCGTGCAAGACGGCGACGTAATGCACATCCGGCATTCGGGCTAACCTTTTTCACCACGCAGGTACTGAGGCACGACAGTTTCCATCCATTTGTCGTTCTCCGTGACTCCGTGACTCCGTGCTGAGATCGACACGTGGAGCTGTTATGATCCCGGCTGTCTCCCATGAGTCCAATATTCACCAGTCTCGTTCTCGGCTTAACCGCTGCCGCCGCCAACGTTTTCGGCGGGGCGATTATCGTGCAGCGGCACTGGGAGCGGCGCTATCTGCGCTACTTTGTCGCGCTGGGCGCGGGATTCATGCTGGCGACAGCTCTCGTTGAGATGGTTCCAGAAAGCTTCGAGCTGCGCGGCAGGTCCGCTGCATTTCTTGTGCTGCTGGGCTATCTGATCATCCACTTCTTCGAGCATACGGTCACGCCGCACTTCCACTTTGGCGAGGAAACGCATCACGACGAGTTCATGCACTCCCACAAGGGATACTCCGTGCTGCTCGGACTCATTATTCATACGTTCTTCGACGGCATCGCCATCGCCTCTGGATTTCTGGTCTCGAACTGGCTAGGGTGGCTGATTTTTCTGGCGATTTTTCTGCACAAAATTCCCGAGGGCTTTACCGTGAGTTCCGTGATGCTGGCCAGCGGTCGCAGCCGGGGTACGGCATGGGGCGCGTCGGTAGTTCTGGGCGGGTCAACCCTCGCCGGTGTTCTGACCATGGCGCTGTTCCGCCATCATGTGGGAGCGGGACTGCCGCTGGCCGCGGGAGTCACGATTTACGTCGCGGCTTCTGACCTGATTCCCGAGGTCAACAAGGAACCTGCAATGAAGATGGCTCTACTCGTCTTCGTGGGTGCTGGATTCTTCTTCCTACTCGATCACCTATTCCGCGTGCACTAGTTTTCTATTTGGAGTTTCCAGAGATAGTGCTGCTGGGCAGGATCACGAGCCATTGAGCAACGAAAAAGGCGTCCGAAATCTCGGACGCCTATCTGCCAAGCGAACCAGTGAAGCACTCCCCCTCTTCACTGACCCTGGGGCTTCTTCTGCTCGTCTTGCTTCTTCTTCTCCGCAGGCGTTTCCGGATGTTGCGGCGGCTGCGCCGGGCGCGCTTGCGCCGGGGGAGGAGTATGCTGCGGCGGGCGTTCGCTCGGGGGAGGAGTCGAAGGACGCGCAGCAGGTGCGGTGCGTTGTGGCGGCGCTGCCGGACGATTCGGTTCCGCACGATTGTTCGGTTGAGCCACAGGCGGACGATCATTCCGTGCCGGTGGTTCTGCCGGACGATTATTCGGCGCCGGTTGATTCGGCTGC
>CABEDQ010000481.1_pt1 | contig 33512 bp, 23 predicted proteins | sample 3423111 | NCBI WGS metagenome assembly CABEDQ01 (sample SAMEA5534331, study PRJEB31848) | metagenome | biome: tundra; feature: field; material: soil | place: USA | collected 2013-05 | depth 0.15 m
ATGGCGATTTTGCGCCAACAATCCCAGGCTCTCTATTTCGCCATAGGCTTAGGTAGTCGGCTTTTGCGGCGTGCTTGGCTGGGATGGTCCCTCCTTTGCGACTGTGCTCGGGTGGGATTGTCCCTTTTCCAGCGCCATCTTTGCGACATAGCACGATTCGTGCACTGCCAAGTGATTTTCGTCGATTTTGGAGTTTCCTAATGAAACAGCTCTGCCGCATATCCAGCAGTTTGGGAAATGTATCGTCGTCATACCAGCCTCCGGTGCGTGCTAATTGCACAAGAGACCGTCGCCCAGAACGGGCAGACGGAGGGATGTGTATTTTTACTAGACCCAATTATATCGCTATCTGTTCTCGCCGTGGATTAAGTGATTGTTGACGCTAACAGGCCGATTACACTCAGAATCCCTGTTCCGGGCATTTTGAGTGATATGGCGATTTATCAACAACGATCCGCGGCTCGTGAGTGTCCCCATTGCCGGAAGACTCAATATTGGTTCAGTTTTACTGCTGCTTTCCGATCACAAGAATCTGGAACGAGTTCGGGATCATCGGAGGACGGGGTCCGCGCATCCAGGCTGGAGCACCCGAGGGCGGCCCGGCAGCCGGGGGCGTGCCTGGTGTCTGAGTTGGTGCTGGCGGCACGGGGCCATATTCGGCCGTAATTGTCAGGATCCGGTTGGTCTTTGTATCTAGGGTCAACACCTTGGCCCGCTGTGGCGTAGCAACCGTCTGCTCAACAGAAAAGCTCGTGGGCGAATCCTCCTTCACTACCGTAAGCGTACCATCGCCTTGCGAACTGAAAGCCTCCATCGTCGCCGGGTTGAAGGTGGCGCCATCCGACCCGTTGCCGATGGGCAGGTCGGTAATGATATGCCCGTCCGTTGCCGACAGGATGATCATGTTCTTATTGTCGCGGCAGGAGGCAAAGAGGATATTGTTCTTCGCGTCCATAGCAAGTCCAGCGCAGCCCCCGCCTTTGCTCGAAACGTCGTACCTGCCAACCATCTTCATCGTGTTCGCGTCGATGACCGCGATGGCGGCCTTGTCTTCGATGTCCACATAAATCTTGCCGTGCCCGTCGGTGGCAGCCTGCTCGGGCGCGCCGCCGATGTCGATAGTGCCGAGAATAGATCCATCTTTGTCGTCAAGGACAGTAATATTTGGCTCCGAGTGGCTAAGAACGTAGAAGTGGTGATTGTAAGCGTCGTTCAGATAGCCGTCTGGGTTACCCTGCACGTCGATCTTCTTCAGAATCGCAAAGGTCTTTGAATCGAACATCGTCACCGGCTTTGAAGTTGCGAAGCCGTGACCCGTCGAAGTATCGACCGCGCCCCCGTGCGCGCTTACCCCTGGGAGGTCCCCGACCTGTGCCAGCGTTTCGAGGTTGTAGACGCCAATGTGGCCGGTCGTGCCGGATCGAGCAACATATAGATTGCGGCCGTCTGGGTCGGCGGTAACGTAGTCGAATCCGCCTTCCCCTCCGACCAACTGAATCTTGAGGACCTTATATGGCCCGCTGTCTTGTGCATGGACCAGTCCCGCGAAGGGTAGCAAGCAGGCAAGTGCCGAAGCAGCAAAGAGCTTGTATGACATATGCAGTATCTCCAATTGGAAATTTCGCGAGCCGTCCATCTCCCCCACCGTTTGAGACGACGGGCGCCTATTCTTTGCCAATGAGCATACAGGATGTAGGCTCTTGCCATACGATTCCACGTGAGCCACGACCCAGTCAATTAGTTCTATAAAAAGGGATGTCAAGAAAAAAGTTCTCCCTCGACCGGATCCGAGGTTTCTTTCTCGAGATCCAGCCCACTGTAGTGTCATTCCCCTGGAGAAGTTTGGCTTGTTGTCCATTCTCGTGAGTTTCTCTGCTGATGGTGACGCGGCCGTCGAGTTTTAGAGAGCAGCAAGCGAGATGGTGTTTCATGGCAACCATGGTTCTATCCGAGGCTCGTGGCCTATGGCTATTTCTGGTTATCCGAGAGGGCATAACGTGTAATGGGTGACTCGGTGCCAAAGCACACGGGGCCGATCTCATTGACTGATACTCCTCTCGAACCGAGCATCTCCAGAACCCGACTGCCCACCATCGCAGAGAATCCCCGAAGATGGAAAGCCTTCTTCACCGGAGAGGCTCAAGCTGCTTGCCGATGCAACTGTTTGGCGTCGAAACTCACTCCTTTCTTCCACATGGTTAAAGTGATGGCGGCAATCTTCCGTGCCAGGGTAAGCCGGGCCATCGTCGGCCGTATCCCTTTGGCAACCAGAGCGACATAGAAGTCCTGCAGAGGACCAGGACGTGTGCTGGCCGAGATGGCAGCACTTTTGAAAAGATTCTTGAGATCCTTATTGTGGTTGTCATTCAGACCACGCACCGTGATGCGCTCGCGGTTGCGTTGCAGTTTGCCGCGCACGGAGCGGTACTCGCCGCTATCGTGGGTCTCCACGGCGAAACCGCTGTAGGCCCAGAGCTGCCGCTTGGTACGGAAACGATGCGGTGTCTGCAGCAGCGCCATCAGCAAGGCCGAGCGAATCGGACCGATGGAAGGAATCTGGCGAAGTAGCTGCACCGCCGCATGCTGGTGGCTTTCCCGCAGGAGTTCGCATCGGGCTTGCAGGCGCAGAGGCTGCAAACTATCGAGTTGCTGGTACAAACGCTCGGCTCGAATCCGAACTCCGGGTTGCTCGATCTTGGCCAGCCACTCGGCACGATGACGGGGAGCGTAGACGCTTGTGCCCGCACAGGGAATGGCCCAGCTTCGGTACAACGCTTTGATCCGATTCATGGAGCGGGTGACGTCTTGGGTGATCGTCAGATAGCTGCGCCCCAACTCCTTAAGGGTGCGTAATCCATGCTCTCCGTGGTACACCGACTTGAGTTGGTTGGTGCGTAACATCTCTGCCAACTTTCGCGCATCGATCCGGTCGCTCTTGTTCCCCTCTTTCAACAGGGCGGCCTTTCGCGGATCGCAGACCACCAGCCGGCTCACGTGGGGCGTCAGAAGATCGTGCAGCCAGGCAGCCGAGGTCCCTTCCTCGAAGGTCAGCGACAGAGTTCCCTGCAGTCCTTGGATGAACTCCACAATCGTGGCCGCTTTGGTCTCCAGCAGGCATTCCATAATCAGCTTGCCACTAGCATCCATCACGGCAACGGAGATGGTGGCCTGATGAACGTCCATGCCGATATACTTTTCTTGACTCATAAAGGTGCTCCTTTTCGCTAGGTTGGCGATGCGTACAATCACAACCTATCGCAAAAGTGGGCGCCTTTTTATATTGCGTGTAATGGGGATATTTCGCCTGCTCTCAAAGGCAATCCCCAAACTAGCATACGGGCGGTGCACTCAAGGCGCAACGAGCGTGTTACTCTTATCGGAGCCGAATCCGACTATCCCTTGGTGGTTTCATGAACCTTCGGAAGTATTTGAACCTCGTCTTCCTGTGCACTGCCGCAGTTTTCCTAGCTGGGCCCTCAATTCTGATTGCACAGCTGTCCGACCTTCCGATAAAGCCCGGCCTCTGGGAGACTCATGTAAGTACCAAAGCCGGCTCTTCGCCGAATATGGACCGCGACGCCCAGTCTTGTTTTTCCGCTGGGACGACGCTCGGCGACTATCTTACAGCGACGAACAAGGGGGCCGCGGGCACCACGTGCAACGTCAGCAACAAGATCCATACTGCTCACGGGATCTCGTTTGACACCGTTTGTAATGGCCCGAGCATTGCCTCCAAGGGACACATCGATTTTCAGTTGACCGATGCAGAGCACTTCAGTGGGACCAGCCACACGATGGTGACCGGTACTGCCCAAGGCAAGCCTCTGAACATGGCAATCGACAAAAGTTTCACCGCGAAGTTCCTGGCGTCGGACTGCGGCGCCGTCAAGCCGTTAGTCGTACCGTCTTCGCCCGGCAAGTAGGGGCCTACACCTGCTGCGCCGAAATGAGTATACGAATAAAGGTTGTAACCGAGCGATATCACGCAAAACTACCGTTTGCAGGCCGATGAGTTCTATAAAAAGGGATGTCAAGAAAAAAGTTCTCCCTCGACCGGAGGACGAGAAGATTTTGTCTCGAGATCCAGCCCACTTCACTGTAAGAGTGCCTCTCGATTTGCGCGAGAGGTTTTGCTTCTGAGTTGTCTTCCATTCCTGTAGCTTTCCTCGTCCGGTGGTGACCACGCCAATCGAGTCTTGAGACATGGCAAGCGAGACGGATACTTAAGTGGCAACCATAGTTCTATCGGAGGCTCGTGGCCTATCGCTATTTCTGGTTATCCGAGGAGGCATAGCGTGTAATGGGTGACTCGGTGCCGAAGCACACAGGGCCGATCTCATTGACTGATACTCACCTCGAACCGAGCGTCTTGAGAACCCGACCGACCACCACCAGAGAGAATCGTCGGGAGATGGAAAGGCCTCATTCCGCGAGACACTCAAGCTGCTTGCCGATGCAATTGTTTGGCGTCGAACTCCACTCCTTTCTTCCAAATGGTTAACGTAATGGCGGCCATCTTTCGTGCCAGGGTAAGACGCGCCATCGTCGGCCGCATCCCTTTCTCTACCAGAGCGACATAGAAATCGCAGAGTGGTCCAGGCCGAGTACTGGCAGATAGGGCAGCGCCTTTGAACAGATTTTTCAGATCGTGATTATGGTTGTGATTCAGACCGCGCACGGTGATGCGCTCCCGGTTTCGTACCAGCTTCCCTCTCATGAAGCGGTACTCACCGCTGTCATGAGTCTCGACTGCGAAACCACTGTAAGCCCACAGCTGTCGCTTGGTACGAAAACGGTGTGGCGTTTGCAGCAACGCCACCAGCAAGGCGGCACGAATCGGACCGATCGCAGGAATCTGTCGCAGTAATTTCACGGCATGGTGCTTGTGGCTCTCCACCAGCAGGTCGCGTCGTGCTTCCTGGCGCATCGGCTGCAGCAGATCCAGTTGCTGATACAACCGTTCCGCCCGCAGACGAACGCCGGGTTCCAGAATCTTGGCCAGCCATTCGGCACGATGACGCGGGGCATAGACGGTGGCACCGCTACAGGGTATGGCCCAGCTGCGATACAGCGCTTTGATCCGACTCATGACGCGCGTGAGATCTTTCGTGATCGTCAGATAGCTGCGCCCCAACTCCTTTAAGGTGCGCAGCCCGTGCTCTCCGTGGTACACAGCATGGAGCTTGTTGCCGTGTAACAACTCGGCCAGTTTCCGCGCATCGATCCGATCACTCTTGCTGCCATCCTTCAACAAGGCGTTCCTTCGCGGATCGCAGACTACAAGATGGCTGACGTGAGGCTTCAGCAGGTCATGTAACCAGGCGGTAGAAGATCCTTCTTCAAAGGTTACCGATAAAGTTCCCCGTAGCCCAGCGATGAACTCTAGAATCGTGGCCGCTTTCGTCTCCAGGATGCATTCCATGATCAGCTTGCCCGAGCTGTCCATGACAGCAACCGAGATCGTTGCTTGGTAAACGTCCATGCCAATATACTTTTCTTGGTTCATAACGGCGCTCCTTTTCGGTAAGTGGTGGTCCTAACAATCACAACCTACCGCAAAGTGGGCGCCTTTTATATTGCGTGTAATCGCCTGGCTTCGCCAATCTAGCTTTTCGTCAGCACCGACTTGAGGCGGCCAACGATGTTTTCGGAGGTCGGTTTGGGGGAAGCAGGACGACGAGGAACAGAAACCGCGATGCCTGGCTTCATAAGTTCCTTCCCCGCGGCAACCGCGGCGGCTTTCTCTGGCGATGGAAGTTCGCGCGATGATTCGCTCTGCCTTTCCGGTTCCGCGCCGATTGCTGGGCGAGCTTTTGTTCTGTAACTCTGCGACCAGATGACGAAGACTAGAAATGCGACGACAGCCACCAAGATGATATGCATGACCTCTCAGTCTAAGATTCACGCGCACGCGCGATCTGTGATCCAGACACGCCGTCGCCATAACGAAAGTGATGGACCCGACGGGGCTGAAGATATACTCGTCGATTCGTGGAGATCACTCTGCTCGGCTTGAATCATGAACTTCAATGGAAAGATCCGTCTGGGGTACGGTCACGGGTTTTGAGGAGATGGTTTGCCCGTTTTGTGGTTATCGGTTCAGGGCTGGAAAGCAGCCACAGCAGAGTCAATGCATTATGAAAACACGCCCCGCTTCAGAAGGTCGAAGCTGGATGTGGCGCCGCCTCCGCTCCGCTACGGCGGCTAGAGAGTAACTGCAGTGGTGTATGCGGTGGGAAAGAGGGCAAGAGGTTATAGGCAAAGGGCGCTTGGATTCAGCCGGAGAGGAGTGCGGATCGAGCGAGCCATTCAATCCGCCATCGCATACTGGCGGCCAAGAGCATAGTCGGCATTGCTGTGCAAAACGACTCAAAACATACCCAGCTTTAGGAGCGCTCTGTTAAGGTCGTCAAGCACTGTGAGTAAATCATTGGTGCCATGCTGCCCCCTTCGTACTGCTGCGCAGCCGCCTTAGTGGTGCGAACCGGGGTTTGAGTATCAGGCCTTTTTTGTGAGAGCCGCACGAATTCGCTGGCCCACGATCGCATCTTCGCCGGGCTGCAACATCCAGACCCCAACCACGAGCGTGTTTGCATCCGCCGGGATGCCTTGGTTGGGCTTTTGGCCGGTGTTCGGGTTCAGTTCAATCGAAGGCGTCCCGGTGCGCAAAGCATCGACGATCTGGCCAGTGGTGACGCCAGTCACCGCCGGGTCGAAGCGTATGAGGAGATGTGGAACATGGTTGGCGATCTTTGGAACCACCGTCTCCGTCCTGACCGAACGAATGCCCTTTACTGCACTGGCAATGAGATCGACCCGCTTCTGGTAATCGCCTTGCATCGACACTTCCGTCTGCGAGAGAACCCAGTCGACCGCCGCAACCATGCCCACAATCTGTTCCTTCGCCACCTTCATGCCGCGGCCGATTCCGTCTCCCGGATTATTATTCGCATCGGCCAGGTCCGTCAGGATCTTCCGGCCAAGCAGCAGCCCCGCGTTTTGTGGACCGCGCATTCCTTTACCCCCTGAAAACGCCACCAGATCGAAGCCCATGCCCGTGTACTTCCATAGATTCGAGATTGGAGGCATGTCCGCGGCTGCGTCCAGATGGCACGGAATCTTGTACTCGTGCGCCACGCGCAGCCACTCTTCCCGACCAATCTGTGCGCTCGCTGCGATCCCATCCTCGTCCTCCGCAGCGTTGAAAAAATTCGTCATCGCCGCCTTGCCAGCGTCGCACGCGCGCTTATAGTCGTCGAGCGTGACCACCTCCGTCACCCGCGCCCCGCAGAGATACATGGCGCGGTCATACTCATAGCGGTGCGCACGCTGCACGATGACCTGATTCTTCATGCCGTCAATTGCCTGCGGCATGTCCAAAATGTTGATGTTGTTTGCATACTGTAGGCAGGCGGCAGTCGCAAGACTAATGGCTCCCGAAGCCCCCGAAGTCACAACCGCCCCCTCACACCTGAGGCAACGCGCAATGTACTCGCCTGCCTTCTGCTGCAGATCGTGCAAACGCACAGGATGAAGCGCAGCCTTCTGCACCGCCGCCAGAACCTCCGGGGGCATGCAGGCCGCTGTTAGTGTGGTATAGGTGCCGGCGGCGTTGATAATCGTCGGGACCCCAAGCTTCGCATAGTAATCCTCACCATCTGACGGTGCCGTCGGCGATGAATGAGCCTTGGCGGAGAAAATCAGAGGCGACGCGCCCACGGCCGCGGCCAGCGAACTGGCCCAGCGAAAGAAGCGGCGACGGGAAAGAAAGCCTGTTGGCGATTCAGTCGATCCTGACATGGTAGTCGCTCCTTATGCCCAGAAACTTGCGGACAGAAACATGTATATCGCGCCTAGCGGCTTCCACCCAGCTCGGACGTACCATGCGCACAACGCTCGAATGCGCGGTCCGCTTCTGTTCGCTAACAGCTTGCGTGTACACGTCCATGGTGGTTCGAATGTCGGCGTAGTGCAAGAGTTCCTGCTGAACTTTCACGTCAACTTCGAGCTGACGTAGGTTTACTGGGCGCCAGGGCGAGGACCGAATCAACCAGTCAAAACGTGGAATGGCCTGTTGTCAATAGTTAACGGCAACATGCGCGCTGGTGTTAGTACGGTGGACTAGCCTCATACTCTCTCCGGCGGCTCGATCCCTCCCGGCTTCTGTGCTCCCCACTCGCTGTACAACCTCTGCGCCTCGGCCCACTCCTTCTCGAATCCGAAGTGCTTCGCGACCAACGACGTGACCATGAAGGCTCCGCTTGTCGTCGTGTTGACGAGCGCGGTAACACGCAAAGGGTCAGCGCGCAGAGAACAGCCCGAGTATGGTTTTCATGAATAGAGCGGCCTGAAAACGCGAGTTTCACACCGGATCAGAACTCAAATCTTAATCCAAACTGGAAGGATCGCGGCGGCTCGAGAACAGTCCCGTTGACACTGTCACTGGTAATTGTCCCGAAAAGCGGATCTCCCACTGACGAATTCGGTTGCGCAAAGCGTGGGTGGTTGAAGAAGTTGAACATCTCCGCCCGCACTTCCACCCGCATACCTTCTTTGGGTACAAACGACTTGTAGACATTCAGATCCATGTTGTGGATGCCGTCGGTGCGCAGCCCGGAAAAGTACCGTGGAGCATTCCCAGGAACCTGGTCGCCGGGGTCGGCAAAACAGTTGGCGTTGAGATAGGCGGCGGGACTCGCAACGTTTCCCGCATTCTGCCAGTCCAAGGCGACGGAGTGCATGTTGGTGCCGGTCTTAAGTTGCGAGCACACAACTTGGGGGCGCTGGGTGCCGTTCGCCAGGCGGGCGTTGGACATGGCGAGGGCCATCGGTTGTCCCGATTGCTCGGTGATGATCGTCGCCAGCGACCAGCCTCCCACAACGGCGTCGACCGCTCGGTTCATATTGCCGCCGATCCATTGCTTGCGCCCGATAGGCAGATCCACGACCACGGCGGCCGCTAGCCGCTGTGGCGTGTCGTTGCCCCCAATGCTGCGTTCCGCGGACAGGCGATCCAGTTGTTGCGGAATGCCGGCCCCGAGCGCACCGACCCAGTTGTTCCTGCCCGCCGACGAATCGTCGGTTGACTTCGATATCGTGTAGCTACCCTCAAAACTGATGTGGTGTGTAGTGCGCTTCTGGAAGCGAATCTGCAGAGCGTTGTACCACGAACTCGCTTCCTCGATCATCAGCCCTTCAAAGTCACCGTTGAATTGTGGGTACTGGTTCAACAGAGTCCCCAAGGGCAGCGTCGCATTGCCGTAGTTCGAATTCGGTTCGTTGAAGCAGGGATGGGAAGCGGTCGACGTGCAAGGAGTATTGAACATCGAATAAAACGAGTTGCCCACTTGTGTCTGAAGAAAGTTGCTTACGCACCCATCCGCGGTGCAAGTCGGATCTGTCGGAGTTACCGCCGCGGTGATCTGGGCCAGCAATGCCGATGGGATGAAAGAGCGGTTGTTTGTACCGGCCCACGGCAGATGCGTGCTTCGGTTGGCGGAGTAGTCCACGCCGAGCACGATCTGGCTGGGGAGCAGCCGCTGAATTCCCAGATTCCACTGGTAGATGTTGGCGTCTCGCGCTGCCGTCGTGCCCAGATCGTTCGGGTTCTGATAACCCCAGTTCGCAAACCGGCCGTACTGCGTACCCTGCGGACCGCTAAAGCCTCCGGGAAACGGATTCTCCAGGGTCGCGGATTGGGTGGCGAAATTGTCGTTCGTAAAAAACAGGTTCGCGGTCTTGCGGAAGGCGGAGCCCGGATACTGGAAATTTGTGGCCGGGCTCATTCCGAAATAGATGCCCGCGCCGCCACGCACCACTGTTTGCTGACCGAGTTGGTACGAGAAACCCAGCCTCGGCCCAAGATCTTTCCAGTAGGTCGGAACCGTCCTCATGCTCGACGTTGGGAATTGCGTGGTGCCGAGCATCTGTTGCGACGCAGGGTAGTTGAGTCCAACGCTCTGCATCTGCGCCTGTGCGCTCATGGCTCCCGCCGCTTGCGCAGCGGCCGGCAGGCTGGTTAGGTCGATACTCACGCCACTGTTGGCGGTGAAATTGCTGAACTCAATCTGGTTGCCGCGCGACGTATATGGCGAACTCCACTGGTAACGCAAGCCCAGATTGACCGTGAGTTTCGAGGTCACCTTCCAGTCGTCCTGGACATAAAACCCCGTCTCCAACGACCGGTTCGCGACCGAGGGAGTCACCACCAGTTGACTGGAGGCGTTGATATTATCGCCGTAACCAAAAGCCAGGCTGGCAAATGGATTGCCGGTTGAGTTCCCCGAAGCATCTGTATCGCTGTTCGGATTCGGCGATGTAGTATCGTCCGTAAAAGTCATGAAGCCGGTCGGGTAATTCGGCTGCCAGAAGTCGTTGTAGAAAATTCTCTGCTCGCCACCGACTTTAATCAGATGCGCCCCTTTGGAAATCACCAACTGCGAGGAGTAACTGACCAAGGTGTGGGCAAAGGTAGTGTTGATGCAGCACTGATCGTAGAGATTCGACCAAGGGGAACTTCCCTGCATCAGAAACGTCGGCATCTTGTCGATCCCATTGGCCGTTTGGAACACCGAAGGCAATCCCTGGACGCCAGCCGGCAGCGAAGCGTTGAAGCTGGAGATGGTCGGGATACCCGGCAGCGACAGTTCGTGCACCCGGTCGACTCCTACATGGCTGGTCCAGATGATCCGCGGGTTGATGGTCCAGGCATATTCCAGCGAAGCGTTTTGCGCCACCGTCACACCGCTCTTGATTCCGTCGTTATCGAAGCCGTCGCCCAGGGTCAACGGAGTCGTATAGCTGCTCCAGCCTCGGCTGTAGCGGCCGCTGATGCGGTTCCTGTCGTTGATCTGGTGGTCTATCTTGATGTCGAACTGGTAATCCGGAGCCTGCGCCAACGTCGTGAAGTTGTAGTTGTTGAACTCGTTCGCGTTGCTGGGTTTCGGATAGAGATTGAGGACGGCCAGTCCGATGGGATCCAGTTCGCTGGGCGGGATCACGTTCGGTTGGCCGTTGTACTGCACCTGCGGCCTGTTTACGCATGGATTCCCACATCCTTGCGCGGTCGGGTCGTAAATAGGATTCGCCGCTCCCGAAAAGTCGCCTTGCCGCTCCGCCAAGGTCGGTACGGTCACAACTCCGCTGGATGAGCTGGAGCTTGCAACCTTCTCGAAATCAACAAAAAAGAACGTGCGGTTCTTCACGATCGGGCCGCCCAGCGAAAATCCACCCTGGTCGCGACGGCTGTCTGGTTTGGGGTTGGGCAGGGGATTACCCAACACGTACTCGGGATTGAAGAAATCGCGAGCATTCAACTGCGAGCGCTGCAGGAAATACCAGCCACTGCCATGGAAGCGGTCGGTTCCGCTCTTCATCACCATGTTTACTACCGTGCCGCCGTTGTTGCCGAACTCGGCCGAGAAGCTGTTGTTCTGCACCTTCATTTCCTGCATGCCCTCGACCAGGGGCTCGTAGTAAACGTTGGTATTTCCTCCCTCCCCTTGTTCCGGCGCGCTGATCAGGGCGCCGTCCAGCCGTATCTCGGCAGTCGCGTTCCGCTGCCCGTTGGAAGTGAAGTTCGTTCCCGATGGATAGTTGTCACTGGTGCCTGACCCTGCCACTTCGGTCACGCCCGCCGCCAGGAACGTCAGGCCAAAGAAGCTGCGGTTGGCCAGAGGGAGTTCGTGCACATATTCGCTGCTTATGTCCGTGCCGAGAGTCGCACTCTCGGTGTCCATCAACGGTGCCGTTTGTTTGACTTCGATACTCTCACTCACGCCCAGCGGATGCAGTACGAAATCAGCGCTGGTCTGCTGATCCACCTGCAAGACCACATTCTTCTTCTCCGAGATGCGAAAGCCTGACGCCTCCACTTTCACTGTGTAAACCGCCGGGCGTAGACCCGTGAAGAAATATTGACCGTGGTCGTCGCTATGCGCACTCTGCGAGATATTCGTGGCGTCATTGGTGATAGTGACGGTTGCGTTCACCACCATCGCCCCACTCTGATCCGTGACCGTTCCGCGCACTTGCGCCTCGTACGATCCCTGCGCGAACCCCGCCGTCACAGCGGCCAATGTGAGCAAAAATGGACCGATGAAGAATGCGACGGACTGCAAATTGCGACGGTGGACACGCATGGCTCCTCCTCTATCAGCTTTCGTATGATTACGAGTCAACACTATCACTTTCGTTTATGCCGAAAGTCAAGACAAACCCATCCCTGATTTCGAGGAGCCTTCTCCAGCTCAATCGTGACACTGCAGCCGTGTGGAGCCCAAGTCCTGCGATAATGTGTAGACATGCGGGCTGCATCAGCCATTATCGGATTGATCTCCCTTGCCATCGGTCTTCGATGGCTGCAACTACTGCGGCAACCGTCCTTGCCAGACCGACTCGAAAGACCAATCCTGCACCGTGATCTGAACGTAATTTGCCCGTAATCAAATGAAAGCGATTCCCAAACAGACCAACAGTTCCGACTGACCACAATCTCACACAAATCCACTGTCCCGAATGGTGTCCTGAACTTGCTCCAATACTACGGGCGATATTATCGCTCGGCGCTTTACCCGACGATGCGCGAACTGGACCGAGATCTGGTCCTCTGGGCCACCAGGAAATACAAGAAGCTGCGTCACCCTCTTCGTAGAGCGACCCACTGGATCGCGCGCCTCTCGCGACGCGCTCCGGCGTTGTTCGCTCACTGGCAGATGGGGGCGCGGCGTGGCTCCATGATGGGAGCTGTATGAGTTGAGAGGCTCACGTACAGTTCTGCGAGAGCCTCGGGGTGCGATTTCCCGGGGCTACTCACCCAGGAGCTTCTCCACTCGTGGGCAGAAGGGCGTTTATCAGGACAGACTGCCGGGCCTCGCAGTTTCGCGAGCATGCCAAGGAGGTGTATACTCGCCCGTCATTTTCACGCCTCTGAGAGGACTCGCAATGACACGACGATGGACCGTTTTTGCCTGCTGGTGGTTTGCCAAGTATGGTTTTCTTGCAGGGGCCATTTCTGTCTTTTTTCTTGCGTTAGCAGTCCCGACCCGGGCACAGTCCGCTGAGGAAGCCGCACGGATCGCACGCCCGCTTTCCGGCCAATCCCGGGCGACAATCCAGCGGCTGTCGGGCCTGGATGCATTGCCTGCGGATGGATGGAAGACGCATGTTGGCGATCTGGAACATGGCGAAGCCGTGGATCTGGATGACTCGAGTTGGCCAGTCGTCCGGGCCAAAGCGAAGGCCGGGACTGACGCAGTCTGGTATCGCAGATCCATCACCGTGCCTCCCACGCTCAACGGATATAACCTCACCGGCGCCAGAATCTGGTTCAACTTTCACGCCGACGCGAACGGGCCCATGCCCGAAATCTTCTACTTGAACGGCCGTCGCGTTGCCATGGGGGACGACCTTGAGCCCATTGTTCTCTTCGATCATGCAACGCCCGGCGAAACGGTGCTGGTCGCGGTCAAATTGTTGCCCACGGTCGACAAGAAGGTCTTCAATGGGACGGAGCAGAAAATCGAGTTTTCTGAGAGCCGGCCCAATCCGAGCGACGTGCGCACCGAGTTTCTTACCTCGGCGATATTGCTTCCGAGTCTGTCCAAGAATGTTTCCGCCGATGTGGCGACGCTCGAAAAGGCGATTGGCGCGGTGGATTTGAGGGCGCTTGACGCGGGAGATCAACGAGCTTTTGACTCCTCGCTGCGGCGCGCACAAGAACAACTGGAAACGCTCCAGCCCACGCTCCGGCAAGCCAGCCTGCACCTTACGGGCAATGCACACATCGACGCCGCGTGGCTCTGGCCCTGGACCGAAACGGTCGACGTGGTCAAGCGAACCTTCGGCACCGCCCTGCAATTGATGAACGAGTATCCCGGCTATACGTATACGCAGTCGGCCGCCGCCTACAACGAGTGGATTGCCGAAAAATATCCACAGATGAATGCGGAGATCAAGCGGCGGATCAAAGAGGGCCGCTGGGAGATTGTCGGCGGCATGTGGGTTGAGCCGGACTTGAACATTCCGGATGGTGAGGCCACGACGCGTTCGTTGTTGATTGGAAAGCGCTGGTTCCAAAAGGAGTACGGCGTGGACGTCCACATTGGATGGAACCCAGACTCGTTCGGTTACAACTGGCAGTTACCACAGATCTACAAGAAATCCGGCATCGACTATTTTGTCACTCAGAAGATGGCCTGGAACGACACCAATCAGCTGCCGTTTAAGCTGTTCTGGTGGGAGTCGCCAGATGGCAGCAAGGTGCTGACTTACTTTCCCCATGACTATGTGCACACCGATCTGAACCCCGTGCGTTTGGCGGACGATCTCGCCACTGCGCGCAAGCAGTCGCCGGGATTGACCGAGATGATGGACCTCTACGGAGTGGGCGATCACGGCGGCGGGCCCACGCGCGCCATTTTGGACGAGGGGGTGCACTGGATGCAGCCCGACAAAGTCGTCCCACCGATGCGGTTCGGCACGGCCTCCGCGTACTTTCATGATGTCGCTGGCAAAGTGGATAGCAACTCTCCGGAGTGGGACTATACCTCGATTGCCAAAGGCTATACCGAGCCGCCGGCGCCGGCGGACGGAAGGGTCAGCATTCCCACTTGGAAGAGCGAATTGTATTTCGAATATCATCGCGGCGTGTTGACCACGCAAGCCAACCAGAAACGCAACATGCGTCAGAGTTCCATGTGGGCATTGAACGCCGAGAAATACGCCTCCCTGGCATGGCTGGACGGAAAGCCGTACCCTGCCGCGGCGTTGACCGAGGCTTGGAAGAAGATCACCTTCAATGATTTTCACGATCTGGGCGCGGGATCGGGCATCGGCATTATCTATAAAGATGCGCAGCGCGACTACGACCAGGTGCGATGGGCGACCCAGGAGATCTCCAGCAGCGCATTGGGTGTTCTTGCGGCACACGTGAACACATCCGCGGGCAGCGGGATTCCTGTGTTCGTCTTCAATCCTCTGGCGTGGCAGCGCTCCGGTCTGGCGACGCTGGAGGTTCAGATGCCTTCCGCGACTACAGGCCCGTTGTCCGCCCTCGATCCGCAGGGCCGCGTCCTTCCCTCAGAGGTTCTCGCCAGCGACCCCGCAACCAACACGTATCGCCTGCTGGTGAGCGTTAAGGGCGTGCCTGCGATGGGCCACACTGTCCTTCATGTAGTTCCCGGCGTGAAACCGGTGGTGACCGATCTGAAAGTCAGCGGACTGACCATGGAGAATGCGAACCTCCGGGTCACAGTAGATCCGAAGACCGGCTGCATCACCAGCCTGTTCGACAAGCGCTCCAACTTCGAGTCGCTGGCCAGCGGAGCCTGCGGCAACCAACTGCAGACCTTTAAGGACACTCCCAAGGATTACGATGCGTGGAACATCGATCCGGGCACGCTGGATCATATGACACCGATCGACAGCGCAGGTTCGGTGGAGTTGATCGAAAAGGGGCCGTTACGCGCCGTGATTCGCGTATCGCGCACCTGGCAAAACTCAAAGTTCGCGCAGGACATCACGCTGTTTGCCGGAGCCGATCAAGTCGATGTCGTGAGCGACATCGATTGGCATGAGACACACGTTCTGCTGAAGGCCGCCTTCCCTCTGGCCGCGACCAGTAACCATGCCACCTATGAGATTCCTTTCGGCAGTATTGAACGTTCCACCACACGGAACAACAGTTGGGAACAGGCGCAGTTCGAAGTTCCTGCACAACGCTGGGCCGATCTTGGCGACCGGCAGCATGGTTTCAGCCTCGTCAACGAGTCCAAGTTTGGCTACGATGATCAGGGCAATGTGCTGCGCCTCACGCTGCTTCGTTCGCCGGTTTGGCCGGATCCGGAGGCCGATCGCGGGCACCATCACTTCGCCTACGCTCTCTATCCGCACGCGGGCGACTGGAAGCATGCCCTGACCGTCCGGCACGGCTATGAGTACAACTATCCGTTGCAAGCCATGCAGGTGGCGGCGCACGTCGGTACCTTGCCTCTGGAGCACTCTTTCGCGTCGGTTCAGCCGGAGAATGTTGTGCTGACGGCAATGAAGAAGGCGGAGGACAGCGACAGTCTCATCTTTCACGCGTATGAGTGGGCGGGCAAGTCCAGCAACGTGACATTCACTGTACCTGAGGGAGCCACGGGCGCCATCCTGACCAACCTTCTCGAACAGCCGCAAGGATCGCCGCTGACGATAACCAGCAATCAACTGACCGTGCCCATCCATCCCTTCGAGATTCTTACGATTCGGGTCGACTATCAGCGGGCGGTGCAGTTGACTCCCTGACAATCAATTCCGGCTTGACCTTGCGGTGAACCGGACTGGCCGTCGTATTCTTGCGAGGGGCACGAATGGCCTCCATCAGAATTTCCGCTCCCATTGACGCCAGGGTCTCCATGTGTTCCCTGACGCTGGTCAGGGCGGGATTGTAAAAGGCAGCGGCGGGAATATCGTCGAATCCGATTACCGAACAGTCCAACGGCACCCTGAGGCCTGAGCTGATGAGCGCTCGGATCGCGCCGAAGGCGGTCATATCATCGAAGGCCACCAGGGCCGTGAACGAAAGTTTGAGGGCGAGCAACTCCTTCGTGCGTTCGAACCCCCCTTCATAGCTGGAGAACGGATCCGTCAAAGTCACAACCAGCCTGGGATCCAACTCCAACCCTGCCGAGGTCGCGAAGGAGCAAATTCCAGACCATTGATGCTCGCTGTCGACAATCAACCTGGGCCCTCGGATAAATGCGATCTTGCGGTGGCCTAGCCGATAGAGGTGCTCGAGGGCCTGCTGGGTACCGGCGTTGTGGTCGGTGGCGACCCAGCTCAAGGCTGCGGTCTCAGGCTCGCGGCCCAGAATGACGGAAGGGATCTTTCGGCTTTCCAGAACGCTCAGCAGTTCCGTCTCAAAAGAGAGCGAGTTGGCGAGAATGATCAGCCCTTCAACCCGCCGTGCCAGCAGAACATTGAGGTATTTCTTGAACCGCAAGCGGTTGTTTTGAATATCCACCAGGAACGGAAGATAACTCGACCGCGAAAAGCTGTTTTCAATCCCGCGCAGAATCTGGGCGCAGTACGGATCGGCGATGTCCGGCACCATCACGCCGATGGTATGGCTGCGATGACTGCGCAGGGCCTGGGCGAAGGGATTGGGTTGGTAGCCCAGCCCTTCCGCGACTTCGAAGATGCGTTTCTTGGTGGATTCCGGAATATAACTGGCCAAAGGAGCTTGGTTCAGCACCATGGAGACGGTAGTGGCCGAAAGCGCGCATTCCCTGGCTACGTCTCGAATGGTGACCGTAGCATTTGGTTTCGCTGTGGATTCAGTCACCGCAATATCCCCCTCCGATAGCCGGTTTCCGCACTTCCTGTAGTTACAAACCGCCTGAGCCAGCGACCTTTCGTTTTGCCCTGGTCGGCACCGCAAAGTTCTGGAAATCATACGCCGGTCATACGGCTGCCTGCTCGTCGCTTGTTGTGCGCCTGGCCGAAGCGCGGCAAATCACTTACGAGCGTGGCTTCTTCGATGTCTCGCAGCGGGAAAATTACCTTGACACTGTGCATCGATTGATGATAGTACATCGTTTTAATAAATCGGTAAAGGAAAGCTTGCGAGCCGTCGTTATAGTCCACGCTTGAGGGTAAGAATTCCAGGTCGAGGACCGCCGGAGTCGTTCATTCACTCGAATCGGTTCACTGATTCTGGACGCTCACGGGCGCAAGTCAACGCGGTCACCAAGTAGAAGAACGAACCAAATTTGGCTGGGCATTTTGCAAGCGTAGGGGGACTCCAACCGTGACTAGAAATATGAAGTCCGTTTTGAATTTCGGCGTAGCTGCCGCGGTTCTATTGAGCGCAGCCGTTGCCTGGGCAGGCATTACAGGTTCGATCTCGGGAACGGTTACAGATCCCAGCGGGGCTGTGATGCCGGGCGTCACCGTCACCGTCACCAGCATATCGACGAACGTGCAGAGCACGACCGTTACGGACGTCAAAGGGTTTTATAGGTTTCCCGCTCTCAACGTCGACCATTACAACCTTGCCGTCAATCAAGCTGGCTTCCAGAACTTTCTGGAGAGCGGGATCGAGATCAATGCCAATTCTGCAATCTCGATTGATATCAAGCTCGAAGTTGGAAAAGTCACGAATACGATTACGGTCAAAAGCGACACGCTGCAGGTGGAAACGCAGAGCACTCAGATGGGCGACGTGATTGAAGGTTCCACGATTACCTCTGTGCCCCTCAATGGCCGCTCCTATCTCGACCTGTTGGCCCTTCAGCCCGGCGTATCCCCCTACTCGGGGGATGACACAGCCGGTGGTCTGGTGCAAGCCCCGATATCCGGCAGCCTGAATAACGGGACTCAATCCATCAATGGTGGTCGACCCGAAGCCAATGGGTTCATGGTAAACGGGGCCGACGCTGAGGAAGGAATCCACAATGGGGCCGCGATCGTACCCAACCTGGACTCGATCGCGGAGTTTCGAATCATCACGAACAACTTCAATGCCGAGTATGGCAATTACAGCGGCGGACAAATCAACGTAGTCACAAAATCCGGAAGCAACGAGTTTCACGGAGACCTGTTTGAGTTTCTGCGCAACACGAATTTGGATGCTGCGAATTACTTCACCGGCCGCGGCGACTTCAAGCAGAACCAGTTTGGGGGAATCTTCGGCGGCCCGATCAAGAAGAACAAGCTCTTTTTCTTCGCCGATTATCAGGGAACGAGGCAGATCATAGGGGCCCCACAGCACTATCCCGTCCCATCCACGGCGGATCGGTCCGGCAATTTGTCGGATCTAGCAAGCTCGTTCTCCAGCGGATTGGACGCCGCCAACAACCCGATCGCAACCACCATTACCGCGGCGCCCTGGGCAACCGTTCTGGGATCGGCATCGCGGTTGAACTATCCGGTCAGCAACGGTGAGCCGTATTACTACGCCGCTGGCATGGTGAACCCGGCCACGATCGGCTCGAACGGAATCGGCATCCCGTATACCAATAACTGCACCAGTAATGATCCCGTCACCGGGTGTGTCTTCCCCAACGCCGTTATCCCGCAAAACGCCTGGGATCCTGTAGCCGTCAACATGCTGAAGTACATTCCATCTCCCAATGGCAATGGTGCCCCCACCTACTCCACCTCGGCCTTCAACGAAACTCTGACGGATAACAAAGGTGGAATTCGAATCGATGCGAATTTCGGCAAGAACATGCTGTTCGGCTACTACTTCGCCGACAAGTACAACGTTGCCAATCCTTATGCGTCGGTCAACGTTCCTGGGTTCACTGCGGTTACTCATGGAACCGCCCAGATGATTAACCTGGGTCTGACCACAACGGTGAGCAATTCCACCGTCAACGATGCTCGCGTGGTTTATTTGCGCAATGTGAATTTCATCGGAAACCCGCAAGGGGGCCTGGGGGTGTCGCTCTCGTCGTTGGGGTTCAATACCCCATGGAACAGTACAGGCGGGTTGGGCAATGTCTCCACTGCCCTGGCAGGAGTGCCCAATGTTTCGTTTAACAATTACAGTTTTGGTGTCCCATCCACGACGTTCGACCAGCACAACAATACTTTCCAGATCATCGACAACCTCACGAGGATTATTGGAACTCACACCTTTCAGTTCGGCGCCGACGTTCATTACGATCAAATCGACCTGAATGGTTTCACGGCAGAGAACGGACAGTTCGCCTTTACGGGCGCGGAAACCGGCATTGATTTCGCGGATTTTCTCATTGGCGCTCCCAGTTCTTTCATTCAGGGAAGTCCCGACATTGAGCACACGCGAAGCAAATATTACGGCTTGTACGCGCAGGACAGTTGGCGCGCTCGGCCAAGCCTCACCCTGAATTATGGACTGCGCTCGGAGGCCAGCACGCCCTGGTATGACAAGCAGAATTACATCGAAACGCTGATCGCGGGCGAGCAGTCCCAGCTTTTCCCGGGCGCCCCGGCCGGACTTGTGCTGCCCGGTGATCCCGGCGTTCCTCGCACGCTTGCCCCCACCAGGTACAAGAACTTCGCGCCCAGATTTGGATTGGCATATTCTCCCCGAACTACCGATGGCGTACTGGCGAAGATTCTGGGCGGATCGGGAAATACGAGCATTCGTCTGGGTTATGGTCTGTTCTATCAATCCATTCAGCAGGCCGATACAGAGCAGGAAATTGGAGACGCGCCCTACGGTTTCTACTATCAAAGCTCCTCACTTCCGTTGCTGAATTCTCCCTTTATTAATCGGACAGCGGCGCCCCCCAATAATCTGGTGCCCAGCGATTTTCCCTTTTCGTTCCCGCCGGCCAGTGTATCGGCCAAGAATCCGGATACAAGCTTTCCCTGGAATCTGGTAGAACCGATCGCCGGAGGGAATTACTTCTACCCCAAGAACACTCTGCCGTATTCGCAAGACTATGAATTGTCTCTGCAGCGCCAGTTTGGCAGTGCGACTGTAATGACTCTTAGTTATGTCGGAACGGTGGGACGAAAGCTGCTTACCTTTGTGGAATCGAATCCGGGTGAGCAAGCTCTCTGCCTTGAGTTGAGCAACTCCGCAAATCTGCAACCGGGCTCGCCCACATGTGGTCCATTTGGCGAGAACGGCGTTTATACGCTAGCGAACGGGCAGGTCATTAACAGCACCCGTGCTCCATTTGGCGCCAACTTTGGCAGCAATGCGTACATGGAGTCCATTGCGAATTCCAGCTACAACTCCTTTCAGGCTAGCCTGCAACATAGAGATAAATACGAAAACTTTATGATTGCCTACACCTGGTCGAAGTCGATGGATAACGGGTCGGGGACTCTGGACGCGACCAATCCCTACAATCCACGTTTGAGCCGGGCTTTATCCATCTTCGATGTGCCGCAGAATTTTGTGGCGAGCTATACGATCCAGTTGCCGTTCGACAAGTGGTCTGGAAATGGAAGGCTGGCGAAGTATCTCACGGGCGGCTGGGCATTGTCAGGCATCACGACGTTTGCCAGCGGGCAGCCGATTCAGCTCTCAGAAACGGACGACAATTCGCTGAGCGGAACATTCCTGGCTCCGGTCGATGTCCCCAGCTATGCCGACAATGGCAGCAAATTGTACGTGGATCGCAATCCGCGTCACGGGAACGCATACTTCAACCCGGCTTATTTCAACCCGGAACCGTTCGGGCAAATCGGCAATGCGATGCGCCGATTCTTCGTTGGTCCCGGCATGAATAACTCTAATCTTGCATTGCTGAAGGATACTAAGATCTCCGAGTCAAAGGAAGTGCAGTTCCGCGCGGAAGCATTTAACGTCTTCAACCACGCGCAGTTCAACAATCCATCGGGGAACGTCAACAATCCTGGTCAAGGCGGATTTGGATATGTAACGTCCGCGCGGGATCCGCGCATCATGCAGGTGGCTTTGAAATTCTTGTTCTAATCCTCACCTTATTCTTAATGAAACGTTGTATCTGCGAAGTCGAATCGTAAGCAAGGAGATAGATACATGTCTGCATTAGCATTGCTCGGGGGGAAGAAAGCAAAAGGCAAGCCGTTTCCCGTGTGGCCGTACTACGACAAGAATGAAGAGCAGGCTTTGAAGGAGGTTCTGGAGAGCCGGGTCTGGTGGCGAACGCCCGGCACCAAGACGCTGGAGTTCGAGCAGGCCTTCGCCAAGTTTCACGGAGCGCGCCACGGGATCGCAATTACGAACGGAACCGCCGCTCTGGAAGTCACTATGGCGGGCCTCGGCATCACTTCCGGCGACGAAGTAATTGTGCCTGACTTCACGTTTGTCGCTACCGCGAGCGCCGTTTTGTTTGCCAATGCACTTCCGGTGCTGGTGGATGTTGACGCCGGAACGTATTGCATCGATCCTGATCTGGTCGAAGATGCGATTACTCCAAGAACGAAGGCGATCATCGCGGTACATATGGGCGGACATCCCGCGGATCTCGATCGCCTGAGACAAATCGCCAAGCGCAAGCGGCTGGCGTTGGTTGAAGACTCGGCGCACGCGCACGCCACGGAATGGCGCGGGCAGCGTGTCGGGACGTTTGGCGTCGCCGGTACCTTCAGTTTTCAATCCAGCAAGCTGATGACGGCCGGCGAAGGCGGAATGATTATTTCCAATGACGATAAATTCGAGGTGCAAGCCCGCTCCGTGCACGACTGCGGCCGCATGCCGGGCGAGTGGTTCTACAGCCACTTTGCTTATGGCTCAAATTACCGGCTCAGCGAATGGCAGGGCGCGATTCTAAACGTGCAGCTGAGCCGTCTTGACGAGCAGACCAAACGGCGCCATCAAAACTCACGGGTGCTGGACGGCCTGCTGCGCGAGATCCCTGGGATTACGCCGCAGAACCTGGACGAACGGTGCACGCGGAACGGGCAGTATGCCTACATTTTTCACATGAATAAGAAGCAATTCGCGAACATCTCCACTGAGCGCTTCATCGAAGCGATGAATGCGGAAGGCATTCCCAACCAGGCAAGTTACCCGCCGCTGCATAAGCTGCACATGTTCCGCAATGGCAAGTACCGGAATCGCCTCTGTGGCAAGCAGGCCAAAGAAAAGCATGCATTCCTGAAAGGCAAATTTCCGGTGACGCATAAGGCGGCATGGGAAACCGTCTGGATTCCGCAGCCCGCCTTGCTGGGAGACGAAGAAGACATGCACGAAATCGCCTCTGGTCTGTCCAAGATTCAGAAGAACGCGAAAGAACTTGCCTGAGAGCGCAGGCAAATTCCCCGACCATGTTCGAGCGATTCTCATACCGAGGCTGGAGCAACGCGTACAAGTTGTCCAACGGCGGCGTCGAGCTGGTGGTGACCGCCGACGTCGGCCCACGGATTCTCTTCTACGGCTTTCGCAACGGGGAGAATATGCTCCATGAAGTTGAGGATGATGCGGGGAAGACTGGCGGTTCCGAGTTCCGCCTCTATGGAGGCCACCGGTTGTGGGTTTCCCCGGAGGTGGAGAGGACGTATTATCCCGACAACGCTCCGGTAACAGTGACTCAGCACGGCAGCGCGATTTGTTTCACGGCGCAGAGAGAATCGGAGCCTCCGGGCACCAACCTGCAGAAAGAACTTGCAGTCGAACTGGCGGCGACGGGCTCGCAGGTTCGGATCACACACCGCATCAGGAATGACGATGCGCGCTCGACTACCCTCGCTCCGTGGTCTCCCACGATGATGCGGGCGGGCGGACGCGCGATCCTGCCGCTCTCTCCCCGGGTTGCAATGGACAAGGACCACTATTTGCCGGTGGGAGCCTTCGGCATCTGGTCTTTTACGGACTTTGCCGACCCGCGATGGATTCTGGGCACGTCGCATATCCAGCTGCGTCAGTTAGCAAATCCTCAAGGCCGTTTCAGAGAACAGATGGGAGGCATTTACAACTCTTCCGGCTGGGGAGCTTATTTCCGGGAAGGTTATCTGTTCGCGAAGCGTGCGGCCGTTATCAATGGTGCACGCTATCCCGATTTTGGCTGCAATTTCGAGGTCTTCACCAACCCCGAGTTCCTCGAGTTGGAAACGCTTGGGCCTCTGGTCGAATTGCAGCCGGGAGAAGCCGTGGAGCACGTGGAGCATTGGTGGCTATTTGCCGACGTGCCTAGCGGAGAGAACGAGGCCTGGATTGGTTCGACGGTGATTCCGCTGGTAGGTCGAACTTCAGCGCCGCCGGCGTGATCTCGTAATTTGAACATGGCGCAAACATCTTTTGATGCTGGCGCCTTGAGTTGAGCTGAGCGAGGTCTTCTTCGTGAATTTACGAGCAGCGGTGATTGGCGCAGGTTTTGTGGGCAGAGCGCACATTGAAGCTCTGCGGCGGCTGGCCATCCCCATCCAGGGCGTGCTGGGGAGTTCGGTGGCGAGGACGCAGGAGGCATGCCGTTCGCTGGGAATCCCACGGGCATACCAGTCGATAGAGGAACTGGCGAGCGACGGGTCGGTGGATGTGGTCCATATCTGCACTCCGAACCACCTTCACTTTCCTGAGACCGAATCCGCTCTGCGGGCCGGGAAGCATGTGATGTGTGAGAAGCCTCTGGCCATGAACACCCAAGAGACCGCGGCGTTGGTCGATCTAGCGGAGATACAGGAACGAGTTGGCGCGGTGACCTACAACCTCCGTTACTATCCGCTTTGCCAGGAAGCGCATGCGTTGGTTCAACAGGGTGCGATCGGTGAGCCACGAATTGTCCACGGTACGTATTTGCAAGACTGGCTGTTTTATCCCAGTGACTGGAACTGGCGTTTGGAGCCCGAACTTGGTGGTGAAATGCGCGCCGTGGCCGACATTGGCACGCACTGGCTGGATCTAATCAGCTGGATCACGGGTCGCAAGGTGAAGGAACTCTGTGCCGATCTGGCCACCGTGATTCCGGTGCGGCAGCGGCCAAGCGGTCCGGTGGAAACCTTTAAGAAGACCGACAACATCGCGACCGAACCTGCACCGATGAGCACGGACGATTATGGTTCCATCCTCCTGCACTTCGAAGGCGGGTTGCGCGGAGTGCTGACCGTGTCGCAGGTCAGTGCGGGGCGCAAGAATCGAATGTGGTTTGAGATTGATGGCACGGAAGGCTCGCTGGCCTTCGACCAGGAGAATCCTAATGTCCTCTGGATCGGGAGCCGCAGAGAGGCGAATCGCTGGCTGATCAAGGATCCCTCGCTCATGAGCCCGCAAGCTCGCGGTTACGCTGCCTATCCTGCGGGACATGCCGAAGGATATCCCGACACTTTCGTTCAGCTGTTTAAGGATCTTTACGGATATATTGCCGCCGGCGATTTCCAGGCGCAGCGATCTTTCCCCACCTTCGAGGCCGGCCATGAAGAGGTCAAGCTGTGCGAACTCATCGCCGTTAGCGCTCGGGAACGACGGTGGGTAGAGGTAACCGGTTAGAAGATCGGCGGCTATGGGGATTTGATAGCCAGAGATTTACGCGGCGGGAAACGGGAGAAAACTAATGAAGAGATGCTTGGCGCAATCATGGAGTCATCGGGCTGCTGTTTTCGTTTCACTTGCCTTTCTGCTTTTAATTCCGCTGAGCTTGCTGGCTCAAACCTCGCGCCCGCTTCCTGACCACGTTCCTCCGAAGCGATCGTCGCAAATCCGCGACGGGTTCGGCATTAATTCTGACCTGCCGCGCGATCCCTATCTCCCCTGGAACCGCTGGTGGTGGACCCGCATGTTCGACGCCGGTTTCAAGTGGGCCCGCATCGGACAATATGAAAACAGCTCAGACCGCACCAGCTGGGACTGGATCGAGCAGAAACGTGGAGTATACGCAAACTCGCCTGAACTTGAGGATTTTGTGGACTCGCTAGTGGACAACGGAGTCGATATCCAGGTTCAATTGATCTATGGCAACGTGATGTACACGTCGCCCAGCGGCAGACGTCCGGATGTGAGCGTTCCCGAGCCCGGATCATTTCATAATGATGATCGCAGCTTGAATTCGATCTTCTGGCCTCCGACTACGCCCGATCAAATTTCTGCCTTCAATCGATACGCGGCGTGGATGGTGAATCATTTTCACGACCGCATCCACTACTGGGCTTTGGGGAATGAACAGGACATCGGTTACTGGAATCCGTGGGGCAATCCCGAGCAGTTTGGCAGGCTCCTTGCTCCTTTTATCGAAACCGTGCATCGAACCGATCCGAACGCAAAGGTGATTTACGGCGGGCAGGCGGATCCTGTGCGCGATTTCACGCAGCGTGCTTTCGACACCTGCCATTGTGCCGCGGGAATCGACGTGTATGCCTATCACACCTACCCGGGCTATGGTCAGAATCTGAATCCGGAGACCATGGATTACGGCGCTTACCAGACCGAGTCGCCGCGGGCATTGCGGGATTTAGTCAAGCATTATCCCGGGGTCAAACCAGACATCCCGTTCTTTGATGATGAATTCAATTCGATTCCTTCATGGGTGGGTTCGGATGAGTCGGTGCAGGCAAAGTATATTCCTCGGGGTTTCGTCTATAACCTGGCAGCAGGAGTAAAGACGTTCGTCTGGCTGCTCGCTGCCGGGACGGACGGCAACGAGTACGACGACTTTGGAATCATTCACGGAATCACCAACCACGATTATGACTTCACGCCCCGGCCCGTCTTTTACGCACTGCAGAACACGAACGCGCTGTTCTCGGATACCAAGTTTGATCCATCGATCGAGGTCGGCGGTCCGGACCTACCTGCTTTGCGTCGCCACGCCGGGTTCCCCTTCATGGGATACGGGTTCCGATCGGACAGCGGAAAGGCGATTGTCGCCTACTGGCTGGCGGCTCATAGCCTTCCAGGAAATTCGTTTCCGCCGCTTTACGCTACGCTGTCATTGAAAAACACTGGAATCACGCATCCGGTCTTAGTCGATGTCGTCTCAGGCGAGATTAAACAGGTTTCGTGGAAACCTGGCACCACCGACACATTGGAAGCTCTGCCCGTCAAAGACAGCATTATGGCCGTCACCGATGAGAGCTACTTCGATTGGCCGGTTCTTCCGGAAGCCCCAAGCTCGCTCACTCTTTCCTTCACCGGTAATACCGTGAAACTGGGGTGGGACGTGCATGGTGGGAATCCAACGGGCGGCGTGGTCGAACGCCGCATGGAGGAGGATCAGGGTGCGAAGGGAACTTGGAGCCGAATTGCGAAACTCCCAGCCACTGCGACCGAGTATAGCGACTCCAGCCTCAAGAAGGGCGAGCGCTTTGCATACCGTGTGCGCGCAATCAACGGCGACGGCGAGTCTGCATACTCCAACATCGTGAGGGGAGCACTTCCCATCAAACCTTGATTCGGAATGCACCTCCAGTTCTTGCCATTAGGCCTTGAGCGCATCTTCCGAACCAGTGCATTCAGGCTAAATGTCTTCTCGAGAAGGCGGCATTCGCAGCGAGTAGATTTGGAGTCTTTCATGACCTAGTCGTGCGTCTCTTCGCAACACTCGTCTTCGTCTTCAAGAAAAGCCACCAGCTCACCATCGGTGCAGGTACTCAACTCCGCCATCATTTCATCGTGCTCTTGAATGTCAAACCTGTCCCAGTTCATGCCAGTTTCCTCTCCAGGAAGTCCCGGATGGTCTTGTGCAACTCCGCGGTCAGTCCCTCGGCGTGAACGAGCAGGAAGGCTTGCGCCTTGGGTGTGCGCATGTTGGCCCGCGTGGAGAACAGGGAGTGGTGTATCTGGCATAGGTTCGCTGCCGTAACTTCCAAGAAGATGGCGTTTTTGCTCATTCTGCTTCTCCGTTGTCTCTCGTTTGCAGTGCCGGGCCAAGAACTATCCGGCTCGTCCTGGCGAACTCGATGCTGTTGATCTTGCCGCTGACGTCTAGAGTGCGGGTATCGCGCCAGCACAGTAGCGGACCACTTCCCGCTAAGCGCACGCGAGATAGTGGCGCAGCTGGGAACAGACGAGTTCTATACCGCCGAGCATACGAGATATGTTGAACCGTGAGCCATTTCCGCAAACCAGACCCTCTCGCGTGGACTATCGCTGACAACATCGCATTCAGAGCACGAGACGGCGTTTTGCAGGGCAACTGCATTTAGAATATTAAAGGGTGTTTTCCGGATGCCAGCTCGGCTTCGGAGCAAATATAACTATGATTGGATTTTCAACACGGCTATCTTTTGCGTTTCGCTGTTTTTTCTCGCTGCTGTTTCAGGGAAAGATCCCGCAGGACGTACTGCAGGCGCTGGGGGGGGCTAAGGTAGAGGTCGCACCCCTTGCCACGGGAGCAAAGGCGACACCTGCCGCACCAAAGGTCAGAGGCGACAAGCCGAGCCCTGAATCGCTCGACCGGGCGGTGCAGATGCTGGCTTTGTTGCAGCGCGATGGCCGCCTTGTGGACTTCCTGGAGGAGGACGTTTCTTCCTACCCTGACGGGCAACTCGGGGCTGCCGTACGCAGCATCCACACTTCCTGCCGCCAGGTTCTGGAGCGCTATATCAAACTCGAGCCGATCCTCTCTTCCGAGGAAGACCAGCCCGTCACCGTACCGGTGGGCTTCGATCCGGCAGCTATCAAGCTGGTCGGCAATGTAACCGGCGAACCACCAATTCGTGGTTTGTTGCGCCATCGCGGCTGGCGCGTCACCAAAGTGACCCTGCCGTCACTGCCGCAGGGTTCCGGCAGAGCGATTGTGGCCCCGGCAGAGGTTGAGGTCCCCTAGCAAACCTGCACCTCTGCGCAGACCAAAGCAATTTTCACGTGGCGCAATGCTGGCCACAGGAGACTTAGTTGGACTCACAATTCATCGTTGGCATCGACTTAGGCACTACCAATTCTGCGCTGGCATACTGTGAAAGCGCAGCCGCCTCGGAAAGAGCGCGCATCGAAGTTGGCACCATTCCTCAGGTCGTCAATCCGAATGAAATAGCCGACCGGACATTGCTCCCATCCTTTCTCTACATTCCGGGTAACTTGGATTTTCCCAAAGGCAGCCTCCGCTTGCCTTGGGACGCGGAACCGAAGTTCGTGATTGGAGAGTTAGCGCGCAAGCGCGGGGCGGAAAGTCCGGGAAGGCTGGTCGCATCAGCCAAGTCATGGCTTTCCTACGCTGCCGCAAACCGCGCGGCGCCGATTCTGCCGTGGCAGGCTCCGGAAGAGGTCAGCAAACTCTCTCCGGTGGAAGTTTCTTCGCATTATCTGCAGTACCTCCGGACAGTATGGGACGTGAATCATGCGGCGGACGGGAAAGGCCACGCCTTGGCCGAACAAGACGTTCTGCTCACCGTGCCCGCTTCGTTTGACGAGGAAGCGCGAGAACTAACCCGGCGTGCGGCTGAGCAGGCTGGGCTGCAGCACGTGACGCTCCTCGAAGAACCGCAGGCCGCATTCTACGCATGGCTCGAGAGCCAGGGGGATGGGTGGCGCAAGCGCATCAAGATTGGGGACTTGGTTCTGGTTTGCGACGTCGGCGGCGGAACCACCGACTTCAGCCTGATCGCGGTTTCGGAAGAAAATGGAGACTTGGCGCTGAAACGTGTCGCAGTCGGCGACCACATCCTGCTGGGCGGCGACAACATGGACCTCGCCCTCGCCCGATTACTGCAACAGAAGCTGGAAGCCGAAGGCCATCGCATCGACACCTATCAGTTGCAGGGTCTGTGGTACCAGTGCCGCTCTGCGAAAGAGCAGTTGTTCGAACATCCCAAGAGCCAAAAGCAAGATGTCACCTTGTTGGGCAAAGGACGCAAGTTGGTTGGGGGCACTATCAAGACGGAGCTGTTGCGCGAAGATCTGAACCGCGTCCTCGTCGAAGGATTCTTCCCGAAGGTAGGAAGTGATGAAATGCCGGCCGGGCAGCGCCGGATCGGATTTCAGGAATTGGGCCTGCCGTATGCCGCCGATGCGGCAGTCACGAAGCACTTGGCGCGCTTTCTGTCCCGTCAGGTACAGAACAGTCCGGAAGCTGGCCACATTCGGCGTGGGCGAAACGGTTTGGCATGCCCGACGCATGTTCTGTTCAATGGCGGCGTCATGAAGGCGGACGTGCTGCGTAGGCGGCTGGTAGAGGTGCTCAATAGCTGGCTGACCGAAGAGGGATTTGAAGCGCTTAGTCCAGCCAATGTTCTGGAAGCGCCTGACCTCGAGCACGCAGTGGCGCGAGGGGCGGCCTATTACGGAAGGGCCCGGCGCGGACAGGGAGTACGCATCCGGAGTGGCGCCTCGCGCACTTACTACGTCGGAATCGAAAGCGCGATGCCAGCCGTCCCAGGAATGGAAGCCCCGCTGAAGGCGCTCTGCGTGGTGCCCTTTGGGATGGAGGAAGGCACCGAGGCGGTGGTACCCGACCGGGAGTTCGGGTTGGTCGTCGGGGAACCTGCAGAGTTCCGCTTCCTGAGTTCCACGAATCGAAAGCAGGACCGCGTCGGCGATCTTCTGGAGAACTGGGGCAGCGAGATCGAGGAACTCAACCCGCTTGAAGTGACGCTCACGCTCGAGGGCCAGCAAGGAACTATGTTACCTGTGCGCTTGGAGTCACGCGTTACAGAAATCGGTACGTTAGAACTCTGGTGTGCCTCGCGTGACGGTGCCAACCGCTGGAAGCTCGAGCTGAACATCCGCGAGAAGAGCGCCTAATGACGAATCGGCAGCAGTCTGTTTTGAGACCGTGATGGAAGGCCCTTCCCGCTACCTGATTGGCATCGACCTCGGCACGACGAATTCCGCTGTGGCCTTTGTCGACACCCGCGAAAGCGCGAACGAAACCGATTCGTCAGGAATAAGGGTCTTTGAGGTTGCGCAGCTCACCAGCCTGGGTGAAGTGCGCGCGGTGCCACTCTTGCCCTCCTTTCTCTATTTCCCAGCCGAAGACGAAGTCTCATCGGGTACAGTGAGCCTGCCGTGGGAAGAGCATCCGTCCTCAATCGTCGGCATGATGGCCCGCGACCAAGGCGCCCTCGTGCCGGGGCGGCAGGTATCTTCGGCGAAGTCATGGCTGTGCCAGAGTGCCATCGATCGAACGGCCAACATTCTGCCGCGCGAGGCGGAACCGCCCGAACCGATGGTGTCTCCCGTCGAAGCGTCTGCCCGTTACCTCATGCATCTGCGGAACGCTTGGAACCACGCGATGACGGCCGAGGTAGCTACCAATCCGCAACAGCTCTTCGAGAACCAGGAAATCGTACTAACCGTGCCGGCTTCTTTCGACGAGGAAGCTCGAGAGCTGACGGTGGAAGCGGCGCGAGAGGCAGGACTGCAAAACCTGACTCTGCTGGAAGAGCCGCTGGCTGCCTTTTACGCGTGGGTGGCGGAGCATCAGAACGTTCTCGGAGAGCACCTGCGAGACGGCGAGTTCGTGCTGATTTGCGACATCGGAGGCGGCACATCGGACTTCAGCCTCGTACGGGCCCACGTCCAAGGCCGAAACGTCGAATTTGAACGCACCGCCATCGGCGAGCACCTCCTGCTCGGAGGCGAGAATCTCGACCTCGCGCTGGCGCGCCGCGTCGAACAGAAGCTCACCACGAAACTCAGTCTGCGTCAGCGTCATGCATTGCGAATCATGTGTTCAGCGGCCAAAGAGCGCCTGCTGAGCGAGGAAAACACCGATCGTCTTCCAATCAACATTCTGGGTGGCGGACGATCGGTCGTAGGCCAAATGTTAAGCAGCGAGTTGTGCCGTGACGAAGTGGCCGAGTTGATCACCAGCGGCTTCCTACCGCTGACCACCCCTGACGAGATGCCTCTGCGCACCCGCGCCGCTGGTCTTCGCGAAATCGGGCTACCGTACGCCACGGACCCGGCCATCACGAAACATCTTGCGGCGTTCCTCAAGCAAGCCGCAATGGCGATGGGCGCCGGAGAAAATTCTCGGTCACACATCGATGCTCGCCCGCAGATGGCAAGGCCGGATGCTGTTCTCTTCAACGGAGGCTTTTGCATTCCCGCAATCGCTCGCGAGCGGATCACCGAGGCCATTGCCAATTGGTTTGGCGCCGGCGGCGGGTGGCGCCCGAAGATTCTCAGCAACGAAGTCATGAGCAGTGCCGTCGCAATTGGCGCTGCCTACTACGGCCGCGTGAGGCGGGGAGCCGGATTGCGCGTCAAGGCCGGCAGCGCCTGGACCTACTACATCGGAATGCGTTCGGAACATGGCATCAAGGCGGTCTGCGTACTGCCTTCCGGCACGAACGAGGGCACGACATTGCCGCTGCTGGATCGTGAATTCTCCGTGCTGACAAACCGCCCGGTATCGTTCCATCTGTACAGCTCGACGATTCGTCATGACGCGCACGGCGGAATCGCAGACTTGGACCCCGAGGAGGTCCATCGTCACGCGCCCTTGGTCACGTTGCTGCGCTATGGAAAGAAGCTCCAGCAGATGGAACTGGCAGTGCGGTTGTCCGTGAGCTTTACCGAGGTGGGAACGCTCGAACTTTGGTGCGAGTCCCTGAGCTCACCGCACCGATGGCGGCTTCAGTTCGAATTGAGACGCGAGGCAAGCGCGACGGAGCAGAGCGGGTACACATCGCAGCCAGCGTCAACTGCGAATCGACATGAGTCCTCGAGTATTTCGGAGCAGGCGCAGGAATCTGCCGTACGGCTGATTCAGCGTGCGTTCACCGGATCCGGAGTGGGCGAGGGCGTTCCAGTGGATCCTGCTTCACTGGTGAGCGAACTGGAGTCAGTCACGGGCCTGAAAAGAGAATCATGGCCCATCGCGACGGTGCGGGTCTTCTGCGATGTGCTTCTGGAGATGGCAGACAGGCGAAAGCTGAGTCCGCGACACGAGGTTCGTTGGCTAAACCTGTTTGGCTATTGCCTGCGGCCAGGGTTTGGAGATCCGCAGGACAGCTTTCGAATTATCCAGGCGCGCCGGATTTATCAGGTGGGATTGGCGTTCCCGCGAGAGCTTCAGTCCCAGGTCGATTGGCTGGTGCTATGGCGAAGGATCGGGGGCGGCCTCAGTTCTGCCCATCAACAGGAGCTCCGGAACTACCTCGGAGACCTCGGTATTGGCCTTAAGAAGCCTGGCGCGCGTCTGAACTCCCAGCTGGAGCATGATGGTTGGCGTTTGCTGGCCAGCCTTGAGCATCTGTCAGGCGCGACACGCGCGGCGCTGGGAAGTGAGCTACTTCGCAAGCTCAGGAGAGAACCCTCTGACAGCGGCTGGTTGTGGTCGCTGGGCAGATTCGGGGTGCGCATCCCACTCTACGGGTCGCTCAGCTGCCTGATTCCTGCGGAGACTGCGGCTGACTGGATCACTGCAATTCTGGATTTGCGTGAGCTAACGCATGAGACGGCGTCTGCGGTCGTTCAGCTGGGCAGACGGGTCGATCATCGCACCCGCGACATCAGCCAGGACGTGCTGCGATCCGCTATTGCAGGACTGAAGTCAGCCGGAGTTGCAGACGATATTTTCTTGCGGCCACTGCACGAATACATTTCGCCGGTCCGTGCCGATGTTGTGCGCACTTTCGGTGAGCCGCTGCCGAAAGGTCTAGAACTGGAGAGCACCGCGAATTGTTTGTCGTCGGTTACCGCCCTGACCTCGTAGCCGCTGAGAAACATCCTCCAAGCGACCTTCCAGGGTGTGCTCAGCCAGCATTTCAAAGGGGAGAGCGAGTGTGCTCACTGGATACTCCCCGGTCTCGGTTTCGTTCTTGCCCTCGATACCACCTGTTGGATTCCTTTGCCAGCTGGCGGGGAGTCAACCGGAAACAGATGAACGAGGCCGCAGCCTCGCTGGTCAGGATTATGGAAGGAGACGAATCTTACCGGCGCGGAGAGAGCCTCTCACTCTCTATTTTTTATCCAGATATTCCTCGGGAACATTATCCTCCGGTATCTCATGCGTGCGAACCTCCTTCTCGTCAGTGTCACCGGCGTGTTCTACGCCCGTCACTGCGTCGGCCTCGAACGCGTTTCCTTCCTCGATCAACTCGGCCACGCTCTCCGAATCCGCACCTTGGACGTTGGATAATCCCTGCAGATCTCCCGATTGGCCGGAACGCGCTCCGGATCCCTCCGGTGAGAATGCCACCGTATCCACGCTCTGGCTTTTCGCCCGAAC